>Ga0068707_1000318_pt1 | contig 29900 bp, 25 predicted proteins | sample YNPNPMetaG_FD_66600 | JGI IMG/M metagenome (GOLD analysis project Ga0068707, IMG submission 66600) | Anoxygenic and chlorotrophic microbial mat microbial communities from Yellowstone National Park, USA - YNP NP MetaG | ecosystem: Environmental > Aquatic > Thermal springs > Hot (42-90C) >... | reverse complement strand
GCGTGCCCGTGGTGCACGATGATGCTGAGGGAGGCCCACCCCCAGGGGGTGGCAATGGACCTGGTGACGGCCCTGGCCAGGTCCATTTGCCAGTGAGGGGACGGGCATGAACGCCGCGCGCCTGCATGCCGTAGTGAATCCCGCATCCGCCAACGGCCGGACTCGCAAGGAGTGGCCGCGACTCTTGAGGCTGATGGAGGCCCGGCTGGGAGATGTCAGTTGGGACATGACCGCCGGGCCCGGGCACGCCACGGAGCTCGCTGAAAAGGCCCTGCAATCGGGCTGCACCCTTGTCCTCAGCGTGGGCGGGGACGGCACCCACCAGGAGGTGGCCAATGCCTTTCTCGGCCCCCAAGGCCCGAGATATCCTCAGGCGGCAATGGGTATCCTCTCCAGGGGCACCGGGGGTGACCTCGCCAGGTCCCTGGGCATCCCGAGGGAGCCCGGGAAGGCGATTGCCTCCCTGGCCGAGGGGAGACTGGCATCCATCGATGCGGGTTGGATCCAGTACCGGGACCCGGCAGGCATGGGACGGCAGCGGGCATTTCTCAACGTGGCCAGTCTCGGCATCGGGGGGGAGGTCGATCTGCGGGTGAACCAAACCAGCAAGGCCATGGGCGGATTCGTCTCCTTCCTCTTTGCGACCATGGTCACCCTGCTGGCCTACAAGGGCAAACAGGTCCGGCTCTCTTTGGACGGCGGACTATGGATCGAACAGTCTGTGATCCTGATCGCTGTGGCCAACGGCCAGTACTTCGGAGGGGGGATGTGGGTGGCCCCCACAGCCCGGGTGGATGACGGGGCCTTCAGCGTCGTCCTGGTGAAGGACATGCGGCTCCTGGAGCTCCTCCCGCAGCTGGGCAAGATATACAGGGGCACCCACCTCGCCCATCCCAAGGTGGAGGTCTTCGAGGCCGGCAGTGTTGCCGCAGAGTCGCGGGACGAAGTCTGGCTCGATGTGGACGGGGAACCCTTGGGGACACTGCCGGTGAAGCTCCATATCCTTCCCGGCGCCCTGAAGGTCCTGGTAGGACCAGGGTTTCGGTCCCCTGTCTCACCGTCCTCTTCACACTCCCGTGGCACGGTAGTAGAGTAGGATTTCAAGTGATCACCGGGAGACGGCGTTTCCCGGAGCGGCTTGGCCGAGGCGCTTCGATTTTCCGGGATTTGGGCCTGGGGGAAGCCCTCTCGGCCGAAGCTGAGCTTAGGCCGACCGAGAGAGGGGGCAAGCATCCCCGGAGGCCAAATCCGTCGGAAATCGCGCATAGACCTAACAGACGAAATACACGAAACAGACGGAATAGACGAGATAGACCGAACAGACGGAACAGACGTAACAGACGAGATGGACCAGACAGACCAATGTGCCCCCCGTGACCGATTGCGCAGGATTCGTGGGCGCAATGGGGGGGGCTGGCGAGAGGAAGGATGTCCTCTTTGATCCACGATCTCTTGGACCCGAGTTCCATGCCTGAGCCGACCTCGGCGGTCCATCTGATACAGACGCACATATCCCTCATCTTCGTTGCCGATGAGTTCGTTTACAAGGTCAAGAAGCCTGTGGACTTCGGCTTTTTGGACTTCACGACCCTGGAGAGACGGCGATACTACTGTGAACGCGAGGTCATCCTGAACAACCGCTTGTCCAGCGACATATACCTGGGAGTGGTCCCCATAACCTACGACGGGATGAGGCACAGGATCGGGGGGCGTTACCAAGAGGCAGTGGAGTATGCCGTGAAGATGAAGAGGATACCGGAGGCCATGCTCATGAAGGCCATGTTCCGGCGCGGGGCGCTGAACGAAGGACATCTGAAGGGCATCGCCGCCGTCTTGGCTAGATTCCACAGTGAGGCGGAGAGCTCCGCCGAGATCGACCGCTTCGGCGAGCCTGACAGTTTCAGGGTCAACACAGAGGAGAACTTCGCCCAGACAAAGGCATACGTCGGCAGGACCATCGAGCAGGGGGAACTGGACGCATTGCAGAGGTGGACGGATCGGTTTTACGAGTCGAACAGGGGTCTCTTCCTCGACAGGATCGCCTCCAGGAGGATAAGAGACTGCCACGGCGACCTCCACATGGAGCACATCTGCCTGGCCGACCCCATCATCATCTTCGACTGCATAGAGTTCAACGACCGGTTCCGCTACTCGGACACCCTCTCCGACGTGGCCTTCCTGCTCATGGACCTGGAGTTCCATGGCGGCCGGGGTGCATCGAAGAGGCTTTGGGATGAATACCGGGAGACGGCAAAGGAGCATGGTCAAGAGTCGTTGCTGCGCTTTTACAAGGTATATCGCGCCTATGTGCGGGGAAAGGTGAACAGCTTTCAGCTGGACGACGAAAGTATCCCCCCGCGGGAAAAGGAGGAGGCCCTCAAGAGGGCGAGGGCGTATTTCCGGCTGGCGATGGCATATATCCAGGGCAGCTAGAGAGCTCGGGCCGGAAGGGATGGGGGCACAGGCCCGTCCCAGGGGGGTCAAGAAGGGGGTAGGATATGCGTGAGCCGTTTCTGGAATTCGTCAAGCGGGAGTTGGGGCCAAGGACTCTGCTCATTGCCTGTGGGCTTCCGGCATCTTGGAAGACGGAGACGACCGAGGTCATCGCCCAGATCAAGGGTTACAGGATGCTCAGGACAGACCTGATCCGATTGGAGGTATGGAAGGGCGAGGATGTGTTCGACGAGAAGGTCGCCTCCAACATGGACAGGAGGAAACAGGTCTACGACGTGATGTTCCGGATGGCCGATGAAATGGCGGCCAATGGCGAGAGCGTCATACTGGATGCTACCTTCGTGACCCAATCGTTGAGGCGCAGGGCCGCCGAAGTGGCTGCGAGACACGGCATGACCTTCGTGATACAGCAGACCCAGTGTCCCCAGGAGGTCTCACTGAGGAGGATAGCCAGGCGCACCAAGGAGAACTACGAGTCCAACGCCATCACCGAACAGGCTTACTTCAACAACCTCAAGAAATTCGAACCGGTCGACCTCGACGACCTGAAGCGCGAGTTTCCATCCCTGAAGCTCGTGCACCTCCTGGTGGACACGACCGAGGACGCTGCAGAAGGGTGGTACGTGATCGGTAAGGTCATCAGGTGAGGCCCCCTCCGAGGGCCCGCCACTGGCGACCGAAGCGGCCCTGTAGCTGTCACACCAAGCTTCGCGGGGTGTGTCTGAGCTTGGCTTGCGGGCCTTCAGGCCCCCGCCACCTTCCAACACCTCACCATGTGAGAGTCCATGCGGTAGTAGGAGATGGTGCCGACCCGACAGCGGTCCTCCACCAGGGGGCAACGACCCTGGAAGCGACAGCCGGGGGGGGGATTCAGGGCGGTGGCGATCTCGCCGCGGAGCAGAGGAAGCTCCCCCCTTACCTCCGGGTCCGGCACTGGAACCGCGGCCACCAGCCCCTCGGAATAGGGATGATAAGGCCTGCGCTGCAGTTCCTCCGCCGGGGCGTACTCCATGATGTGCCCCCCGTACATCACTGCCACTTCATCGCTGAAGTACTGCACCAGATTCAGGTCATGGGAGATGAACAGGTAGCTCAGGCCGAGATCCGCCTGGAGCTCTTTGAGGAGGTTGATGATCTGGGACTGCACCGACACGTCCAGGGCGGAGACCGGCTCGTCGCACACGACGAGAGAGGGCTCCACCGCGAGGGCCCTGGCGATGCCGATCCGCTGCCGCTGCCCGCCGCTGAACTCGTGCGGATAGCGATCCGCCATATGGCTTGCGAGCCCGACCCGCTCCAGGAGGCCCCTCACCCTGCGGCGCCTCTCGTTGCGGTCGCGGACGCCCAGGGCTCGCAGCCCCTCCTCGATGCTCTGCCCCACGGTCATCCTCGGGTTGAGGGAGCCGTAAGGGTCCTGGAACACGATCTGCATCTTGCGCCGATGGGGGAGCATCTCCCTCGGGCCGAGGGATGTGATGTCCTCCCCGTGCAGGAGAATCCTCCCTTCGTCAGGCTCCAGCAGTCTCAGGATGAGGCGCCCCACCGTGGATTTGCCGCATCCGCTCTCGCCCACAAGGCCCAGAGTGCGTCCTTCGGGGATCCTGAGGTCCACCCCGTCCACCGCGTGGATGAAACCCACCGTCCTCAGGAGAACGCCCCTCCTGACGGGAAACCGTTTCACGAGCCCCTGCACCTCGACGATGGGGGCGCTCGCTGTGCGATCAGCCCCCCTGCCGGAAGCGGACCCGTTGCTCTCCGCGGTCATTTCCAATACCCTTCCCTAGGACCCAACGCCCCGATCGGCCTCCCAACTGCCGTGGACCACTGGACAGCGCGCCTCGTGATCCGCCCCGAAACTGCACATGTGCGGAAACTCCTCCCGGCACCTCGATATCCTCCTGGGACACCTGGGGTGGAAAGGACAGCCCGGAGGCCGATGCGCCGGATCCGGGACATTGCCGGAGATGCTGTGGAGCCTTTCCCCTCGTCTGGCCTTGCTGGGCAGGGACGCCAGCAGCCCCTGTGTGTACGGATGCCTGGGCGACTTGAACAGTTCGGCTGCCCTCGCCTCCTCCACGATGATGCCCGTGTACATCACGTATATCCTGTGGGCCAGCTGCGCCACGACCCCGAGGTCGTGGGTGATGTAAAGGAGCGACATCCCATGCCGCTGCTGGAGCTCCCTGAAGAGCCTGAGGATCTGAGCCTGGATGGTGACGTCCAAGGCGGTGGTCGGCTCGTCAGCAATCACCAGCCTGGGGTTGCAGGCCAGGGCCATGGCTATCATCACCCGTTGCCTTTGCCCCCCGCTGAGCTGGTGGGGATAGTCCTTTCTTCTCTCCTCCGGGCCCTGGATCCCCACGTCCCGCAGGAGCCCTACGGTCCTGCGCCGCGCCTCCGCCCGGGTGACCGCCTCATGGACCCGTATGGCCTCCTCGATCTGATGGCCCACCGTGAACACGGGGTTCAAGGAGGTCATCGGCTCCTGGAAGATCATCGAGATCTCCTTCCCCCTTATCCTTTGCAACTCCTTCTCGGACAGGGTCAAGAGGTCTTTCCCGAGAAAGAGCACCCGTCCTCCTTCCACCTTGGCGGGCGGCGAAGGGAGGATCCCCAAGACGCTCAAGGCCGTTAGGGTCTTGCCGCACCCCGACTCCCCCACCAGGCAGACCACCTCGCCCGGGTCCACATGAAGGTTGACCCCGGCAAGGGCCAATACCTCGGTCTCCCCCGTCCAGAATGCCACCTTCAGGTCCACGATCTCGAGCAAAGGCCCCTGGACCTCTCCCTCTCTCACCTCGCTCCCCCGTCTGCCCCTCAGGGGCGCCGCCGCCTGACCCTCGGGTTGAGCACCTCCCGCAGCCCTTCCCCGAAGAGATTGAAGGCCAAGACCACGACCAACACCGCCAACCCGGGGATCAATGTCAGCCATGGGGCATCGAAGAGAAATCGCCTCCCGTCCGAGAGGATGTTCCCCCATGTGGCATGGGGCGGCGGCACACCGAATCCCAGGAAGCTCAGGCCGGCCTCCGTCATGATGGCCCCTGCAATGCCCAGCGTGGCGGAGACCAGGACAGGGGCCACCGCATTGGGGACCAGATGCCGCAATATGATGCGCATATCCGATATCCCCAAGGCCTTGGCCGCGGCAACGAAATCCTGCTCTCGCAGGGCCAGAAGCTCCGCGCGGACGAACCGCGCCGTGCCCATCCAACCCGTCAGGCCTATGACCACCATGATGTTGTATATGCTCGCTGGCAGCAGCGCCACCACGGTAAGGATCAGGAAGAAGCTGGGAAAACAAAGCATTATATCGACCAGCCGCATGATGAGGGTGTCCACGGTCAGACACCGGAGGGAGAGGACCCTGGACCAGATGCCGGCAGGCCTTGATTTCCTCTTCCGCGCCTTCCAAGATGCGACACCCACAAAGGCCCCGAGACACGCCAGGGCCATGCCCCCACCATGCCCCAGGGCAGCCACCAGCGCACCCCCGCCCACTCCCACGAAGCCCAGGACCTCCCCCAGCCGAATGGAGACCTCGCCGTAATAGCCCGACAGCCCCCCGAGGAGTATCCCCACCGCCACCGCTATGCCCACGGCGACGAATCCGACGCTGAGGGAGACCCATGCCCCTTGCATCATCCTGGCAAAGACATCACGGCCCAGATCGTCGGTGCCCAGCAGGTACATGCCGAGGCGTGGAGCCTCTCCCGGCTGCAAGACCTCCAGGTTGGGCCTGGAAAGGGGAGGCCTCAACTTCTCCGGGAGACGCACCATGGCCGGGTCCAACAGCGGTCTTCCGTCCGCAGTGAAGACCTTGGTGGTCGAAACGACCCCCGCGCCCGCCAATACGAGAAAACAGAGGAAGATCACCATCCCTGCGGATGCCAGCCGATTCTGTCGAAAACCTCTCCAGAACTCGCCCCATGGGCCGAGCCCCCCTCCCGCATCGCCTGGCGTCTCAGGGGCATGATAGCTCATAGCCTGATCCTCGGGTCCACGAGCATGTACAGGAGGTCCGAGACGAGGGTCCCCACGAGGACCAGGACCGCCGATATGAAGTTCACCGTGAGGATCACAGGGTAGTCCCTGGCGAGGATGGCCTCGTAGGCCATCCTACCCATCCCCGGCCAGGAGAAGATCGACTCGATGATCACCGAGCCGCCCACCAGCCCCGGGATCATGAGCCCGAACATGGTCACGAAAGGCAAGAGGGCATTGGCCAGGGCGTGTTTGTAATGCACTGCCTCCGCAGGGAGGCCCTTGGCCAAGGCCGTGCGGACGTAGTCCTGTCCCTCCACCTCGAGCATTTGGCTCCTCACATATCTGGACAGCTCAGCGATCCCCACAGTGGCCCCGAGAAGAGAGGGGATCACCATGTGCCATATGCGATCCATTATCCAGCTCGGCCCGCGGCCGTGGGACAGCCCGAAGGTCTCCATCCCGATCACGGGCACATGGAGCACGCTGACGACGGCGATGATCAGGAGATAGGCGAAGAAGAATCCCGGTATGGAGATGAGCAGATAGGCGACGAACGTGGTAATGCGGTCATAGAGGCTGCCCCTCTTTACGGCCGCCTGGATCCCTGTGGGGAACGACAGGGTCCAGACCAAGAGGGTCCCCAGGACGAAGAGGGGGAGGCTGTTGAGAAACCTCTCCCAGATCTTTCCCAGGACAGGCCTGTTGTCCTTCCAGGATACCGTCTTGCCCTGGAGCAGGTCTTTGTAGAAGAGCACGTACTGAACATGGAGCGGTTCGTCCAGGTGAAAGGCCTTGCGAAAACGTTCCACGATCTCGGGGGTGAACTTGGGGTTCATGGGGTCCACCTGGCTCGGCTCCCCGGGGGCCATATGGATTATCAGGAAGGAGATGACGGAGATGAAGAAGAGGGTCACGGCCCTCTGAACGATGTTCTTCACGAGGAAGGAGAGCACCCCTCAGCCCCCTGTGCTGAATTGCGGTGCATGGGGCAGCTTGACCCAACGGTTGAAATGGAAGGTATAGCTGCCTGTCTTCGTGGGAGTGATCCTCTTGTAAACGGCCTGACCCCCTTCGTCCAGTTCTTTGATCACGATGCGCTTGTCCAACACCGCGGTCCATCTTGTGACGTAGAGGAAGGTGTAAGGCTGCTCCCTGGCTATGATCTGGTGGAGGCGATGACACAGGGCCACCTGGCGCCCCTGGTCGTATTCCTGTCTGATCCTGACGATCAGGTCGTCAGCCTCCTCGTCCTGGAAGCCCACGAAGTTGAGTTGGTAGTGCCCGGTCTGGCTCGAGTGCCAGATCTGGTAGAGATCCGGGTCGATCCCCATGCTCCATCCGAGCACCACAGCGTCGAAGTCGTGCTTGTCGATGCGCTCGTTGATGAAGACGGCCCACTCCACCACATCGGTCCTGACCTCTATGCCCAACTGCCTCCAAGCATCCTGGGCAATGGCCAGAACGGCCTTGCGCAGGTCGTTGCCGCTGTTGGTGATGAGTGTGAAGCGCATGGGGACCCCGTCCTTTGCAAGCCGGCCCAAGGCGTCGCGTCGCCAACCGGCCTCTTCCAACAGCGCCGCGGCCCCTTGCGGGTCGTATGGAAGCGGCTGGATGGCGTGATCGTAGAAATCCGTCTGTTTGGGAAAAGGCCCGGTTATCCTCTCCCCTTGGCCGTGGAGCACGTAGCGGATGATCTTGTCCACGTCGATGGCCATGCCCAGGGCCTTTCGGACGCGCACGTCCTTGAAGGGCTCGCGTCTCAGGTTGTAGCCGATGTAAGTATAACCGAAGGATACGCCGGAGAAAGCCTGGAACCTCGGGTCGTCCTTGAGCCTATCCACCTGGTGCGGTTGTACCGCATAGGAGTCCAGGGTCCCGGCGTAGAATTCCATCTCCTGGGTGAGGAGATCCGGGATGACCCGGTAGGCGTATCGTTCATAGTTCGGCGGCCCCTCCCAGTAATCCTCGAACCGCTCCAGCAGGATCTCTTGGTCCGTCTTCCAGGAGACGAACCGAAACGGGCCACACCCGACAGGCCTGCGGTTGAAATCGCTCTGCCTCATGCCGAAGGAGTCCGGGGCCAGCCCCCTGCCTTTGGCCTCCTCCCGCAACGCCTGGTCGTTGAGGAGATGCTCCGGCAGTATCCCCATGACCCATGTCCCCAGGGCAGGAGAGTAAAGGCGCTTGTAGACCACCCTCACGGTCTTGGGGTCCACCTCTTCCACCTTGAGGACCGGCTCGAAGTCAGGGATCCTCGGGGAGAGATTCCTCGGGTCCATGATCGAGCGGTAGGTGAAGACCACGTCCTTGGCGGTGACAGGGCGGCCGTCGTGGAACCTCACCCCATCCCTCAAGTGGAAGAGGATCACCGGGTTGTGCTCCACCGCTGGCAGCACCTCCTGGCTGATCCTCTTGCGCTCCCCAGGCGGCACCTCGGCGGGAAACCGGCAATGGTCCTCGGGGCGGAAGGCTTCGAAATAGCCTCGGCCCAACACCGGCTCCAGCTTCTCGAAAAAGTCCTGGTCCACCTCCTTCAGGGTGATGCGTATTCGGGGTGGAGGGTCGACCCAGACGTCCACTATCGACGGCCTGGCCTCGCCCTCCTTCACCAAGGGGAGCTGGATGCTGCCAGGGGGGTCGCGCACCACATCGACCCCAGTGACGCCCTCCCAGTCGCGTAGTCGCTCGGAGAGCCAGGCCGCAATCTCCTCGGGGGAAAGCCCTCGAAGAGCCGGGTCCGCGGGGTGGGTGTGGAGACGGAAATAAGCCTCCTCGGTGATCTCCCAGTGGGTCGCCACCCTCCCCCTGAAGCGAAGCTCCTCGTCCCGGTCCAGCAGCCCCTCGAATACCATCCCGACGATGTCGCTACTGGCGCTGTCTGCGGCTAGGATCGGGTTGAGGATGCTCGCATCCCCGATGGAACCCGCGATGAACTCCTTCAAACGTTTCGGGTTCCCCCGGGTCTGCTCCTCGTAGGTGGGGACCCAGAGATAAGATTGGAGGAGGAGGACCACCACAGCCAGGGGGATGACGATGAGCAACCGGCGGACGATCATGAAGGGGCTGTCCTGAAAGACATGGGTGGCTCTTTCATGCGCTCAACCTAGCAAACTCCCGAGGGTGATGTCAATGTCGTCGCTCGCATTGATATCGCCTCACCGATGAGGTAATTTAGCGGATCAGGCGAGTTCGAGGAGCGATGGTTGAACCGAGGGCTGCCTGATACGCCTCAGAAGGTCTATACGGTCTCCGAGCTGACGCTGGAGATCAAGGATCTCCTCGAGCACGGTTTTCAGCATCTCTGGGTGGAAGGGGAGATCTCCAACTGCCGCCTTCACGGCTCCGGTCACCTTTACCTCACCCTGAAGGACCAAAACAGCCAGATCCGTGCCGTGATGTTCCGCTCCCAGGTCCGCCAAATGGCTTTTCAGCCCGAAGACGGCATGCACGTGCTTTGCCTTGGCAGGATAGGTGTCTACGAGCCGAGAGGCGAATATCAGCTCTACGTCGACTTCATGGAACCGAAAGGTCTCGGGGCCCTCCAGATGGCCTTCGAACAGCTCAAGGCGCGCCTGGAGGCAGAAGGCCTCTTCGATCGCACAAGAAAGCGCCCCCTTCCCTTTCTCCCGCGCAAGATCGGGATCGTCACGTCCCCCACAGGGGCCGTGATCCGCGACATGCTCCAGATACTCGGGCGCCGTTTCCCTGAGCTCCACATACTGATCCGGCCGGTGCGGGTCCAGGGAGAAGGTGCCGCCGAGGAGATCGTGCAAGGGCTCGAGGACCTCAACGGGGTCCCTGGGCTCGACTTGATCGTGCTGGCCCGTGGGGGCGGATCCCTGGAGGACCTCTGGGCCTTCAACGAGGAACAGGTGGCCAGGGCCATCGTCCGGTCAAGGGTCCCTGTGGTGAGCGCAGTGGGACACGAGGTGGACTTCACCATCGCCGATTTCGCGGCGGACCTCAGGGCGCCCACGCCTTCGGCGGCGGCCGAGCTCATCGTGCCGGTGAGGAGGGAATTGCAGGAAGATATCTCGGACCTCCGTGGAAGCCTTCTCCAAGCCATGGGTCGTGTCCTCCAGGGCTGCAGGCAGGAGGCCGAGGCCTGGGCTCAGAGGCTCAGGGACCCGAGGAGGCGCGTGGCAGACCACAGGCTCCTGCTGGATGACCTCCAAGGCCGCCTCATAGCCTCCATGGGACAGACGGTGGCGAGGGCCAGGGATGGGCTCCTCCACCAGGGGGCGCTCCTCCTGCGGGCGGATCCACGCAAGAGGGGCGATGCGGCGAGAAGGGAGGTGGGGGTCTGGTGGGAACGCCTGGAGCGTTCCATGGCCGCCATCCTTCAGGGGACCAGGCGCGGGATCGAGCAGCAGACGGCCCTCCTGGACTCCTTGAGTCCCCTCAATGTCCTGGCCCGGGGTTACAGCATCACCAGGCGGATCCCCACCGATGAGATAGTGCGCGAGGCCCGGACCCTGCGCTCAGGAGAACGGCTCCGGATAACCTTTCACCGGGGCGAGGCCACCTGCCGCGTGGAGTCCCGCTCCCAACGAAGGACCCCGGGGAGCTCATGATGCAACCCGCGTGAGGGCGCCCCTCACGGCGGTCATGGTCGGTCGCCCTCGGCCCGCTTCTGGAGGTCCTCCCATTCCGGCTCGGGTATCAAGTCACAGAAATAGAAACGCTCGTCCCTGAGCACAATATCGCCTCTCGCGAAAGAGACCTTCTTGCGGAAGATCGGCCCGTCGTACACGAAGGAATGGAACTCGCCGTTTTCGCCGCACGGGTCCACCTTCGGAGGGAGCTCCGAGAGGAGGCGCTCGTCGAACTCCCTGCCCACGAAGGCCTCGGCCAACGCCTGGGAATCCACGCAGGTGATCACCGCCTTGAACCCGAGTCCGATGAAGGCCCTGGCCAGCTCCGCAGTGTCCCTCTTCCAGAGGGGGAAGACCCCTTCCATCCCCGCTTTGGAGAGGTTCTCCTCCCTGTACCTCCTGAGATCTTCCAGGAAGATGTCCCCGAAGGCCACACGGTGGACCCCTTGCGCCGGGTAGCGTTCCAGTCTCCCCCTCATCTTCTCCTCGAACTCCTGATCCGTTGCATGGGGAGTGAGGGAAATCTCGTCCAACGCAAGGCCCAAGGAATCCGCCTGCCTCTCCAACAGGGCCCTCCTGACGCCGTGCATGCTCACCCTCTCGTATCCGCAGGTCACTGTGGTGACGAGCGCGACCACCTCATGCCTCCCCTCCTTCTTGAGCTCGTAGAGCGCCATGGCGCTGTCCTTGCCGCCGCTCCAGGTGAGGATCACCTTTTCCATATGCCTCGCCTCTCTATCGAAATCTCCGACCCGCCCCCCTCGGGCGGACCGCCCCCGAGCCTGGGCGATCTCCTCGAGCGCCCCTTTCGGCCTCGCGATGGAGCTGCACCATGAGATTCTAACCCCTCCAGCCGGCAATGGCGAACGGTGCCGCTCCACCCGGCCCTCGGCAAAGGGGCCCCTTGCAGAAGGGCCGTCCGTGTGATACTCAGTTCCAAGGAGGAGGAAGGCATGTCTCGGAGGGCCGATCTACTCGCCCACGACGACTCGGAGGTGCTGGAGAGAGACATGCTCGATGATCAGGCGTAAGCACGCGTTTCGGTAGGGTACTTTCGTAACTGGTCACGGGGAGTGGCGCCATTTCTCTCCGCTTCAAGTCTTCGGCGCTCGATTTTCCGAAGGATTTGGCCTCCGGGGGATCCTTGCCCCCTCCCTCGCTCGGGCTCGGCTCAGCTTCGGCCGAGAGGGCTTCCCCCGGGTCCAACTCCTGGAAAATCAAAGCCCCTTCGCCAAGCCGCCCCGAGAAACGCCGTCACCCTGTGATCACTCACGTACTTTCGCTTTCAAGTCATTTCATCGCGGAGGTGGACCGTGGCAAGATACAGGATCCTTTCCTTGGACGGTGGAGGGATTCGGGGGGTGATCACCTGCATCATCCTCGAGAGACTGAAGGCCGAGCCGACCCTCTCCGGCTGGCTCGACGAAACGGACCTCCTTGCCGGGACCTCAACCGGGGGGTTCTTGGCATTGGGGCTGGCGTTGGGGAGGACCCCTGAGGAGATGAGGGAGATCTACGAGGCAAAGGGCCAGGAGATCTTCGATGACTCCTGGCTGGACGACCTGGTCGATCTGGGAGGGCTCATGGGCGCCGAGTACGATAACGCCAGACTGCGCGCCGAGCTCGAGGAAACATTCGGCCAGACCAAGCTCGCGGACCTTCGTCGGCGAGTCCTCGTCACGGCCTTCGACCTGGACAATGAGTCCCAGGATCCGGCAGGGAGGACTTGGAAGCCCAAGCTCTTTCACAACTTCCCGGGGCCTGACAGCGACGGGGAGGAGCTCGCATGGAAGGTGGCACTTTACACGAGCGCTGCCCCTACGTTCTTTCCCTCCGTGGACGGCTACATCGACGGGGGGGTCTATGCCACGAACCCCAGCATGTGCGCCCTCTCCCAGGCCCTGGACAGCCGCAACGCGAACACCCCGGCCCTCGAGGAGGTCGTCCTGCTATCCATCGGGACAGGAACGTCTCTTCTTTACATAGAGGGCCAGGAGTTGGACTGGGGTTACGCCCAATGGGCCAAGCCGTTGGTGAGCCTCATGCTGGACGGAACCGCGGGCATAGCGGACTATCAGTGCAGGCAGATCCTCGGCTCTAGATATCACCGCATGGCGCCGGTCTTCCCACCAGGGGTCTCCATCCCCATGGACGCGGTGGACCGAATCCCGGAGATGGTCAGATTTGCCGAAGGCGTGGACCTCTCGGAGACCATCCATTGGCTCTCCACACAATGGTTGTGAAGGCGCCTCATCTCGGACGCTTCAGCTCGAAGAAACAGTCATGGCGTGTCAAGCCCAGGACATGGTCCCAGAGGTCTGCGGCCTGTGTCCCCGTCGGGACCCGGTCGATCACCGGGCCGTAATACGGTATGCCGCGTCCCTCGGGATACAAAGTGGGAACACCGAACGCCCCTGTGGCACAGTGGGCGGCGTACGAAGCCCAAAGGGCCCCGTCCAAACCGGGGGCCTCCCTGGTCTGTGGGACCCATTCCACAGGCGAGCCTGACCGGGTGGCGGCTCGAAGGAGCGTGGACTCCTCATCGAGCCTCTCTCCCCTCTCATGGCATGCCTCAGCCAGTTCGAAGTAGAGCCCTTCCACGGCCTCGTTCCCCCCTTCCATGGCGGCCTTGGCCAGCAACCGCATGGCCCATCGGTTCTGGGAAAACCTCTCCTTCATGGGATGGTCCGGCTGTCCCCTGTTGATGTACTCGAGAGAAAGAAGCCCCCATTCCACCGAAACAGGCCGAAGCAGCCTCACCTCTCGGATCCACAGGGCCGCCCGGAAGGTCCACGGGCATACAGGGTCCAAGAGAAACCTGATCTGGATTGTCTCGCCTGAGGGTCTCGCCTCGCCCATCTTTCCCCCTCTTTCAGGCCGGTGTGGCCACCTCTCCGCGCGGCGCCATTCCGGATCGAGCGATCATCCGCATTCTGTCACTGGGTGAGGGCATTTCTCCTCTCTCAGGGTCTCCGTCGAGCCGTTCCGAGAAGCCCCGCCACCCCTCAGTAACTCACCATCATCCTACTCAACCGGCTTGAAGAACCTCTTCCCTATCCCGCACAGGGGGCACTTCCAGTCATCTGGGAGATCCTCGAACGGCGTCCCCGCGGGGATCTTGCCCTTCTTGTCCCCTCTCTTGGGGTCGTAAATGTAGCCGCAAGTCGGACCCGGGCACCGATACTTCTGCTGAGAGCTCATGGTACCCCCATCTCCTCCATCTCGCTCGAACCTCTTGATCCCGCTTCGCTACCACGAGGAGCGGCTCCTTGAAGACCTCAAGCCGCAGTCAGCCCAAGGCCTTGAGGGCCTTAAGGACCTCGTCGTAGTCCGGCTCCTGGGTGATCTCCTTGACCCACTGGACGTACCTCAGGACCCCCTCTCGGTCCACAACGAACACGGCCCGTGTTAAGAGCCTGAGCTCTTTGATCAAGGCCCCGTAGGAGATCCCGAAGCTGGCGTCGCGATGGTCGGAGAGCGTTCGGACTCGATCTACCCCTGCGCTGGCGCACCAACGCCTCTGCGCGAATGGGAGATCCATGCTCAAGGTCACGATCTCCACATCGGGCCCCAGGGAAGAGGCCTCCTGGTTGAAACGACGCGTCTCCATGTCGCAAACAGGTGTGTCCAGTGATGGGACGGAGCACAGCACGCGGATCTTTCCACCCATGGACGAGAGGCTCACCGGCTCCAGGTTCGTGTCCAGGGCCTGGAAATCCGGAGCTGGTTGACCCACCTTGGCCTCCTCTCCCAGAAGCGTCAACGGGTTGCCTTGAAACGTGACGATCCCAGTCCTTTCCTTCATCTCTCCTTACCTCCCTGTGGCTGGACTTCGTTAGAGATCTCTCCTCGTCTTTCTAGGACCGTGCCTGCACGGACACACCCGAGGGCAAGGCCGGTAAGAGCCCTTTCTTGCGCCGTTCTTTACAGTCAAACCGCTTTCGCCCCGCCGGTCAAGTCCCGCGTGAAACACTTGCAGGCCGGTGTGCCAGAGGGACGGGGTAGTGGTGCCCTGACGCAAAGTTGCATACAATAGGACAATTCAGTGAGTTTGGAGTCCTGACCGAACTGCCCCTCCCTCGATTGTCTCCTCGATTTCTTCCAGAAAAAGGGGTGCCTTGTGCGTTGGGACCATCCCCCTCGGGTTCGACGCGCTCGATCTCCTCTACGCCCTCGACACGCCCGAAGGCCCATTGCTCTAGCTGACCCGATGACAATCGGGAGAAAGGAGATCGGGCATGCCTCTTCCCGACATGGAGCAACTGGGCAAGGAGATCAAAGAGTCCTCCCTCAGGGGAAACCTTTGCAGCCAGATCGTGGCAGGGGTTGGGCTTGGCCACCTCGGCATGGAAAAGGGAGATGTCGTCTGCGCCATGGGAGGCCTCGTAGGGGCTCAAGGCCTTATGGGCGCAACCTGTGGGACCCTCACCGCTGCTGCTTGCCTCATCGCCTCAGCCGCCCAAGGCAAGGTAGACCCCGGGTGAATGTAGATGCTGATCCAGGAGCTCGAGGATAGGTTCAACACGGAGAAAGTCTCCGGGTACCCTCGGAACCGCTGCGATGACCTCCTTGAGGCCGATCCCACCAAGCTCCCCACGGAGGTCTGCCCCCCATCATCGCCGGGGCAATCCGCATCGCCCTGGAGCTCCTCGAGGGGGAGGGACTAGAGGTCAAGGCCCTCATCGAGGCCTGACCAGAGACAGACGAGGGCCCAGGGAGATGCCCTCGGGCCCCACAACGGCAGTGTAAGGCCAAATCTCGACCCCCTCCTCCACGGCCCTCCAGAACAGTTCGGCATATGCGGGGTCCACGAAGTCTGCCGGCGAGAAACAACGGGCATCCGCCCTCTGCACCAGGTAGAAGCAGGCGCTCCTCTCCCCTTCAGCAGCCAGGGACATGAGCCTCCGGAGATGGCGCTGACCCCTCTGGGTCACCGCATCGGGGAATGAGGCCACGTCGAATTCCACGAGGGTGACGTTCTTGGCCTCGACCCAGAGCCTACGGCCTGGACCGCTGAGAAGGGCGTCGATGCGGCTGCCCCCTATCTCCACCTCCGGGTGAAAGCCCTCGTACCCCGAGACCTCGGGCATGAGGCCCCGTTGCCATGCGGCACGAAGGATCCTGTTGGGCATGAGGGTGTTGACCCCGACCCATACGCCGTTCGCCTTCACGAGCTCCAGTGTGTATGCGAGCTTCCTCCCGGGCCTCGTCGCGGGCGATATCAGGACATGGTTTCCAGGGCGTAGAAGCCCCATCATGCTGCCGGAGTTGTTGCAGTGGACCCAGAATCGCCCCTCCTCAGTCTCCACCTCCACCAGGAAACGTTTTTCCCTCCGGATGAAACAGGCGGTGCGGGTCCCGGTGGGAAAGCCAATGAGGTGTCCTGTGCCGTTGTCCATGGCCTGCCTTTCCGCAGCGCTATCGTGCTCCCCCCTTGCCAGGACGGTACAGGGCCCCGCGACGTTCAACCGTACCGGGCACCACCATCCTTCCGGGGCTGCCAGGGATGGCGCACCCAGAGGGATTGACAATGCTGCATGGGTTGATCTTGAATGGAAGGGTCGCGGGCTTCTTTCGCCGAAAAAGGAGGGGAGCGATGTCGACCAAGAAGGCGCTACTTTTGGCCATCCTGAGTGCCGCGTTGATCTTCGCCTCCATGGCGGCCGCGCTGGATTACAAGTACGTGGCCTCGAAAAGGTCGGACAAGTACCATTACCCGCACTGCGAGTGGGCGAAGAAGATCAAGGCCGAGAACCTGGTGACCTTCAAGACCGCCAAGGAGGCGCGCGCCGCAGGGTACGTGCCGTGCAAGGTGTGCAACCCGCCGTCGGAGGACTGAAACCCGGGCGCCATGGATCCTTGGACCGAGGCGCCCCGATCCAAGGGGCGACGGGCAGCACCCGCAAACAAAGCCCGCGACCTCACCTCAAGGCGCCAGGCGAAGCCTTTGACCAACCTGCAGCTTGTCCCCCTGGAGCCTGTTCAGCTCCCTCAGGGTCTTGACCGGGACGCCCGTGTGGCGGGAGATGCTCAGCAGGCTGTCACCTTTCTTGACCTCGTAGTACTTGCCCTTGGTCTCGGTCAAAACCCTCTTCGGGACCTCTTTCGCTTGAGCCGTCCGCTGGAGTTGCTCGGGCTCTGGCCTGGGCCTGTCGCTCCTCTCCTTCAGGGACTTGTTCTCGTTCTCCAGAGCGAGGACCCTCTCCCTGAGGGCTTCGTGTTCCCTCTCGAGTTTGGCCAGCTTCCCCTTCAGCTCGTCGCGTTCCGAGACCGCCTTCTGGTAATCCGACTCGGGCACGCCGCACCCGCCGGCCAAGACGAGGAGGCACGCCACAAGAAAGAGCCCCGACCCATTCATGGTCCTCTCCTCTCTGATCCACATCGCCAGGAACGTCACCGCCCTGCCGCAACAAAGGGTCTCCCCATCGACCCGCTCCCCTGGTCCATGGGGTCTCGAACAGAAAATAGCCGAAAACACGAGACCTGTCAAAGAGCACCTTGGGAGGCCCTGTCCGTCAGGCGGAAGGCGTTTTTCGTCCTCGCGGAGGCAAGCAGCACGAAGGCGATCAGGTTCAAGGCCGCCGTGAGGCAGAGCGTCTCCGGGATCCCCAGGATCGGAAGGAGGAGCACACCGGTGAGGAGCCCTCCCAGGGCGGATCCGGCCAGATCCAGCCCGTAGATCAAACTCGCCGTCTTCCCCACCTCCTGGCTCCGTGCCAGATAGACGGCGTTGGCCAGGGCGAAATGCGCCCCCCCCAGGTATCCTGCAACGGAACTCAGAAACGGGAGGATCCATTCCACGATCCCAAGTCCACTCGACACCCCTGGGGTCTCGTGCAGCAAGAGGATAGCCCCCAAGAGCGCCAACGGGTAGGCCGCCATGGCCCCCTGGATCCAGGTGAGCGCCCGGACCGGATCGCCCGACCCCCTCACCCTGGGGCTCATCTGCCCGCTCCCCACCACGAGCCCCACCATGTAGAGGGCTATGAGCGTGGCGAGCTTGAGATAGACATGCCCGTAGAGGATCTGAAAGGCCAGGATGATGACCACTGTGAGGCTCATCTGGGTGTAGCCGGTGACCACGCAACTGTAGAGCACCCTCGGCCCCACTCTCCTCCCCATCGCCCTCCGCGAAGCCAGCAAGACCCAGCAGGCGCCGGAAATCCCGGCCAGCAGCATGATCCACCTCAGCGTCTTGGCCTGTATCGCCAGAAAGAGGTCTCTCATGCCAGGCTCGTGCTGGGCGCTCCAATGTATGAAATCGTAGAGATAACAGGAAGGGGCGAGGTCCGTATTGGTCCTTCCCGCCTGGGCCTCTTTCAGGCTCCTTTGGAGGTATCCCAACCGCTCCTTGGAGAGATCGAACAAGAGGTAATACTCCCTCACGTATCTCAGACCCAGTCCCCTTTGTTCCATCCTGTTGACCAACTCCGTCGGGTCAGAGACAATGACGCCTGCCTCGCTGCACCCAAAGAACCTGGCCGTAGCACCCGGAAAGACGAGGACCTCCCGGAAGACCCGTGCCATGGAATCACGCAATGACCCCAGGAGCTGCAAGAGTGTGGGCCCGATGATGTCCTGGGATGAAGTAAGGCTCGTGGCCAGCACCCCCCCAGGGCCCATGACCCTCATGGCTTCCCTGAAGAACTCCACGGTGTAGAAACGGTTGAGCTGGGCTGTGAGGGGGTCGGGGAGGTTGACGACGACCACGTCGTAGCGCGACCCGGTGGCCCTGAGGTACCTTCGGCCGTCTTCGTGGATGAGTCGGACCCTGGGATCGTCCAAGGCAGAGATCGCCTCATGGCCCAATACCCGCCTCCCCAGCTCGATGACCTTGGGGTCGAGCTCCACGCATTCCACCTCCCTGACCGAGGGGTGTCTCAGGGCCTCGGCCAAGGAACCGGATACGCACCCAGCGATGAGGAGGACCTTCTCGGGCCTCGGGTGTTGAAGCAAGGCCAGGTGGACCGACTCCTCGGCCGTCCGCGGATCCGGGTATGCGAACATCCACAGTCCGTTCTCGTAGAAGCTCGTCAGTCCGTCGGTGGAGACAGCGGTCAGGACCCCGTAAGGCGTTTGCTCCGAGGCGACCAGGCGATGCCCTGTCCACTCCCAACCCCTGCTCTCCTTCTCCCACCTCTCCAGGTCCATGGATCGGACGGCGAGTAACCCTGTGACAACGGCGCACAGGCCCAGGGGCAACAACGACCTCCCCTCATGGTTTCTTGCATCGAGAGAAATACCCGCCGAGGAGATGACCAGGAGAGCCGATGTGAGGACGCAGCACTGCAGGTGATCGAGGCGATGGATCAGCAAGACCGCCAATACCAGACCCCCGACGGCCGACCCCATGGCCTCGGTCATGTAGACGGCTCCTGCGGATCTTTCTCTGGATCCCGTCATCTCGCCGTGCAGCGCGCACCCGAGGGCGAAGAGAAGACCCGACAGGAGGCAAAAGGGGGCCAGGACGGTGAAGGAGATGCCCAGCATCTTCGTCGCCCCCGCGACCTCACCCACTGGGATGCCCCAAAGGAGCTTGGAAGACCTCGCCATCATGATAGAGGCTGGCAGGAGCAAGGCCACGGCGAGTTGAACGAGCCCGAATGCCCTCCTCTTTCTCTTTATCGAGTCCGCGCCCCGCCCCAGGATCGCGCTGCCCAGGGATGTCCACATGAGCCAGCTGGCCAGTATGACCGCCGTGGAGAGCTCATTGCCGTAGAAGACGACCAGGAGCTCGCGCATCGATACGACCTGCCCCACGACGGCGGCATAACCAATGAGGAAGAAGGAAAAGGAGAGCTGCCTTGCCATGCCTCCTATCTTAGGTACGGCATCCTTCAGGGGCAAGGAGCTCGTCTTGACAGCATCCCCGGGGCTGCCGTACGATCCCAGACAGGGTGAGACGCTGCGGCCCAAAGGCAGTGGCCCCTCTGTTGAGAGCTGTAACGCAGAAGTCCCATTTGGTGTCGCAACCCGTCGTCCGGACGCTGGGCACGATCCGCTCCCCGTTGCCATACCGAAGACCGACGATGGAAGGGCCTCGCAGCCCCACCGTAGCCCATGGTGGAGGCCACCCGAGTGATAGGACGCCGCGAATTCATCAAGGGCTCCATCCTCCTGGGAGGTTCGCTCTGCCTGGGCGGGATATCCGCCCGTGCCGGGCAAGAGAAGACCCTGTGGGCGCCGGCCTACGCGAAGCTGGAGAAACAGGGAGATCTCGCACGCAGGGTCGAGCAGGCCTACAGCATTCTCGAGCACTGCGAACTTTGCCCCAGGAGGTGCGGAGTAAATCGGAAGAGAGGGGAGCGGGGGTTCTGCCGGGGCGGATACAGGGCCGTTGTCTTCGCAGCCCATCCGCATTTCGGTGAAGAGCTCCCGCTGGTCGGACACGGCGGCTCCGGGACCATATTCTTCTCCAACTGCAACCTGCGCTGCGTCTTCTGCCAGAACTGGCCCATCTCTCACGAGGGGAAAGGTGAGGAGGTCGAGGACGAGCAGGTGGCGGACATGATGCTCTCCCTCCAGAAGATCGGGTGCCACAACATCAACCTCGTGACCCCTACCCATGTCATGCCCAACATCCTCGGCGCAACGAGGATCGCCCTCAAGAAGGGGCTCCGGCTCCCCTTGGTCTACAACACCAGCGGGTACGAGCGCCTCGAGATCGTGAGGCTCCTGGACGGCATAGTGGACATCTACCTCCCGGACATGAAGTACATGGACGGCGAGAAGGCGTCGAGATATTCCGCGGGGGCCTCGGACTACCCGGAGGTGACCAAGAGGGCCATCATCGAGATGAATCGCCAGGTCGGGACAGTCCAGACCGACGACCGAGGAGTCGCCCTTCGCGGGCTGATGATAAGGCACCTGGTCATGCCCAACAGGGTGGCGGGGAGCAGGGAGTTCGCGAAATGGGTGGCGGAGAACCTCCCCAGCTCCACCTACGTGAACATCATGCCTCAGTACCGGGTGGAGTACAAGGCCTACGATTATCCTGAGATCGCCAGGGGTATCACGGTGGAGGAGTTCCTCGAGGCCATGGACTGGGCCGAGCGGTACGGGCTGACCAATCTGGATGCCAAGTCTTTGGCCGTCAGGGACCTGTTCCGCAAGCGATCTCGAGGGTAGAGCTGCTCACGAGGGGCTCGGGGATCTCTGTTGGCTCCGCATCCTCGCCAAGCCCCTCCGAGACACACCACCGCGGTCTTTTCGCTTACGGGCCGACCGTCCTCGCCTGGCGCGCCTGCCTGACCCGTCTCCCGGGAGCGCGCCCCCTCACTCCCAGATCCCGGGCACAGGCGCCCCGCAGTGCCCGCACTTGCCTTTCCTCACTTGGACCTCGCCCACCATGTAGCCGGTCCGCTGGACGATCGTCTTCTTGCACCGGGAGCAGAAGCTGTGCTGGGCCTCGTGGCCCGGCACGTTGCCTATGTAGACGTGCTGCAGGCCGCAGGAGAGGGCCGTTGCCCGGGCCGCTTCGAGGGTGGAAACCGGCGTAGGGGGCAGATTCCTGAGTTTGTACAAAGGATAGAAGCGCGAGAAATGAACGGGGGTCTCCGGCCCGAGCTCCCTCTTCACCCAGAGGCACATCTCCCTGATCGACGACATGTCATCGTTCTTGGTGGGCACTATGAGGTTCGTCACCTCCACGTGGATTCCATGTTCCTTCAGGATCCGAAGGGTCTCCAGCACAGGGGCGATCTCGCCGCCGCACACCTCGCGGTAATACTCCTCGGTGAAGCCCTTGAGGTCGATGTTGGCCGCATCCAAACTCTTGCACAGCTCCCGAAGCGGGCCCGGACTTATGAAACCGTTGGAATGGATCAAGCTGAGCAGGCGCGCCTCCTTGGCGAGGTGCCCGATATCCATCATGTACTCGCAGAAGACCGTTGGCTCCACGAAGGTGTAGGCGACGGAGCGGGCCCCCATCTGCCTGGCCCTCTCTATCACCCCGTCAGGGGGCACATCCAGGTTGTAGACCTCCTCGGGCGAGGCCTGGGATACCTCCCATGTCTGACAGAACTTGCACTCGAAGTTGCACCCCGCCGTGGCCAGGCACAGGGACCTGCTCCCGGGAAGGACGTGGTAGAAGGGGTCCCTCTCCACCGGCTCCAGGTGCATGACGCAGGGGTTCCCGTAGACCAGCGTGAAGAGCTCGCCATCCCGGTTCTCCCTGACCCTGCAAGGCCCCCTCTTCCCCTTGGCCAGGCGGCAGCGCCTGGGGCAAAGCTCGCAACGCACCGCACCGCCCTCCAGGCGGGAAAAAAAGGGCGAACCCCTGGCCCCGATCAGACCTTTCTTGGTCATCTGGCCCTGGACCCTTGAGGGCCATCCCGAAAGGCTTGATATGCAGATTGCCCCGAGCCCCCTCCCCAGGTCCCGCAGGAAGTCACGCTTGGTCATGAACCTGTGGGGGCCACCGATTTCGGTCTCCAGACGGTCCTTCACCCCTCCCCCAAGACCCTGTCGAGCCAGTCGTGCACGTATTGCGCCACCTCCTCCCACCCGGGCTCGATGAGGACCCAGTGGGCATGCCCGCCGAACTCCTTGAAGGTGGACACGGCCTCGTATCTGGCGGCCACCTGCCTCACCACGGATGCCGGCGTGATCCGGTCGTGCCTCCCCGCCACCACCAGGACCGGACATGTCACCTTTCTTGGATCGACCTCGGATGCCCTGCCACTGTCCAGCAACCACAACCCGATCTCGAAGGCGGCCCTGCCTGACTCGTAGACCATCCTCCTGTAGGCATCCTCCTGCTGCTGGCGCGGCATGAGGTGCATGGTGGAATAGACCGCCTTCTCGAAGGAGAAGCGAAAGGGCCTCTTCCAGAAGCCCCACCTCATCATGACATCCGAGAAACTCCGGATCACCGATGGCTTCAGGGCCATCACCCCCCTGGGGGATGCTGGGGTGAGGAGCACGGCCGCCCTCGCCAGCCCCCGGGATGCCAGGATCTGGACCAGGAGCCCCCCCATGGAGTGGCCCATGAGGATGGGGGGGACGGCCATCTCCCTCAGCTCCTTCTCCAGGTCGGCCGCATAGTCCAGGAGCCCGACGGTCCCGAGCCTGGGATCCGGTGGGTCGCCCGGATCCATGTCGTGAAACCGCAGCACAGGGGTCACGCACCTGTAGCCTTTCCCCTCGAAGAACCCCTTGTAGTTCTCCCAACACCACGGCCCCACCATCATCCCGTGGATCATCACGATGGTCCTTTCCATGACGACCTCCTTGCGCTGTGTGATGTGGACAGTGGAAGACAGGAAGTGACAGCACCCGGACCTGCAAACTTACGCCATCCACGATGGTAGATGTCATCTCGTGTCGGTGTCAAGGAGGCATTCGGTGCTCCCGTGGAGGGCCTTGTCCAAGGACTTGAATCCTCCCCCCCGATTCGATTACCTTCGTCAAGGGCGAAGTTGCACGTATTGCGTCCCGCGGCATGGCCGTGCCGCTGGATCCTTACCCTGGAGTGGAAAGGCCCTCATGAACAGGGATCGGGTACTGGAGACGATCTTCAACCCATCTGCGGTGGCCATCGTGGGCGCCACCGAGAATCCCTCCAAGATGGGCAACTGGTGCGTCAGGAGCCTCATCGACATTGGATTCCCGGGGCGGGTCTACCCCATCAACCCCAACAGCGCACACATCGTGGGAATCAAGGCGTATGGTTCCCTGAAGGACGTCCCTGAGAGGATAGACCTGGCCATCATCGTGGTCCCCTCGCACCTCGTCCCCTCGGCCTTGACGGAATGCGCGGAAAAGGGCGCAAGAGGGGCCGTGATCATCACCTCCGGCTTCAGGGAGGTGGAGGACCCCAGGGGTCCGGCGCTGCAACGGGAACTCTCCGACATCGCCCGTAAGAAGGGGATCCGTGTCATCGGTCCCAACACCTTCGGGATGGTCCATACCCACGCTCGTCTCAACGCCTCCTTCACCCCTCCCCTCTGTCTCCTCAAGAGGGGCGGCATCTCCCTCGTGGGACAGAGCGGCGGTGTGTCCCACCTCTCCATGTTCGCCGCCATCCAGGACGGGGTTGGGATGAACAAGGTGATCGGCCTGGGCAACAGGTGCGACCTGGACTTTCCTGAACTCGTTGATTATTTGGGCGCGGACCCCGGAACAAGGGCCATCGCCCTCTACATAGAGGGTCTCGAGGAGGCGGGGCCCCTCTTGAGGAAGGCCAGGGAGGTGGCAACGAGGAAGCCCATCGTGGTCATGAAGGGGGGCAAGAGCGAGGCGATACAGAGGGCCTCGATTGCGCACACGGGGGCCATGGCCGGGAGTTACGAGATATACCGGGCCGCCTTCGGGCAGGCCGGGATGGTGGTGGTGGAGGACCCGCTGGAGCTCCTGGATGTGGCCAAGGGCCTCGCCCTTCTGGGGCCGCCCAGGGGAAACAGGGTGGCGGTGATGTCCATCCAGGCCGGTCCGGCCATCCTCATCACGGACATGTGCCTCGACCGAGGCCTGGCCCTGGCCTCTTTCACGAGGGGAACCCTGACCAAGCTCCAGGCCCTCTCCAGGAACATGACCATCACGACAAACCCGGTGGACCTGGGCTTCGCCATCACTCCCCCTCTCTTCCAGGAGGCGGTGAAGGCCGTGCTATTGGATCCCCACGTGGACGCCCTTCTCGTCAACGCCATCGACCCCTCGGACGTCTTCAGGGATTACCTCTCGGATGATCTCCTCGACTTGGCCCGGGGGCAGGGCAAACCCATGGTGGTCAGCTACATCCCCGCCAGGATGGAAGAGGCGAGGCCGGTCCAGGAGGCCGTGGAGGGAGACGCCGTGGTCTTCTATCCCCAGCCCGACAGGGCCGTGCGCGCCCTGGCAGGGATGGTGCGCTACGGTCGGATACGAAGCGAGCTCGATGCTCAAGTTCAGCCGATCTGCTGATGGCCCGGTGGCCCTTGGAGAACCGGCCGACCTTTTTTGTCCCCGATCGGCCGGACGAGACCCCTGGCCCCCTCCAGGCCTCCCGGCTCCCCTCTGAATTCGCCCAGAGTCATCATCTCGGTCAGCGTCTGGGAAAATTGACACCTAATACGTTCCGTGTTACAAGTTCAGTTACATTGCACATGTCTTAGTCTGAGATGCCATGCAATTCCCTGGGTCGCACCCTTTGGGTCCTCGTAGGCCTCCGAGGGAGGCACGGCGCATCTCCGCGTCCGATCCAGGCTGTCCTCGGCCTCGGTTCTTCACAGCGGCCAATCTCTCGTTTTTCGTTCTTATCCCCTGCTCTCGGAAGAGCCCGATGGCACTTTCAAAGGCCTATTGCACTTTGTGTCTCGATTCTGATTCTTCGACTTTTCTCTTTTGCTCGATGATATCGGGCTTTAGGTTACGTGGGGGGCGCCACTTCTCTGTACTTCGAGTCTTCTGCACTCCTTTTTCCCAGAGGATTCCGCCTGCGAGGGACCTGTCTGGGTGCTACGCCCAGGCAGGTTTTTCCCCCCTTCCTCGGTGGGCCTCGGCTTCGCTTCGGGCGGATCCGCCTGAGGCGGACCCGGGTCCAAATCCTCGAAGATCAAAGCGCCTCCGCCCTGCCTGGGCCAAGTGGTGCGCTGCAGGCAGGCAAGCCGCTTCGGGAAACGCGGCCACCCCCCGATCACTTCCCGTTTGGGTATGCCGGGCTCAGATAGACCACCACCCCATGCAGCAAGGGACAAGGGCCGCAGGGGCGGCGGCTTCTCCCTTGGGACGGAATTTTTTGGCTTGAGCCGTAGGGCCTCAAGTTTTTAAGGCTTGGGCAGATATACATCGTTGAGGTTATAGGGAAATTTACATGTGGAGGAGCTCGGCCATGGTGCACCACAAAGAAACAAAGCGATCTCTCGGTGCCCTTTCAAGACGTTTCGCGATCGTAAGTGTGCTGTTCTTGGTCCACTTGGGGTTTGAAAACCCACTCCATGCCCAGCCCGTCGAACCGGGCCGCATACTGAGTTCCACCGGGGTGGCCTGGGGGGGCCTTATCGCCTTCAACGTGGACGGGTCCAACTCGTACAATCTCACTGCCAACACCTTCGACGGTTCTTACCGCGATCTCAGACACAAGTCCCACCACCCCTCCGTTTCACTGAATGGCATAATAGCCTTTGCTTCGAACCGGACCGGGAAGTCCCGGGTCTTCGCGATCAACGGAGACGGCACCGGTCTGAGGCAGCTCACCAACGACGAGGGGCTCTCTGATCCGTCGGCCGTTAATGACATCAATCCCGTGATCTCCCCGGACGGCACCATGGTCGCCTTCGTGTCAAATAGAACCTCCGACGTAGGAAACAGGAACATCTTCATCGTGCCGACGGACGGATCCGTGCCCCCGATACAGGTGACCGAGACGCAATCCTACATGGGTGCCTACAGCACCATCGACACAGTCGCCTGGGGCCCTGACAATGCCACCCTCGTCTTCATCGGGCGGAGATTGGCTTCCTGCGATGGCGACCCTTGTTTTCGGAGCGTGGTAGGCTTCGTCCAGAAAGACGGAACAGGGGAGCGATATCTGGCGGATTATCATCCCAACTGTCTTTACTGTTCCGCCATCGACTACTCTCCGGATGGCACCAAGGTGGCCCATTTCGAGGGCGGCCCTTATTGTGGAGGAAGTTATTGGTTGGTGACGACCGAGCTTTCCGATCATTCCAGGACGGTGATTCCGCAGGACGTCTTGGGGAATCCTGCGGTTTGGGCCGGAGGATTGCGCTTCTCCCCGGACAGCACGCGCCTTCTTTATCAGGACGGGACCACCCCTACCGTGATAAATCTGGACGGCACGGGAAAATCGCCTATCCCCGGCGTGTCCCTCGCGGCCGGGGAACCCCTTTGGTGGGCCCCGGGGCTGGCTATCCCGGCACCAGACCGTCTGGAGATCGAGCCGCCGGTCGGCATGGTCTGGCCCGGACATCCATTGCAACTCCTGCCCACCCTTTACGGAGCGGACGGAAGTGTCATTGTCCGAGCCGCTCAGCGGTGGGAGGGGAATTATTTCCAAGACCTTTTTGAGAGCACCGGCATCTTTTACGCGCACCCAACCGAATATCACACGTTCGACTTGACGGCTTACAACGCAGGGAAAAGCGCCTCCGTCAGGGTATACTCCTCGCCGCGCCCCGACGATGCTTTGAAGATCTTCGGGCCGTCGAGGGCGGAGGTAGGCTCGGCGGCGGATTACGTAGTCAGATTCAAGAACCTGGAAGAAAGCCCTGTGGAGGACGCAGTGGTGCTTCTGGACGTCCCTGCGGTGGCGGACTATGTCTCTTCGAGCCCGGAGGGCTACTACTGGCCCGAGAGGGGAGAAGTGTTCTGGAAGCTGGGAGAGGTGGCATCCGGGGAGGAAAGATTCCTCTCGGCCAAGCTGAGGTTCAAGTGGGGGACCCCAGGCCATACGCCTTTCACCACATACTCGGCTCTTGGCGGTTCGAACCTCCCTTCGAGCCCGTTCGACCTCGTCGATTACCTCGCTTACGAACCGAAGCGGCTGACGGAGGCCCAGCAGCTGAGCCAAGGAGAGATCCGCCAGATTCTCGACGCCAATGCCCAAGCCAAGTCCCTCCTCGAGTGGGCATTGGAACAGGGATACACCTTCTACGACGTGGGCTGCAAGCTGCTCTACGAGGATGGCACGGAGATGTTCTTTCTTGTGCTCAACCCTCCTTCCGAAAAGGCCTTCGTACTGATGACCTTGAGCGCCGGGACCGTCTTCATGGAGAAATTCACCGAGGCCAGTTACTCCATTTTCGATGCCCGGGGAGGCATTTCCTACGATCCTCGCCTCTCCGCGTTTCAGGCCTTCGGCGATTGGGCGGTCGCTCACAGTCCCTCCAGGGCCAACTGTTTCATAAACTGCGTGTTGCACAAGATCCCCGAGATGGTCATTGCCCAGAAGTTCGACTGGTATGCCAACTTATCCACCACGGCGAAGTTCACGGAACTGATCTTCAAGTGCACCATGAACAGGGATCCTTTTGCGTGTCTCGATTCCAATACGATGTTGTTGAACCAGATCCTTTCAGAAGGCATCCAGAAGACAGCTGGCAAATTCCCGGTCATAGACGTGGGGTGGGCCCTGGGGGAGTGCAAGCATGATTGCGACCTCGATCCCAGCCAGCACGTTTGCGACGGAGACCTGGTTATATGCGACAAACCAAACTGGTTCGAACGAAACATCATGCAGTGGACAGCCGTGCGAAGGAAGCGTGGGTGCAGAAATGGAATATATGACTGGGGCCCGCCCGAAGCCGTGGGGTGCTCGACGATTCAGCCGTGCGGTTTCGGCCAAATCAGCGCCTGTGTGGACGGGGCTTGCGGATGCGTCGATTGCCAGACACCGCAGACCGATTGCCGAGGGGGAGAGGTCACCACAGCCAAGGATCCCAATGAAAAGACCGGGCAGAGTGGAGACGTAGCCCCCGGGCAGTTGTTGGAGTACCAGATATCGTGCGAAAACGTGGGAGAGGGCACGGCATACGACGTCTATCTCTTGGACGAGTTGGACCCGGGGCTGGACATATCGACGGTTGAGGCTGGCTCTGGCGGGGTGGTGATTCCGAGTATCCCGGGTGTCTTCTGGTATATCGGGGATCTCGTTCCTGGAGAGGGCAGGACCGTCTCCCTGAGGGCCATGGTCCGACAGGATGCAGAGGAGGGGGCGACCCTGGTGAACACAGCGAAGGTCTTCTTTCCCAGCGTCCCTGAGGTCACACCCACCAACGCCATCGTGAACAGGGTGGTGTCGGTCGCGGCCTTTCCCCAAGAGCTCGCGACATCCGAGGATCAGCCTGTGGACATCCTGCTCGAGGGGAATGGCCCGGCAGGGTGTCCTTTGAGTTACCGGGTCACCAGGGGTCCGTTCAACGGATCCTTGGAGGGTGATCCGCCTCAGGTGCAGTACACCCCGGCACCGGGCTTCGAGGGACCGGACAGCTTCTCCTTCGTGGTGAGCTGCCAGGACCTCACGAGCCCTGAGGCCACGGTCTCCATAACGGTGATGCCTTCAGACCATGACGCAGAACCACCTTTGGTCGAGCGGGTGTCGCCCGCGTCGGGGGAGTTCGTCCCAGTGAGATCGAGGCCCCTTTCCCAAGATCCTTTGCTCTATGCACCCATCGTGGAGGGGTGTTTCAACGAGAGGCTGGAGGCCGCCACGGTCACTTCGGATACCTTCCTGCTCAAGGAAGGGGACTCGTTGGTCCCGGCACTGGTCTCGTACAACGATCTGACGCGCTGCGCCAGTCTCTTTCCCCAGACGCCGCTGGGCTACGACAAGACCTACACGGCTTTCTTGACGACCGGCATCTCCGATTCCTCTGGGAACCCCTTGTCAGCGCCTTTCACGTGGAGCTTTTCCACTTTGGGAGAGGTGCCAGTCGTCCTGAGTGCACAGAGTCTGGATTTCGGAAACGTGACGGTTGGGCAGGCTTCGGAGTGGCGGGCCGTCACCCTTCAAAACAAAGGGGAGGACCCTGTGGAGATAGGAGAGATCAGGATCACAGGGGCATCCGCCGCAGAGTTCGCATCCGATGGGGCGTGCGCGAATTCACTCCTGTTGGGTGGAAATGCCTGCGCGGTGAACCTGAGGATGACGCCGCAGTCCGCCGGGCAGAAAGAGGCGGTGTTGGAAGTGGCCGTGAGCGGCCTAGGCACGTTGACCACACAATTGAGGGGATCGGGTGTAGGGGGAGGCGCGCCGGCCCTTGTGGTCCGGCCGGCCCAGGGAACCGACGGCACAGATGTCGTCATAAGCGGCTCCGGCTTTGGGGTCTCGAGGGGAACCGTATGGATGAGGCCATCCGGTGGGGCCGGTGGAATAACAAGGTGCAAGGTGCTCGAGTGGGGCGACTCCGAGATACGGTGCAGGGT
>Ga0068707_1000317_pt1 | contig 29937 bp, 17 predicted proteins | sample YNPNPMetaG_FD_66600 | JGI IMG/M metagenome (GOLD analysis project Ga0068707, IMG submission 66600) | Anoxygenic and chlorotrophic microbial mat microbial communities from Yellowstone National Park, USA - YNP NP MetaG | ecosystem: Environmental > Aquatic > Thermal springs > Hot (42-90C) >... | reverse complement strand
CAGCGATCACCTCGTCAAGCTGTTCCGGAGTTACAGCCAACGGCTTTTCAACAAATACATGCTTTCCACTTTCCAGTGTTTTCACAGCCAACGGAACGTGTTGATCGTGGCGAGTAGCTATTATCACCGCATCGGCGACTGCGTCGAATATCGCTTCTTCGGCGCTGCTGCCGACCGACTTTGCACCAAATCTGGTGCCTGTGCGATGGGCCTCAATTCCATTGCGCGTGACCACGCATCGAAGCTCGGCGTTCTCTATTTTGGCCAAATTGGGCAATATTACCCCCTGGCCAAAAGCGCCGACGCCTATCATATTGATCTTGACCTTGCTGGTTTTTTCCGGCGGTAATGGCTTGAGCTGTATGGTGCTGGGTTGTTGCAACTGTTCGACGGGATATTTCAATAGAATGCCAAGAAACTGTCCTTCGCTACCGGAAATCATGTCGTAGGCTTGCTTGGCATCGGCAATGTCAAAAGTATGAGTAGTTAAATCCCTCACTTTGACCGCACGTCTGGCGACTAAATCGAGGAAGCTTTCCATATTCCGTCGCTCAGTCCAGCGAACGTAGCCTATGGGATAATCAATGCCTTCGACTTCGTAGGTCAAATCGTAACGACCCGGTCCGTATGAGCGCGAGAGCCCTATCTCAAGCTCTTTGTCATAGTAAGGTTTGCGCGTGAAGTTCATACCTACCGCACCAACCAGAACAACTCGCCCCTTGTCTCTCATCAACTCAGCCGCAAGCTCTACCGGGTCGTTGGAACTGGTTGCTGCCGTTATGACCGCAGCGTCCATTCCCCTGCCACGAGAAAGCGCCATTGCCGCAGACTCCGGATCATCGCTGCGAACCACAGCCGCGTCCGCGCCCAGCTTCATCGCTAGCTCTACTTTTGCTGGGTCAAGGTCTATCCCAAGAACGGAACACCCGGCAGCCTTTAGTATTTGTAGAGCAAGTTGCCCCAGCAAACCCAGCCCAATTACCACAACGCTTTCGCCTAGAGTCACCTCGGCAATTCTTACGCCCTGCATAGCTATGGCACCTAACGTTACGTAGGCGGCCTCGTCGAATTCCACACTTGATGGCATCTTCACGCAAAGGTTCTTGGGGACGTAACAAACCTCCGCATGGCTGGCGAAGTTGAGGCCCGCGCAGGCCACCCGGTCCCCTGGCGCAAACTCGTCCACATCCTCCGCCACCGCGATCACCACTCCCGCGCAGCTATAGCCTAGCGCAATAGGGGCATCCATTCGGGTTTTGACCTTTTGCACCGTAGTCAATAACCCTTCGGTCTTCACTTTACGCCAGACTTGCTTTACCAAGTCAGGCCGTTCCAATGCCTTGCCGACCAGGCTCTTTTTGGCCATATCAACGACCATTCTCTCGGTACCCGTGCTTACCAGCGAGTAACGGCTGGCTACCAGCACGCCGCCGCGTCGAAGCGCCGGTGGCGGCACCTCCTCAACTTTGAGTTGGCCGTTATTGACATACTGGACGACTTGCTTCATGCGCCGATCTCCTGAGGGACAGTAATCGTAGTTTGACCCAATCTCTACCCGAAAATTAAGATTAATCAATACAAACAAATACGATACCCCGTTAGGTTACTATAGGTAAATCTATGCCGTCAAGTCACAAAAGGAGGCCCTGATCGACAAACAGTGGTACGGTAGCGCAGTCGTGCACGGTTACCAGCCGTCGCGTGGTAAGCTTTAGCTCGGGGATCACGCTCAGGCGCATAAACGACAGCTCCCTTGTCTTGAAAATCGACAAAAGAAACGCTGCAGCAGAGCTTACAGGCGGTACACCTGGACTCGTCAAGGATTACATCGCTTGCCATCCAAAAGGGCCGTTGATCATTCTACGACTGGTTGCGCTGCCGGGCCGGGCATTATTAGGTTATCACGGGGCGTCACCCAGATGTTCTCCCACTTGAGCTTGATCTCTCCGGGACCGCCTTTCCAAGAAATTAGCGTCTCCCCATAAGGCGAAACGTTATATAACGTTACCCCTGCGCCGGCTCCTTCGATACTCAGGCGCAGTTCCACTGGCCCTCTATTCGTCACGCGCATAAAGTTGGTGCCTATGGTATCGATCGAACGACTTACGCTTACCATTGAGCTCATAAGATCTCTCAACAGTTCCTCTCGTCCCCACAGCATGCCACAGAACCAGGCGATCGTTCGGCGTGACCTGATCGCGTCCAACACTCCGTCGGGTGTCCTCTCCCTGACCAATACTAGAGTGCAAGGCTCGTCGCCGCTTATGCGGGGAACGTGCAGATCCGAGCTCGACATTACAGCAAGGTTGTGCCTCAGGGCCCAATCGAAAGCATCCGGATAGCAGTAAGTACCGTGGCTAAGCACAGAGTTCCAACCGGAGCCGACAACGCCGTTCTTGACCTCGATACCTACAATTTCGCCACGTTCGATGCCGCGCAGCACAGGTTCCCGCATACCCATATGCGGATGAGCGTAGATGACGAGCCCGCCAGAATCCTTGATTCTGCTAAGCTCCTCATCGCAGAATGCCGTCTTGCCTTCTTTGGTTTCTGACCACTCGTGGGAATCTCTGGGAACGTAGTCCGGCGGCACACCAAGGCAGACGAAGTGCTCTTTTTTGCTGATGCCCGTCTCAAAACCTCGAATAAGCAATATGCCCAAGCAGTTTGCGAACCTGCTTACCTGGTTGTAAGCAAGAAAGTTGCGATGATCTGTAATCGCGATCACGTCGAGACCGAATCGGTAAGCTTCCACAATCCTCTCGCGCGGCGTCACCTTGCCGTCCGACTTGACTGTGTGACAATGAAAATCACCGATCAGTACATCATATTCTCCCACCTTTGGGAAAGGCTTTGAAGTGCGTATGATGGTCACGACCGACGAGTCAGCCGCAGAAACGCACCCACCCCTATAGACAACCGGAGCTAGCAAAAAAAGCGCAATAGTTACTAACCTCAGAGATCGCATTTCACACCCCACGGGCCGTAAGTTGCCTCAACTCAATAAGTAACTTAGCGATTACACCCAAGAATAGCCTGCCTACTCTTAAACCCAAAACTGCCGGCCAATCCGGAAAACCTGGTCTAAACTCACTGGCGAATCGGCGTGAGTGGCCTGACTCAGCCGTGATATAATCCCGTTGGAGGTAAGGCAATGCGCTCTTGTAAAATCATTATTACCTGGGCAATCCTCGCCAGTTTTATTACGCTGGCGGCCATTACGTTAAGTCTAGCGAATGACGAGCATGGTCAGTGCCTCACTCTCACTATACTGCACACCAACGACCGCCACGGGCACTTATTTCCGTTCGACTACGAAAAGCTCGGAACACACGAGCGACAAGTCGGCGGCGCCGCCCGAATGGCGACTCTCATTCGACGCATCAAAGAAGAGTGCCACCACCCGGTGCTAGTTTTCGACACGGGCGACATTTTCAGCCGCGGCCCATTGGCCGATCTCGAGGGCAAGGTTGACTTCGAAGTGATGAACGCCATCGGCTTCGACGCGGTAGCCGTAGGCAACAATGAGTTCGTCGGCGCGCATGGGACCAGGGGGCTGGCTATATTCCGCGAACGCCTTGCCCAGGCGCGATTCCCGTTGCTTTCAGCCAATATATACGATGCGGCAACAGGAAAGCATCTCGTGCCGCCATATACTGTGCTCGAAGTGGGCAATACACGAATCGGCGTGCTGAGTGTCACCACACCGCGCATCGCCTACTACCCGCAGACGCGCGGGCTTCGCATACAGGACCCAGTAGAGGCCGTGCGAGAGATATTGCCGGAGCTGGAGGGCAAGTGCGATTTTGTTATTGCACTTACGCACCTGGGCCTCGCGGCTGATCTCGAGCTTGCTCGTGCGCTGCCTCGGCTAAGTCTGATAGTGGGAGGCGATTCGCACACGTGGCTTTTCAGGCCGATGCGCGTCGTCACAGAATCCGGCTCCGTGACCTGGATAGCACAGGCTGGTGAATGGGGCAGCAAGCTAGGCCGCATAGACGTAACGCTGTGTCGCAACACTTTAGGACGTTTGGCAATTCAGTCGTGCCAAGGCGAACTGGTGCCCATCGAGCGCAAAATCGAACCCGCATCGGATGTTCAAGCAATAATCGACCGCGCGGCAAGGCCATTTACCCGTAAAGTCGGTAAGCTTGCCAAGGCAATCTCGCTTCGAGAAGCCCCAGCCTGGACCGCCGAACGGCTCAGAAAGGCCACGAGAGCCGACATTGCCGTTGTCCCGATTGCCGCAATCGAGTCCGGACTGCCGGCCGGCAAGATCACCGAGCTAGATGTGCGAAAAATGGCGCCTATAAAGAATAAACTTGTTGCACTGTATGTCACAGGTGATCAGCTAACCAAGCTCATCGGGAGCGGCACTTACGCCCTATCTGGCGCAAAGTTCAAGGACGGCATTGTTTTTATTGGCGACAAGCCCGCCAACGCCAACAAGCGATATCTTATGGTCGTCGAGGACTATTACGCTCGCAATGCGCCTGCACTGAAAAATGTGGTCTTCAATAGCCTGGGTATAACCACTTGCGACCTGGTGATCCGCTCATTCCGCTAGATATGCCGTGATCTAAACGAAGAGGTTGGTTGCAATCACACAGGGGTAAAAAACTGTTGCGACAAGGACACAAATGATGCGGCGCAGCAGGAAAACTGACAGTCCGTCCCCGCCTTACCAGGCACCAACACGGCGGGAAACCCGTCTTGATCTTTGTGCCGAGTGGGTTTGGGAGGTGGCCCCCTCCGGAGAGATCACCTACTCCAACAGCGCGGTGAGGGACATACTCGGCTACACCCCGGAGCAAGTCGTTGGGTCGAGCGCGTTCAACTACGTGGCACAGTCCTCCGAGGCCGAGCTGCGAGAACTCATCAAACCAACGCGCGATGGGCTTGAGAAACCCACTGTAGCATCACTGAGGTTTATTGCGGCTGACGGCACTCAGCGAAACCTCGAGACCACTCGCTTCGCGATAAGAACCGACACCATCAAACCGATTCTTTTCCGATTTCTGAGCAAGAATGCGACCCAGGAAGCCACACCGCGTCAAGCCGCAGAAGAAGCGCTTGCGTCGTGCCACGCCGCCATCGAGGAGTCGCCCATCGGCATCATCATAATACAGGATGAACGCGTGGTGTTCGGCAACCGCAAGATTATCGAGCTCATGGGTTATACTCCCGAGGAGGCCTCCGAGGTCGGCATGTGGAACCTCGTGCATCCGGAAGAACGCGAGATGGTCCGGCAGCGTTATTTCAGCCTGTTAGCAGGGGAATACGTTCCGCCGCAGTATGTTATCCGAGTTTTCACTAAATCTGGGGAACTCAAATACCTCGAGCACCGTCCCGTATTGATCTCTTACAATGGAAGGCCCGCTATCCTGGACAACATGATCGACGTCACCGACAGGGAACTGGCCCAACAAGCCCTAAAACAGAGCGAGGAGTACTGGCGCGCACTCACTGAAAATGCCCTAGACATAATCACCGTTCTCATGCCGGAAGCAATTGTGGACTACATCAGCCCATCGGCCACCAAGGTTCTCGGCTACCGGCCCGAGGAGCTTACTGGTCGGAGCTTATGGGACTTTATATCGTCAGAGGACCTGCCCTCGCTAAAGCAGGCGTTCGTTGATACGGCTACAAATCCGGGATTGGTAGGCAAGAAAGAATATCATTTTCGTCATTCCGACGGCGGTTGGCGCATACTGGAGTCGGTTGGCGTCGCCCACGAACTACCTTCGGGGCTCAGAGTAGTCGTCAACTCCCGCGACGTGACCGCTCGGCACGAAGCTGAGCAAGCGTTAAGGCAGCGCACAGCAGAGCTGGAGGCGATATTTAGCGCATTCCCGGACATCTACTTCTGGCTCGATTCCAACGGGAGGATCACTGGTTACCATGCCGGCTCTCCCGAGCATCTCTACTTACCACCCGCCGATTTCCTGGGCAAGACGCCGTCCCAGGTATTGCCCGCAGAACTCGGTAAGGAGTTTGAGGCCGCAGCCGCGAGGGCGTTCTGGTCCGGCGAAATTCAGTCCATCGAGTATCCGCTCCGCGTGAAAGACCGTATGTCCTACTACGAAGCCCGTATCGTGCCCATCGCGGAAAAACAGGTATTCATCATCATCCGCGATATCACCGGCCGCAAAAAAGCCGAGGAAGCTCTAGAGCACAGACTCAGCTTCGAAAAAGCTCTTACGTCCATATCGGCCCACTTCATCAACATGCCTGTCGAGAAAATCGACGAAGGCATCGACTGCGCCCTGAGAACCATCGGCTCGTTCACGGGAATCGACCGAGCCTACCTGTTCAAGTTCAGAGACGGGAAATACATGGACAACACCCACGAGTGGTGCCGCGAGGGTGTTTCCAGTGAAATGCACAACCTCAAAGATATCGAGTTCGAAAGGTTTCCCTGGATCACCGGTCAGCTCCGGGCGCTTAACACAGTCTACGTAAGAACTCTCGAAGATCTGCCCCCTGAGGCCAGAGCTGAGCGCGAAGAATTTGAACGCGAACAAATCAAGTCGCTGGTCAACGTGCCTCTGGTACAGCGAGGCGAGGCTATTGGCTTTCTCGGACTCGACTCCGTCAAAACAACCAAGGACTGGAGTGAAGATGACCTCACCCTGCTCAAAATCCTCAGCGAGATACTCGTTAACGCTCTCGACCGCGCAGCCGTGGAAGAGGCGCTCCGCGAGAGCGAGGATCGCTACCGCGGCTTGGTCGAAAGCATCAACAACTGGGTGTGGGGAATCAACGAGGATGGTGTCTACAACTACGTTAGTCCAAGATGCCGAACACTTCTTGGCTACGAGCCTGCTGAGATGCTGGGCAAGACCCCCTTCGACTTTATGCCGCCGGGCGAAGCTGAACGCCTAAAAAGTATTTTCGATCAAGTATGCGCCAAACGTGAAGCCTTCAACCTGATGGAGAACACAATCATACGCAAAGACGGCTCGCTTGTGGTCGTTGAGACCAGCGGAACCCCCGTCTTCGACGAGCGTGGAACATTCCGCGGATATCGTGGCATTGATCGCGACGTAACGGAGAAGAAGCAGGCGGAGCAGGCACTTCGCGACAACGAGCGTTTCCTCCGATCCATATTCGACGGAATCCAGGATGGCATCAGCGTCTCGGATAAAAACCTTAACGTTATCCGTGTCAATGCGGCAATGGAGAAGTGGTATCACTTCCGGATGCCGCTCGTCGGCAAGACGTGCTATGAAGCGTATCACGGCAAATGCGAACGCTGCGAAGTATGCCCGGCCGTACGCTCTATTGAGTCTAAGAGCTTACAAACGGAGATCGTTCCATTTACCGGTCCTAACGGAGAGGTCGCAGGTTGGCTCGAACTACACGCGTTTCCTTTGTTCAACGAACACGGCGAGGTTTGGGGCGTCATCGAACACGTCAGAGACATCACTGACCGTGTACTCGCTGAACAAGCGCTGCGAGATAACGAAGAACGCCTGCGCAAGCAACAGAACGCCGTGGCCGAGATAACCGGAAGCGAAGTCATCGAGAGCGAGGACCTGCAAAGAATTCTCGGCCTGATGACCGAGGTGGCTGCTCGAACAATTGACGTCGATCGCGTTAGCATATGGCACTACAACGATGATCACTCCCAACTGCTATGCCTCGAAGAATTCAGCCGTGCGGAACAAGTGCACTCTGCCGGGGCAACGATCTCGGTCGCCGATAACCCAGAGTACTTTCGAGAAATCGAAAGGAGCAAAATCGTCGCTTGCGACGCCAGATCCGACGAGCGGACCAGTAAGTTTGCCGCCTCATATCTCGAGCCACTAGGCATTGCGTCGATGCTCGACTCGCCGATTCGTATGCATGGCAGGACGATCGGCGTAGTGTGTTTCGAACAGCTCGGCGAACCGCGAGCATGGAAAACTGACGAGGAGGTATTTGCTAGTGCCATAGCCGATCTCATCTCGCTAGCTATCGAGGCTGACGAACGACGGCAAGCAGAAAACGCGCTTGCAGAGGCCGAGGCAAAGTACCGATCTCTGGTAGAGGAGTCGCTTGTAGGCGTCTACATTATTCAGGGAGACAGATTTGCCTACGTCAATCCGCGCTTCGCAGAGATCTTCGGTTACACCCAGCAAGAAATCATCCTCGAGATGAAAGTGGCGGACCTCGTCCATCCCGATGATCTTCCGATCGTTGAGGAGAATATCCGAAAAAGGTACGCAGGGGAAACTATCTCCGCTCACTACACTTTTCGGGGAATTAGAAAGGACGGCGAGCAGGTTCACTGCGAAGTGCTCGGCACTATTTCTCCCTACCAGAGCAAACCGGCGATCATTGGCTCCATGCTCGACGTAACCGAGCGCACCAAAGCTGAAGAGGCCATACGCCACAGTGAAGAGCGCTACAGACTCTTATTCGAAAACAGCCCCGATATAGTGGTCATCCTGCACCACAATCGAATCATCCAGGCGAATCCGGCAGTTGAGCGCATTCTCGGCTACTCGCCATCTGAGGTTGTTGGGCGGTACCCGTGGGATATCAGCCCGCCGAAACAACCCTCGGGCAGAAGCTCAAGGTCTGAAGCGCTTCACTACATTCGGGAAGCCACAGAGCGTGGAAGCCACACGTCCCAGTGGGTTCATCAACGCAAGGACGGATCCCCTGTCGACTGCGAAATCAGTCTTAGCGCGCTGACAGTACACGACGAGACCTACATACAGGCAATAGTGCGCGACATTACCGAGCGCAAACTCGCCGAAGACAGGCGACTTGCCTTCGAGCGCCAGGTGGAGCAGCAGAAACGGCAGTTCTACCGAGACACGATTCTGAGCGTTACCGGCGGGAAGCTGGATGTATGCGATGAGCCCGACATCGCCCCTTACATCGAGACAGCCGCTGAAGTATTTGAGGTTCGCGCTCCGCGTGACGTCTCCGGGGCCCGCGCCAAGGTTCGTCAGTTTTGTGAACAGCACGGTCTGACCGGCGAGCGCTTCGATTCGTTTTTTGTGGGTGTTGGAGAAGCCATAACTAATGCCATCAAACATGGCGTCGAGGGCTGTGTGCGCATAGGCTGTCGAAACAAGGACATTTGGGTCACCATCAGCGACAAAGGCGCAGGTATCGAGTCGCTCATACTCCCGCGAGCCGTACTGCTGAGGGGGTATTCCACCAAACCCTCGCTCGGTTTAGGCTATTCCATCATGCTGGAAGTGTCCGACCGAATAATGCTTAACACCGGTAAAAAAGGAACGACAGTCGTACTCGTAAAAAGTATCGAGGAGCCCGAGTTAGTGGTCTCCGCCAAAAACCTCCCCGATACCTGGGACACAATACCGGATCCAAATGGAGCTTCCCTTTAGCAGAAGTTGAATAAGACGAGTATTGGAGCGGCGAGCTACTGCATATAGCTGTAGGTGGACTGCTTTAATATCCAGCCGATGATCGGCCAGGAACAACCGACTATGAAGTCGCCGAGCAACAGGCCCAGGAAGAAGTCCAAGGCAGTGCGATAGGCTCGCATGCCCCCGGTCCTAAGCGTAACGAACTTTGCGAGCCAGGCTATTAAAATCGGCAGCCAAAGAGTGCCAATGGAGTAGCTGGTCGAGACGGCAAATCCCAGTGGATGGAAGCACCACCAGCCGACCTTGAGCTTCATCATATACAGGAAGAAGGTGAACGCCATTCCCCAGCCTATCGCCAAGGTCGATAAATAATCTGGCTTCGGCGGGCTCAGCAACCAGTTGTTGGCGTGCAAACCAAATGCTTCCCAGCCAAACCAGGTGACATGTCCCGCCATGCCCGCGGCGGCGCCGCGGTCGTAGCCGAAGTGGAGATAGTAACAGAATCCGCAGATCACAGCACATACTGAGGCTACGGCCATGGCGATGCTCATCTGCCTCATCGGCGCGCAACTGCGTTGCGCAAGCTTGAGGCCGTCGAGTTGGTAGGCGATGGGGATACTTCTGTAGGCTCTGTTGAACCACCAAAACCAGCTCAGGCCAACTAGTTCGCGCGGCGCGAACGCTCCTGCTCCGAACAGTCCCATCAACACCATTTCCGGACCCATGTAGTGAAGGTCGTGAGAGGGTGGGCCGAACTCCGCGTGCATTCTGGCGATGGCAAGCGCGAGGAAGAAATACATTCCAATACCGGCAATCGCAATCCACGGCCTGAGTCCAAGGAATCTGAAAAAGACAACTACGATTGCGGTTCCGATAATGAGTCCAAATGCGGCTACCCGGTAGCTCATGGGGCCGCTTCGTTCGTCCCTGTCGGTTTTTCCGGCAAAGGCCGCCTCAAAGACGTGCTTGAGATGGTGTCGGCCCGACCACAGCGCGAACACGCCGACCAGGTAGTAGGCTCCGAGGGCCTGCTGGTTCATAAAGGGAAAGTTGGGGGTAGCCTCGTAAGCTCCGTAGACCGCACCGAGTATGCGGATCACCCGCCACATTATGAAGAAGAACCAGCAAGAAAAGAGCATATCCAGCGGCAACAGAAAGCCCAGTCCGATGGCATATGGGTAGAACGAGATCGGAGTCCAGCCGATTGCATTCCAGGGCTTATTGATGAAGTAGGGCGAGGCATCCCACATTCTGACGTTGAGATACGGCACCTGCGGATAAAGAAACGACAGGCCGTTCATGAGACAGATCGACCCCGACAGCGCGAAGCCCATCCACATAAGCCGGCTCTTGAGAAGCCTCCCGCCCGGCTCCGTGATCTGCATCGGCAGCTCGACAATGGGAAACTGAAGCTTGTCGTGCTCGATCCACTGCTGCCGGACAAGGGTGTTGATGCAGAACATCACAAAGAGCATCACGAAGATCACGCCTGACCACACGGCCGCGGGAACAAGCCACCACTTGAGGGTGCTCCACACATAGAGGTTGCCGTCGCCGGCATACCAGCCCTTCACAGCCTCCGGGTCACTCACGGAAGCCCAGCTCGGGATGTGGGGCAGGATCGTCGTGGCCCACTTGTTCTCGGGAGTGGCCATACGGAAGGGGTAGGTCATCATCGGGACCAGCACATCCATAAAGTCAATGCTCACGATGGAGGTCGCGATGACGAGCATGACGTAAACCACGATGAGTTCGGCTCTGCGAAGCGCATACCGAGGCAGAACGCGGGCGAGGCGGTTGTTAACAATCGTCACGACGACAAGAAACAGGATGGCATTGGCAAAAAGGGAGATGGTGGAGGGGTAAGGTCCGCCGCCGGTCCCGGCGACGCCGCTGTTGGTGGCAATCTCCATATACATAAGGATGTAGACGTTGAGCGCGGTGAGGAGTGTGCCGACCAGCAGAGTCAGAGGCAGACGTATTCGCTCAGCTACCGGCTCTACGAGGGGTTCACCCGCGGCTTCTCTGATAATGGGGTAGGGGCCCTGCATAGCATAAGTTTAGTCGCAGGTAAGGGTAGGGTCAAGAAACACGAAGCAGGTTGGTGTGTCGCGCGGTTTCCTGCCGGGAGGTTGGATGGCGGATTGCGGATTGGTGCTGCCATCCTCCCGAGTTGGCGAGTTTTTGCCGACGGGCCAAGTTTGACGTACCTAACAACGGCGCGATATCCTGAGGGCCAGATATCACAGTCTAGCGAGTCTTGAAAGGGATATTTTATCACATGCAGATAGACACGGTACTGTTTGCTGCCGGCAGAGCATCCAGCAGCCTTGTCACCAAGACAGGCGTCGAAATCAAGGCGCTTATCGAGCTAAACGACAAGACTCTGCTTGAGCATGGCATCGACGCCCTTCGGGGCTCCTGCAGAACAGGCAAGATATTCCTTGTTGGGCCAGAAGCAGTCCTTGGCCACCCTGCCGCTGAATCATGCGACGTGGCACTGCCGGCCTCCGACGGCAATTCGATCCATGACAGTATAGTTATAGCGCTCGACAGCCTCACGGGGAGCGGTCAGTTTCTAGCGGAACACACCTTGATTATAACTGCGGACCTGCCGTTTGTGTCCGCTGAGGCAGTGAATGCATTTCTGGACGGTTGTTCGGAGGACTCGGAGATATGCGTGCCAGTGGTTACGAAAAGGGGGTTCGAGGCGCGGTTTCCCGGGGCTCCTGCGGGCTTCGTTAGGCTCAAGGATGGCGAAGTAACCCTGGGTTGTGCATTCCTTCTCAAGTCCGACCTATTGTCCCGCCGAAAACGAGAACTAGAGCACGTCTTTGAGGCTACAAAGAGTCAGGCGGGAATTGCTCGCTTGCTAGGTCCCGGCGTGGTCTTCAAGTATTTGACCGGACGATTGACATTGGAAGACATCGAGGATCAGTGCGGCAAGATTCTAGACTGCAACGGTCAGTGCGTGAGGGGCGCGCCGCCGGAGCTGGCCTTCGACGTGGACACCGAGGCCGATTTCGATTACGCATCTACAGCCCCCCGATAGCGCAACCTACCCAGCGACTTAGAGGAAAGGGCAAAACGTTTGAGCAGCGCACGGCGGTATCGCGAGCTGAGCGGCGAGCGCAAAGAGGGTAAGGAAACAGCAGATTCTTGGCCTGGGCTCGGGAAGACGGGAGCGGTGGATGGTGCGCGGATGCAATCTTCGACTTGACAGGTGCACTTATCCCGGCTTAAATGAGGGTGTGTGATGGAATAGACATATAAATACGCGGCGGTGTTGTTTATGTTCAGGTTTGCGGTCGTTGCGATTCTGATCTTGTGTGCAAGCGGCGCTGCTAATGCGGCTGGGCCGCACGGCACGCAGTTCGGTCAGCCGATGGATGATAGCGGAAACGTGCTGTTGACCGATGAAGTAGCCCAGGCTCTGGCGGACACGGGCGCGGGCTGGGTGAGGGTGAACTTTCGGCTGGGGCCGTATTCGTCGGACACTGCCGAGTGGTATACTAAATACGACGGCATTGTAAACCGACTAAGAAGCCGGGGGCTAGAGATCATCGGTTTGATGACCAACGAGGCGTGGCCAGGTGGCGTGAGCGACTGGCAGGCCAACGCTTACGAGACAACCGGAGGCAACGGCTACAACGCCTACCTCGAGAATTGGTGCAACTTCTTTAAACGGGCGGCAGCCCACTGGAAAGATCAGATAAAGTACTGGGAGCTCTGGAACGAACCGGACTGCCTTGCCACGATCTACCCCAGTAACTATGGAGCCCTGCTTGCCAACGCGTATGACAAAGTCCATACCGACGGGACCGACGTCAAGATCATAAGCGGAGGTCTCTGCACGGGCGAAACCGACCCTGATGACGGGGACGGCTTCCTCGACGCTACTTACAACGTTTCCATCAACAACACCCACTGGTTCAGCAATATGCATACAAAGTGGGGCACCTATCCTCTCGACCATATTGGCTACCATATCTACATCGATCAATGGGGCTCGTTGAACACAACGAAAATGAGCAACCTGCTGGACGGGATTCGCAACACCTACGTCGCTTACGAAGGTTCCAATACTCCCAAGAAAGTATGGATTACGGAAGTCGGTTGGCAGTACAATCCAAATGCCCCACCCTATTTCTGCACTGAAGCCGAGCAAGCCGCAAACCTTACTGCTTGCATAAACACAGCAAACTCAAAAAGCTACGTGCGGCACGTGAACTGGTTCTTCCTGCAGGACGTGCCGAGCGCACAGCTCTGGTACGGCGTGTTCAAGAGCACCGGTTTAGGAGAAAGTGACAAGAAGGCTGCCTGGACTAATATGAAAAACGCCTTCACCTACGAAGGGAAGTGGTCGAACGGTATTACGGAGCAACCGATCCTGGACTACTTCAACACCAAGGGTCACGCGGCCATGGGCAACCCTTATGATAACGGCGGCACGGCGTGGGTTCACAACTGGGACTTCGGCCCGGTGCAGGACTTCAGCGGCGGCACCCTAGGACGAATGAACGTCGTAAACACAGCCGATGGGATCGGCTGTGCCGTGCGTGGCGAGATTCTGAACAAGCTTTTCGCCGACCACGCAATCCTGGAGTTCCCATTGGCTGATCAGTTCTTCACTGGCGCAGGTTACAAGCAATATTTTGAATGTGGCCATATTGCGTGGACTCCGTCAGGCGGAGCTGTAACTACTCTTTACCCGCACAAGATTATCGTAGATAACTCGGACCCTGGGTTCAGCGTTGTGGGAAGCTGGAGTACAATCGGGGCAAGCGACGCTTACAATGGCAGCTATCGAAGAAGATACGGGACGGGCAACTCGAACACTTATCCCGCGACTTGGCAAATAACTGTTCCAACGAGCGGCTACTACGACGTCTACGCGCGCTGGCCTCAAAATGCGACCGGGATGACATCGGCTAAGTTCGACGTGGTTCATAAGAACGGCACGTCGCAGGTGATAGTGAATCAGACCGCCAATGCAAGGCGCCACGGCAGGTGGAACAGATTGGGCAGGTGGGAGTTCAACGCCGGGACAGCATCGGTTATTCTGCGATCGGAAGGCAGTCCCTCAATGTATCTGCTGGCAGACGCAGTGAGAATGGTGGGGCCAGTGGAAGGTCCGGATACGACTCCGCCGACTACCCCGGTGGTTACCGACGAAGGGGCTTTCACGACCCGCACAGACCGCCTATCAGCCTCGTGGCACAGCGAGGATCTGGAAAGTGGAATCGACCACTACGAGTACGCTATCGGTACGAGCCCGACTGACCCCGGCTCCGATTACCTCGTTCCGTGGACATCAACCGGGACAGAGAACAGCGTGACGCAGTATGTTTCCCTCACAAATGGGCAGACCTACTATTTCTACGTCAAATCGTTTGGCGTGTCCGGACGTGTAAGCCTGGGGGTATCAGATGGCATCAAGGTCGACTCGACTAATCCGACCACACCAGTTGTTACCGACGACGGCAACTACACGGGGCTTACGAACGTGCTGCACTGCTCGTGGTCGTCCTCGGACCCTGAATCCGGAATAGATCACTATGAATACGGCATTGGAACCGCGCTGTGGGCGACCGACGTGAAGCCTATGACAAACTGCGGGTTGGCGACAGAGGTATGGGAGCCTATTACACTTATTCCGGGCAAGTATTACTACTTTAAGGTGCGCTCCTACAATGGAGCAGGTACGGCGTCGTTTTATGGAGCCTCAAACGGGATTACGTATCAGGCGTCGGTAGAGACCCCAGCTATCGCCACCACCATCGATAACGTCGATGGAACCAAAGTGCTGATTCGCGACGGCGTAATATCGGCGATCTTTGGGGACAGGTTTTACGTTAATGACTTCCTCAGAGGTATCGCGATTCAAGAAACAGCGACACGTCCGCTTGGCGCTCGTGTTCACGTAACTGGGACGTTGTCGACCGTCAACGGCGAGCGGGTGCTGACTTTGGGAAGTGTGACACCCGTCCAGCCTTAAATTTCGCTGTATACGTTTGTTGATCTGTCTTTGGCGCACAACGAATGTCGCCACAGGCAAAATGCCTGTCGCCGGCCAAATTCAAAACACTTAGTATTTACTTAACCGTCTCGCTGCGCACGGTCAAGAAAACGTATCCACAACAAAGTGTCTCCAGTATTCCACGAACGGCGTTATGTCCTCGGTTTCGTCCGTGAACTCTGGGCTGTGCGCTACGTCGTCCTCCGAGACTGGGATTATGAGTGTTTCATCGGTAAGATCCAGGTACGCGCCCTCAACAGGAATGAGAACTCTTCTGCCGCTTTCATCCGTCGTTACGGCAACGAATACTATCTGGCCGGAGTCGCCGTCGGCCAGCAGATCGAAAATGGTGCCGAATACGGCGCCCTCTGCATCTGCAACCTTCCAGCCCATAGCGTCGGGCTGACCCTCTTCGAGCCTATATGAAATGCGGCTTAGCCTGACGAGTCCGACCTCATTTTGGTCTGTGGAACATTCTGGGTAGTTCTCCATAAGAGATAACCTCACCGCCAAGAGTATTTTCTTGTTGGATTGCCCAATCATCAATGAGTTACCCTTGGGAGAATCACGTCTAATCGAAAACGAAGCATCATGGAGGCCAGCGGATGCCGATTGCCAGTTTAGGACCCGGCAAATATACCTGATTTGTGCAGCTTTGTTGACAATACGAGACTGAAAGGGATAACTTGGAAGTGGGTCCCGTGAGCTAGATGGGAGTTATTCAGGCACAACGATGCCATTCTGGACACAGTGGCAAAACGAAGCCGAACGTGTGGCCCGTTTCACGATGGTCTTTGTTTATTGCCCCAATGGTCTCGCGGGACCACGGGCACGCAGAAGTCCGCAGTCTCTATCGGATACCGAACTTGGGTTCGCGATAGGAATAGAGGCTATGAACACTTCCCTCCGCCTGTGCGGCCGGTGTGCGTCGCTCGAAGCGCAAGCGGCCGGCATATAATGCAGCCCTAAGATCAGCGATATTACGATAACCCATATCCTGAAAACTCTGCTGCAACCCCTTCATTAGATACGGAACATAGTCTACAAGCGAGCCGCGATCAAGCACGGTTCCAGATACACCTTGCGGAACAACGACATTCTCTCCGTCCTCGCTAAGGTAGCGCTTGCCTCCGCCCGCCGCCATCGCTTCAACACTAGCCATGCCGCGGTAGCGCTTAACACGCATTCCGTTTTCGTAGAAATACTCTCCTGGGGCCTCAGCAGTCCCGGCCAAGAGGAAACCGGCCATCACTGCCCCTGCTCCGATGGACATCGCCTTCGCGATGTGGCCGATTCCCTGGATACCGCCGTCGGCAATCACTGGCACTCCGTATTGCGCGGCGAACTTGGCGCAACGATACACTGCTGTGGCCTGCGACCTACCGACGGCCATCATGTTTTGAGTTATACATATCGACCCCGGGCCCATCCCAACGCGCAGGCTATCTGCTCCTGCCTCAATAAGCGCACGGCACTGATCTGTAGTAACAACGTTGCCGGCGATCACCTGAAAATCCTTGAAGCGACTCTTGATGAACTTGAGCATATCGATCTGGTATATTGAATAGCCCTGGGCGGAGTCGATGAGAATTACGTCGGCTCCGGCGTCAATCAACGCCTCCACTCGCTCGCGGTCCTCAGGCCGCGTCGACACCGCCGCACCCACAAGAAGCTGCTTGCCGGCATTCTTGGATGCATAAGGAAAATCCTTGTTGGTGACTAGGTCACGGCGAGAAAGAAGCGCGACGAGACGGTAGTCTTCGTCCACGACCGGCAATTTGCCCTTCTTGCTCTTTTTGAGTATTTGGTTGGCCTCGTGAAGCGTGACACCTTTGTTAGCGACGACTAGATCAGTGGTCATCAGTTCCGAAAGCGGTCTAGAGCGGTTCTTCTCGAAGTCAATATCACGGTTGGTGACTATGCCGACGAGTTTGGAACCGAGGGTACCGTCCTCGGTGATAGGTATGCCCGAGAAGCCGTGCTCTCTTTTTATTCGGTCGACATCGCGTACAGTATGTGTGGGACTGAGCACGACAGGATCCAATATGAACCCATTTTCGAACCGCTTCACCTTGCGTATATGCTCCACCTGGGCCTCTACGGTGTTGTTGTAGTGTATAATGCCAAGTCCCCCCAGCAGCGCTAGGTAGGCAGCCATCTTCCACTCGGTAACGGTATCCATTGGCGAGCTTACGAGCGGGCGCTTGATTTTGATGTCGCGGGTGACGTTGGTCTCGAGGTCGACCTCGCTCGCCTGAAAATCAATGAAGCCAGGGAGCACGATAAAATCGTCATAAGTCAGACCGCTTCCCTTGGCAAAGAGTTCATCGGCGGTGAGTCCGTCCAGTGCTTTCGCATCGACCTCGGTGTTATTCAAAGCCATCATTCACCTCGCGGTAACGGGGGTTTAGTGGTATTGACGTGTATTATACCGCAAATCGTTCCCGTCTGGAACGGCTGCGACGTGATGAAAATCTGAAGGTGCCACGGCATCAGTTGCGGGGACACGCTTTCCTCTTCGGTAGGGATTACAAATCCCTACCGAACACCAAATGAAATACGATAACCTGATCGCCGCATCGGCTAAACGCGATGTCCGTCAAACAAAAGAAGCCTGATAACTACAGCGGTCTCAGCCTAACGAAGAAGGCGTCTTGAGGTCCGATGTTGGGCACAGGAATGGTAATTCCATTGCTAAAGAGGACCCGAACCGATTGGTGTACAATCTCAGGTTGTTCCAAAGGCTTCCAACCCATATCTTGGATGCGCTCGATCGTAACGTGCACTTTGTCGCCTAGGAAACCGACATTGCGCAGGTTGGCAAACTTCAATTTCGCGTCGATCTTCCCTTGGGCGTTACATCCAATCAGCACACCGATTTGCTTCTTTTTGGCATCGACGGATGCAAGCCCGCAGATGCTTTTGCCCGATTCGACGCGAACAAGCGTACCGGTAAGATCGGCATAACGCCGATATACCCACCAAACAGAGCGCGGCTTCTTTGTGGAAGGGACAAGGATTCCATCCAGCGAGTTTGTGCCACAACCCGACACACCCTTCTCTTCATCGTACCAACACGAGTGGGCCGCGCTTTCAACACCGGCGTCCTCAACGGCCCAAAGATACATCACGGTCGGCCCTGGTTTACTCACTTCCCCTGGACCTACAATTTCATTGAGAGTGATCGGCTTCAAAGGTATGCCGTTATTTCGGAGAAAGGCGCGCAGTTCAGCGACGCGAGCGGGTATGCCGCGAGGGTCACTGAACTCATGCCAGCATATAATGTCTGGTAAGACCCTTTCGTTCTTAGCCCACAAAAGAAAGCGTTGTAGCCATTCGTGATCGTAGCCGCAAATGCTGGGACCTACTATCTTCGCCGTCGGATCTTCTGAGCGTATTTTCCTTACCGTGCGTGCCCACATCTCGAGGTAAACTTCGTAGCTGAGGCGCCAGTATTCTTTTAGATTTGGTTCGTTCCATATATCCCATTCGATTTTGTCGTACCCCTTCTGCCTGCGTGCTTTTATCAAATAGCCCACAGCATTGTCCCACGCTGTCCAATCTCCGTTGTCACCCGGGCAAGGCCCGTTCTCAGGGCATCCGTGGCAAGATGAAAGATCTACTTGGACTTTCGCGCCAAAGGCCGTGGCGCGTTCGTAAATGCCTTGCCCATCACATAGCCCGACGTGCTGAACCAATGCTCGAAAGAGCCGCGGCTTAAGCGGTTCAACCAACTCCTGCGGGGGCTCAGTTGCGGAAATCGCGTGCAAAAACCCAGAAGCTCGGAATGTGGCCGGTCCGGTAGGCTTTCCAAGATCAATCCTCAGAACCTCGTCGGCACAGTGGCATCTACAGGCGAGGATTAAAAAGAAAACCGTTGCAGAGATCACAGCGCTTATCCGATTAAGCATCACCTGCTTAGCTTCAATCGGCCAAGTCAGCACACGTTTTGTGGTCATAGCATCCTCCCATTCATTATACCCTTGAAAAGACCCTCTAGCAAAACATTTTCTCGCGGCGCGAAGTCGATTCCTGCCGGAACGTAGTCTATGTCCAGCTCTATCTGGCTGCACCGCCAGGCGCGAAAACTTGGAGTTCGGATATGTGTAGTCCGACGTTTGCGGAGTTGTGCTTCATTAAAACTCGCACATAGCGAGCCTTTGTTGGAGCGAATACGTAAGTATCGCCCGTTGGCGTGACTGGCGAATCAGTCGTCTTAGACACCACGGTTCGCCAGTTGAGCTGGTCATTTGATAGCTGTATATCATAATGATAGAAGCGCTTGTCCTGGAAGAAGTGAAGAACCACCACGCGCCCAATCGTCCTAGTTTTGCCAAGGTCAACTTCGAGCCATTGCGGAGCGAAGTCAGCAGCCCAGTGGGTGTTCGGATCACCGTCGATGGCATATTGAGGTACCGGCCCCAGTCCGTGTAGGCCGCTCTCCGTCCACGCCACATCCGAAGCAGTGACGGGCCGGAACGCCGCCATGTTCGCTTTAGCCAGTGCTGCCATCTTACACTTTCTCCGGCTAAGGTACCCCCGCAAGGCAAGGAGTCGTTTCTTTTGCTCCTTCCTCCACTTAGGAAGGAACTCCGCCCTCCTCTTGCGTGAAACAGCTTCCAATCTGGCGTAGCTTTTTTCGTTCACCAGCTTTGAAACGGCAGGGCAATACACATTCATATAGAGCTCGCGTTCTTCCGGGTGCAAGAAGTAGTCTGTGTTGTTGTCAGCCGTTTGGCTGCCTGGCCAGTACGGAATGCGCGCGTTGGACTCCAACGCCAACTGTATACTTTCTCTATCTATGCGGCGCGTCTCGTAACAGAGTGTCCCGATGGCATTGCTCAAGTTGTAACCCGACACCAGATAACGGAAGTAGAGAGGGTCCATGAAGTCCTTGCCGAATACCTCCCCACGTAGAATCCAGTCGGCGTAGGTGTCCACGAACGGGCAGAACATACGCGGCTGCGAAAACGGCGTCGACGTGCAATGGACATATAGCAATTTATCGCCAAGCAATCGCCGAGCTCGTCGTGCAATATCCCATGCCTTCTCAACGCCCAAATACGTTCCATCCCAGTAAAGTCCATCTGCCCCATACGATAGTATGTGACGCATTTCGGCTTCGAAATCGTCGATGTTCGGATTCAGGTAATAATAGGGCGAAGTATAAAGAAGCACTTTGTAGCCCAATTCGTGAGCGCGGCGCATCACCGCTGCGAATCGGTCTGGATCCAGTGGTTTTATATTGCTCACGCCGAAGCCGTGCCAGACTTCCAGGTGTAACACGAGAATGTTGCCTACAGTCCGCCATTCTGCAAGCTCACTGTCAGTCGGTAGCGGCCGTTCCGACATTATAGTGAAACCACTGCTTTTTCGTTGCTCGTATGGCAAGAACTTCGGGAAGAAGTGGACAAGGACATCCTCCCGAGCGCGGTTCCAGTCAAATTGCCTAGGCGGAAACACTGATATAAGCACATCTCGGCCGACCAACAAGGGGTATTTTACCTGCCACCTGCCTCCCAATAGGCCAGTGACATGTATTCTTTCTCCCTTTGCGGCGTAGGCACCAACTCCCCCGCGATCGTCCGCGAAAACGGCGCTGGCTTCCACGCTTTGTCGGAACTCCGGGTCAAAACCCCTGACACCCGTTAAAACTAGCTCCCGCGCGCCACTCACCTGCAGCACCGAGTCTCCTGTGATGGTAAGGCACAGCTTGCCGTTGCTCGAAACAAGTCGACACTTGTACGGGTCGCTCGACTTTGTTTGTGTCAGAGCGCCTTTCAACTCGCCAACCCGAACAACGGCGACATGACGTTGCGCAGCAATTCTCTGGTCGCACTTTACTATGCCTTCTTCTATCTCGAAACAAGCGCCACGTGTTACAACACGCCAGCCTCGCTCCGTGCGAGCTACTGACTCAATATTGAAGTCAAATGTGCCCGCAAATGAGTCTGATACTGTTACCAACAATAGCGTTGCAAGTACAATAAACGCTTTCACGTTACAGCCTCTCTCGTCAGAAAAGAATAGTTGAATCGGTCGGTGTTTCGCCTGCGACCGGTTTTGTCGGAATCGGCTGGAAACTCAAGTAAACGACGAGATAAACCGCCGGTTGGCAAGAGTTTATCATGTTGCGGAAAAGAATAGTAGCCGTGAGCTTTCGAAGTCTCTGGCTACGAAGGATCAGGTTTATTCTGCAGATGCTAGGGCTGATTGAGGAGTGCAAGATCGCGGTTGATGATCTACTAAAGGTATTTTGTAGATCGACTTTGAAGGCCGCGCATAAGATATCGGCTGCCAGCTTAGCGATAAGGGGCTATGAAGCCGAACTTCGTGCAACAAGCAAGCAACTAGGCATTCCCCGGCAGAGCTAATTATACTCAGAGTTGACTCGTGCACACTTAGCAAATACGGGAAATGAGCTATGCCGGAGCGCGGAGAATGTATGCTTTACAAGATGACTGCAAGCGCCTTACATCGCGCCTACACACTTCTTATATTTAGACAATGCAGAGCTTACGCATTGTTATCCGTCTTGTCATAGGGTCATCAGTGGAGTATATTATATCAGTATAATTCGACGTCAGGAGTGCCATACATTGACCGACTTTAAATCCCTGCCGCAACATAAACAGGGAGTGCTGATAGTCGTCGAGGGGATCGACGGCTCCGGAAAGAGCACGCAGATTCATCTGTTACACCGATGGCTGCAAAGCGAGGGCTACGGTGTATTCTTCAGCGAATGGAACTCGTCCCCGCTCGTAAAAGGAACAACAAAGCTTGGCAAGAAAACAAAGTCACTTACACCAACGACTTTTAGTTTAATACACGCGACTGACTTTGCTGACCGAACCGAACATCAGATAGTACCCGCCATAAAAGCGGGCGCTATAGTGCTTGCTGACCGGTATGTCTATACGGCGTTTGCCAGAGATGTAGCGCGCGGTGTGCCGAAACGGTGGGTGAGGAATCTCTACAGGTTCAGCGTGAAGCCAGATCTGGCTTTCTACTTTAGAGTTCCTCTAGAGGTATCGCTGGAAAGGATACTTCACGGCCGGGCGCGGCTGAAGTATTACGAAGCGGGAATGGACCTGGGCCTATCGCGTGACCCCCGCGAGAGCTTCAAGTTGTTCCAGGACCGGATCATGAAGGAGTACGACTCTATGGTCGACGAGTTCGGGCTCATTGTCATCGATGGCACGCGCACAATAGAGGAACAGCAGGCTGAAGTGCGCAAGATCGTCCACGATTACCTAATGGACAGACTGCCCAACGGGAAGGAGGCGCGATATGGCCAAGTTCAAATACTACGGTGAGGGCCTTACCGGCGTTGACTTGGACAGTCTGGTCGGCAAGTTGATCGTGCTAGAGGGTCCGGACTCGGTGGGACGTTCAACCCAAGTGGCGCTGCTACGGGACTGGTTAGAAAGCATGGGGCACGCGGTGGCTGCAACAGGCTTAAGGCGATCGGAACTCACCCAGGAAGGCCTTGACCAGGCAAAGACTGGCCATACTCTTGGACGCAGGACCATGAGCTTGTTCTACGCGACTGATTTCGCCGACAGACTGGAGAACAATATCGTGCCGGCATTGCGAGCAGGTTATCACGTGCTCTCAGATCGCTACTTCTACTCGATATCGGCTCGCGATATCGTTCGATCGGCAGATCCGGAGTGGCTGAAGGAGGTTTATGGGTTCGCTCTGGTGCCGGACCTGGTACTGTATTTGAGGGTAGAGGTGGAACATCTGGTACCGCGAGCTCTCTACGGCAAGGGGTTTAACTACTGGGAGTCCGGTATGGATCTGGCGCTGGGAGACAATTTCTTCGACAGCTTCGTGATCTACCAAAGCCGGGTGATACGCGAACTGGACAAAATGGCGGAACACTACGGTTTCATCGTGATCGACGCCTCTCGCGATCCAAACTCGATTTTCGAAGACCTGAAGAAAGCCATCGAGCCGATTCTCACGCCAACTGTGGAGGCGATCACTTGACTGAAGCTAGGCTGGGGCCAATGACCCCTTTCGGGCTGGCGGCTCGCGCGACCGTCTCGACGCTTTTTGACCAGATGATGCGCCACCTCGACGGAACGCGGAAGGGGATAGACATAGAGGCTTTGCACGATATGCGTGTAGCATCGCGTCGACTCCGCTCGGCTCTTCGCGTGTTCCGCGGTTGTCTTCCGAAGCCCGTGCTCAAGGAAGTTGAGCGGGAGGTCAAGGGAGTAACGCAAGCCCTCGGGCAGGTGAGAGATCAAGACGTATTCATCGATTACCTGCGGTCACAAGAAGCCAACACGACCGATGGTGATCTCGAATGGCTCATCGACAACGAGAGCCAGATCAGGGAGGAGGCACGACTGCGGATGATCGACTCTCTGGATCAACTGGAAAAAGGAAACCTGCCCGAAAAGGTGCAATCGATGTTGAACGGCGCTTCGATGATCCAGTCCGAGGGCAAATCCTGTAAACGCTACAGTTTTGCGGCGCAAGCTCCGACACAAATAGGTGCGCGTCTCAACGAGCTTCGCGAGGCTTCCAAGGCAATAGGCGACGCCGCGGACGCGGAAGGCCTGCACACCATACGCATCGCGGCTAAGAGGCTTCGTTATACGATGGAGGCATTCGCGCCGTGCTTTGGCAAGGCCTTGAAGGATCGTATCGCAGCGGTAAAGCTGTTACAGGAGCAGTTGGGCGCAGTTCACGACTGCGACGTGTGGCTTGCAAAGCTGCAGCGATATTTAGCCGACGCCGACATTTCGAAAGAGCGACGTGCAAGAGTGGAACAGCTCATCAATGAGCGCCGGCAACACAGAGCCGCAAAATATGCCGAAGCGCTGGCACACTGGAATTGCTTGACCGGCGAACGGTTTGCGGAACGGCTTATGGAGTTGGTATCCACGTGCGAGATCGTTGGTGATGAGGGCGAGGAGGTGAATAATATGCAGCAGGTCAAGAGAGCCAGAAGGACCACGAAGGTCGAGGCGGGAACTGAGCCAAGTGAGATAATAGAAGTGATAGAAAAACCTCAGGCAAACAAGGCAGAGTCAATTGCAGATTCGACGCTGGAGCCGTTGATGGCAAATTTGAGGAATGCGGCAAGCGCAATTGCCGCAGTCGAAAGAATTGATCAGAAACTGGCAAAGCAGATCCACAAGCTCCTTGCATTGCTGGACGAGGCACCAGCAGACGTAGAGGATCCCGCAAAAACTCAGAAGAATATCGACAAACTCGCTGCTTGTCTCGCAGAAGCACAGGGCAACGGCGCGCCAACGTCGAAAGATGCTGAGAAGCTTGCAGAGCGTGTGCGAACCGCACGCAAGAAACTTGCCAAGAGCATTCGGAAGACGACGGATCGAGAGACCAGTTGAGAGCAGCTGCGATAGATGTCGGCACCAACTCCGTAAAGGTGCTGGTTGGCGAGGCGCAGTCGGACAGTAGTGTAGCACGGCTATATGAAGCCTCGCTCAATACGAGGCTAGGTGAGGGCACGGATTCCACGCGCATGCTCAGCCCGTCCGCACAAGATCGCACGATCGAGGCAATCAAGCGGCATCTGGAGTCGGCGGCGGCTCACAGCCCCGATGCAATAAGAATAGTGGCAACAAGCGCGGTCCGCGATGCAGGAAACCGTACGGAGTTCGCGCTGCGTGTGCAAAGGGAGTTCGGACACCCTCTGGAGATACTCGAACCAGAGGAGGAGGCACGGTTAGCCTACTTGTCCGTGGCGATGGACGAAACACTATCCGTGTTTTCAGGCGCGCAGGTAGTGCTAGACGTGGGTGGCGGCTCGACGGAGATCACACTGGGAAAAGGCGATGCAATAGCGCGTTGGTTCAGCGTTAACGTCGGCGCAGTGAGGCTTACAGAGAGGTTTCTCACGAAAGACCCACCTACGACGAATCAGGTAGTCTCGGCGGCCGATGCCGTGGATCAGGCTTTGGAGCAGTTAGTATTATCATTTCAAGGCTTCGATCGTGTCGTGGCAATTGGTGGGAGTATAGTGAACATAGCGCGAATGATCCGCGGGCTTGCCATCGAAAGGACAGTCGAGGTACACGCCACGACTCTGCCACGGGAGGAATTGTCAAAGTTGGTAAGCCGGCTCAGCGGCACCAAAGTTGAGGAGCGAAAACATATCGTCGGGCTCGAGCCAAAGAGGGCAGACATAGTGCTTGGCGGGGCGTTGATATTCGAGCGGGCACTGGGAATGCTCGGTCAGAACGAACTAGTAGTCTCCTGCCGCGGCCTGCGTTGGGGAATACTCTACGATATGTTGTCTTGGCGCCAGTGAACAGCAGGCGAGAAAACATACGTGGTTACGCAAGCCGCTATCTGAATGATCTGGATCATTCAGAGCATGTAGCTACTCTAGCGGAAAAGCTTTTCGACGTGACTGAAGATCTACACCAGCTTGGACCAGAAGACCGTGAAATGTTGGTCTCGGCGGCGCTGCTGCACGACATTGGCTGGTGCGACGGACAGCGGGCCCACCACAAGCGATCGCGCGACATAATCCTTGCGAATCCTCCCGATGGTCTTACGACTCGTGAATCAGTCATCATTGCGTGCGTCGCTCGTTACCACCGCAAGGCACTCCCCGATAGTTCGCATCGGGAGTTCGCTACATTGAGTAAGAAGGATCAGAATGTAGTAAAAAAGCTGGCTGCGCTTTTGCGAGTTGCAGATGGCCTGGATTACGCACACGTCGGACGTGTCAATGTGCTGAACTGCCAATTGTCGGGGAACACAGCCGTCATTGGGCTAGATTGCTCAAGGGGGTGCGAACTGGAGATAGCGGCCGCGACTAAGAAATCCGATCTATTTGAAAGGATTTTTGGAAAGCGCTTGGTTTTTGAGCTAGACAAGAAGTTAGGAAGCGATAACTGGTGAAGGTAGTAGGCGTTATCGATATTGGAACCAACTCCGCGCGACTCGCCGTGGTGCATGTGGCAAGTAATCACGACTCCACGATTCTCGCGCAGCACAAGGAAAGTATCCGGCTTGGAGAGGGCGAGTTCTCTCGAAACAGGATTACTCCTGCCGCAGCCGATCGAGGGATACTAGTGTTGAGAAAGTTTGCCGAGATGGCTCGGCAATACGGAGCTTCGGAAGTGGTTGCGGTAGCTACGGCGGCAGTGCGCGAAGCACAGAACAGAGCGGAATTTGTGGAGCGAGCGCGTCTTGAAGCTGGCGTGGAATTGCGCGTCATATCAGGACTCGAAGAGGCCAGGTTGATCTATCTGGGAGTAGTAAGCGGGGTCGACCTAAACTCGCAGAAGGCCCTGTTCGTAGACATCGGCGGCGGAACCACGGAGATGATCGTAGGCGATGCCACCGATCATTTTGCTCTAGAGAGCCTAAAGCTCGGCGCGATTCGGCTCACAGAGATGTTCCATTCGTCTAAGAGCGGGCCGATTAGCAAGAAAACTTATCGCGCCATGCTAGATTACGCACACGGCGCAGGGAGCCAGGCTTTCCGCAAAATGCGTGCTGAAGGGTTCGACGTCGCCTACGGAAGCTCGGGAACGATCATGAACCTAGCAGAGATCACTGCGAAGAGGGTAGGCGCGAACGTGTCCAGCATCCGCAATTACGTTCTCACCTACGACGACCTCCGCGATACAGCCTCAATGCTTTGCTCGCTTGATTTGGAAAAACGACGCAATGTGCCCGGGATCAATCCGGAGCGCGCGGACATAATAGTAAGCGGCGCGGCGATTCTGGACTCAGTGATGAGTGGAACGGGAGCCCAGAGCATCAAGATCAGCGACCGGGCCCTGCGCGACGGCGTACTTATAGACCATGTTTTTCAGGAAGATAGGCTGCGTGACGAGTATCTGAGCGGTTCGCCGAGGCGACGCAGCATCCTGCAACTAGGGCGGTCCTGCCGTTTTGAGGAAAGGCATTCGGCTAAGGTGACAGAGCTGGCGCTGGCGCTGTTCGATCAGACACGCGAGATGGGTTTCCACAATTTGGCCGAAGAGGAACGCGAGCTGCTTCGGTATGCAGCCATGGTCCACGATGTAGGCACGTTCATCTCGATAGCGGACCACCATAAGCACTCGTATTACCTCATCAGCAACTGGGGCCTACTAGGCTTCGACGACCGTGAAGTGGAGATCATAGCCACAGTGGCTCTATGTCACCGTAAGATGACGCCAAAGAAAGTGCGCTCCCCACGACTGGGTCCTGACGACATTTCGCTAATCCAGATACTCTCCGCGCTACTGCGGATCGCCGACGGGCTTGATCGGAGCCAATTGAGCCTTGTGAACGAGGCAATTTGTCGACGAGGGGACGGAAAGAATAGACTTGTGCTGGAAGTCTACGCAACGGAGGACGTTCCGCTGGAAATGTGGTCTTTGGAAACAAAGAAATCACTATTTGAGGAAACTTTTGGGGTCAGGCTAGATACCAAGCTGATAACAGCGCCCACTCGAACTGCAATTCGATAAGCTGCAGTTTTCATACCATATTTCACCCGCTGCCCTTGACTGTATATTACCGTGCGGCGGCCACTGCTTAGACGGAGTGTGCCCGCAATGGAGTTATCCAAAGTATTCACGAGCCGCTCGCGAGCCAAAAGGCTGCGAGCGGCTCGTGTGCCTTGCTCAGAATAGGTAAGGCACTATGTCGGTAGATTTCCTGGGCCAAATTACCCTGACGTTATAGTTGCCGCCCGCTCCAGGAACGGTCATGCATCGCATTACGCCGGTAACGCTGACATATTGCGGGAACGGCGGATGGTAGATACCACCGATAGGTTCGAGCGATACCCTAATTCCCAACGCGGAGCCGTTGCCGTCGTTGAGGTTTGAACCGTCGTTTACCCAGAAGTAATTAACGCCACCGAGCCCACCGTCGGAAAATGCGCCCCAGGCTTTTACTAACGATCCGACCACGTTTAGACCATACGAAGGAAGCGCGGGATCGACAGTTACATCGTCATAAACCTTGCTTTGTAACCCGAAGTCGCCGCCACCCAAACCGCGGTTGTGGCAGCCCACAGGCTTCGGAAACGTAAATGCACCAGATACAGTCAAGTTCAGAGCCTCGATTATGAGCTCGTTGTCGTAGGGCGGATCGTTGTATTTGAGCACACCATCGACGGTAACCAAGTCGCCCTCTTGCACGCCCGGAACGCCTAACTCGGGGACCTTTACGGCTATTCCAGTAATGAGATAAGGCTTGGTGATGTCGGGCCAGTCCTCAACAAACAGAAGTCTTTGGCGCGGGAAATTTGCGACCACCACCTTTGAAGACAGAGTAACTCTCTGCCCAATAGTGTATTCGCGCTTGACCTTGCCGATGGGAGTGCTGGTGGAGACGTACCCCAGGTCTGTCCACCCAGTCTCAACGTGATCTGCATTGCGAGCTTTGACAAGGAACCGGTATTGGGTGTTAGGCTCGAGTTCCGTAAGCACCCACGTAGTATCGGTAATCCACCCGCTCTGGCGGCCCGTAGTTTCCTCCCAACATAGGTATTCAGTGCCGGCGGGATTGCCGTTTGCGCCCCAATTGGCTCGAATGCTTTGAGTGGTTACGGGTGTGTATGGAAAAGCCCATGGCTGCGATGCGAGAGTCCTTACTATAGCTGTGCCACTAGCCCAACCTGTTTCTATAGCATCGCCGTTTCGCGCTTTCACCTTAAAAGTGTATTGAGTGTTCGGAGTTAGATCGGTAGCCTGGTCAGTGGTGGTTTGAATCCAGGTATTGATACCACCATTGCCGCCTTCTGGAGAGTAGAATAGCACACCGGATTGCCCTTCAGAAAGATTGGGGAAGGAACCGGTAGCCGTAAGATCGACTGTTGTCGCCTGGATATTTGACGCCGTTACCCCTGCCGGGGTTGGCATGAGAGTATATTTGTATACGGTCTGGGAATAGCTCGTTTCGTTGGGTGTCTGGGCGCTATCCCGCGCCTTGACACGATAGCCATACCAAGTATTCGCGGAAAGGCCGGCATCAGTGTAACTGGTTCCAGACTGCCAGCCCGACGAGCTGCCGCCGGGATTGCCCGTTGTCTCGTCGAAATAGTAGGTTATCGGCGGGGTATCGTCGGAAGCGGTGGTACAAACCATGCTGATTTGCGAAGTGCTAACCGCATAAGGCTGGGTAGCCCAAGTCATGGGGTTTGGCGTAGGCGGCGTTGAATCCGTGAATTTAGTCCAAATGCGAGTGAATACGTTATTTTGGTCGTTGGCGTGCACAAGTGCAAGCCTCCAGTTGCTGAAGTTGACGCCGGTATAGTAGGCGACCATCCGTGTGGTCGATCCGTCGACTACAAATGCCGAGAAGACTTGGTTGGTCTTGTCATATCTGATTTTCCAAGTGATATAAGTAGTCGTTTCGTCGCTCGGCGTCTCTGATAGGAAGCAAACCGCACCCGAGGGAGGAGACATAGGGTAGCCGTCGTCCCAATAGCTGGACCAATATTCTGAACCGTCGTGGCGTTCTCCATTACCAACAGCAGCACATTGCCCTGAGACCTCGTAGTAGTTAGGCCCCATTCCGACGACTCCGAAGCGTATATATTTGTTCTCGTCCTCGATCATGGTAATGAACCACTCTCCATTAGGATCGGAG
>Ga0068707_1000316_pt1 | contig 29960 bp, 23 predicted proteins | sample YNPNPMetaG_FD_66600 | JGI IMG/M metagenome (GOLD analysis project Ga0068707, IMG submission 66600) | Anoxygenic and chlorotrophic microbial mat microbial communities from Yellowstone National Park, USA - YNP NP MetaG | ecosystem: Environmental > Aquatic > Thermal springs > Hot (42-90C) >... | reverse complement strand
TACATGGCGGCAGTAGAACAGGCTTCAGCCTGTGTCGTTGCCATAGCCTGGAGAGCGGCTGTAGCACAGGCTTTGGCCTGTGCTACATGGCGGCAGTAGAACAGGCTTCAGCCTGTGTCGCTGCCAAAGCCTGGAGAGCGGCTGTAGCACAGGCTTTGGCCTGTGCTACATGGCGGCAGTAGAACAGGCTTCAGCCTGTATAGCACAGGCTAAAGCCTGTGCTACATGGCGGCATTGGCAAATTTTCAATCTTGGCCTATACTGATAGGAGAAGCTGATGATGGCAGTAACCAGGAGAGGACGATGAGCCCAGAGACGTTTTACATCAAGTTTCGCGGCGTACGCGGCGGCTACCCCATGCCCGGTACGACCACGCTCAAGTACGGCGGCAACACCACCTGTTTCGAGGTGCGCGCCAGCCAGCATCTCATCATCGTGGACGGGGGGACGGGCATCATCAGCCTGGGGCAGGAGATGCTGCAGGCGCATCGCACACGTGGCGAGCCGCTGCAGGCGGTGTTGCTCTTCACCCATCTGCATCACGATCACACCCAGGGGATGCCTTTCTTTGTCCCGCTGCGCCATCCCGAAGCGACGCTCTACATCTACGGCGCGGCCCCCAGCGAAACCCATACGCTCCAGGATGAGCTGTACCGCGCGGTGATCCCGCCCGTCTTCCCGCTGGGCACGGAAGAGCTGTTCAGCCGTCAGTATTACGAACACATCCGCGACGGGGACTGCCTGGTGCTCACCGATCCGGCGCTCCCGCCGGTGCTGTTCGGCCTGGCGGAACGGGAGGCGCTTCAGCGCATCCCGCCCGATGCAGTCACCATCCGGGTCCATCACGGCTACCATCATCCGCGCGCGGGGGTCTTGATCTTCCGCATCAGCTACCTGGGGCGCAGTCTGGTCATCGCGACCGATACCGAGGGCTATGTGGGCGGGGATCAGAAGCTCATCGCCTTCGCGCGGGAAGCTGATCTGTTGGTCCACGATGCGGAGTACGACGAGCATGAGTACGCGGCCACTTCCCTGGTGCGGCAGGGCTGGGGCCACAGCACCTGGCGCATGGCGGTCGAGGTCGCGCAGCAGGCACAGGTGAAGCGGCTGGCGCTCCATCACCACAACCCGAATCACGACGATGCTTATCTGGAAGATATGGAGCGGCGCGCGCGCGAGCTGTTCCCGGCCACCTTCATGGCCCAGGAAGGCCAGGTCGTCGCGCTGCTCTAGCTCCACCCGGAGGCAAAAAACTCAGGCTGCCTGTTGGCAGCCTGTTTTGTCCCTGAATTCCCAACGAAGTGAGGTGACTATGGCAGATTTGACGACCCGACTTTTTGGCCATGACCTGGCGCATCCGATTATGCCGGCCGCGGGGCCTCCAGTCCGCGATGGGGCGGCACTGCTCGCCTGCGCCCGGGGCGGAGCGGCAGCGCTGGTGAGCAAGACCATTTCGGTGCGCGCGGCCCCCGTCCTCCAACCCAACATGGCGGACTTTAGAGGGTACTTCCTCAACACGGAGTTGTGGTCGGAATTGCCGCCGGAGCAGTGGTTCGAGCGAGAGTATCCCCTGGCCCGGCAGGCCGGCCTGATGCTGATTGTGGGCCTGGGCTACACGGCGGAGGAGATCGCCTGGCTGGCGCCGCGCGTGCGGCCGTTCGCGGACGCGCTCGAATTGAGCACGCACTACATCGGCGACGATCCGCGCCCCATGCAGGAAGCCATCCGCGCGGCCAAGGCCCACGTGGACGTGCCGGTGCTGGTGAAGCTCAGCCCCTTCCGCGATGTGCAGCGCGCCGCGGTGGCCGCCCAGGAAGCCGGCGCGGACGGGATCGTGGCGGTGAATTCCCACGGCCCATGCCTGGGGATTGATATCGAGCACGGTGGCCGTCTGTGGATGGGTGGCAAGGGCTACGGCTGGATGTCGGGGCCGGCGCTCAAGCCCATCGCGCTGCGGGCGGTGTACGATATTGTGCGCAGTGTGGATATTCCGGTCATCGGCGTCGGCGGCATCAGCCGCGGGACGGATGTGGTGGAATATCTGATGGCCGGCGCGGTGGCGGTGCAGGTGTGCACGGCGGCCATCACCAAAGGGCCGGAGATTTTCGGCAAGCTGGCGCGCGAACTGAACGAATGGCTGGATAAGCACGGCTATGCTTCAGTAGAGGCCATCCGCGGCCTGGCGCAAAAACAGGTCCCACCCCAGATGACCCGTCCGCCGGTGCTGGTGCCGGAGCGCTGCACCGGCTGCAATCTCTGCGTGACCAGTTGCGTGTACGGCGCCCTGTACCTGGAAGACCGGCGCATCCGCCTGCACGAGGACCGCTGCGCCCGCTGCGGCCTCTGCCTGAGCCGCTGTCCGGTAGAGGCGCTAATGGCTCCTGAATGATGCGCTCTCCCGGCCCCGCCGCGCCAACGCTCCTGCGAGGCCGGGAGACGCCTTGTGAGGGGACCTTTCCCGGCCCCCCTCCTGCTGACTGGAGCGGAAAGGATCCTCTGCTGATGTCTGCAATGGATTATGGCAAGCTGTGGTACCAATTTTGAACTTTTTAGCCCTTTTTTGCGACTAAGTATATAGAGTAATTTCAACAGTTATTCGCTCTGAGCTGTGGTTACTTTTATTCCAGGCAGGACAGGAAGGAGGGGATTCTGCCCTTATTTCAGCGCCAACAGGGGTGGTTTCTAAAAAGACGATCCTGCCAGCAAACGGCTTGCACTCGCGTAGGAACAGGGCTGAAGCTTAAAAATCAGCGGAACGGGGCCTCAATGGAATAAATTTTGTAACAATTGTATGGGATACTCAATTTGAGATTTAGCCTTGCCGGTTTCATACGTTGAGGCCGGCGGGGATTTTTTCTATCCTTGTTTCAACCCTAAGGAGGGTAAGATGAAAACACGCTGGTTAGCTACAATTATGTTGGTCGTAGGGTTGGTAGTACCCACCACAGGGGTGGCGTATGCCATTACCATTGTCGTGGATGGCATCAAGGAAAGTGCCTGGAATGGGTCAGGCGGTCAGACGCCGGGGAGCGTAACTGATGCTAACGAATCAGCTATAGCTGACGGCAGGGACATTAAGGAATTTAAGTGGACTAACGATTCCACGAATATGTATTTCCTTATGGAAACCTACGCTGATACAGTATGGAGTGGAAACCCTTACCCCACCCTGGTCATCTGCATGGACACTGATAATAACCCAAGCACAGGCGGTACCTATACAAACTGTGGAATGACTGGAATTGAGCGTTCCATTGTTTGTACTAGATATGGTTGTGAGTTATACAACGGGGATCCCAATACTGGTACACTTATAAGTAATCCCGCTTTTGGCAAAGCTACAGTGTACGCCGAGGTAGGTGCCTCTATATCAGATCTGGGGTTAAGCGGGATATGCGATGGTAGTTCAATGGCCACAGCAATCTACTTCGATGGTGGGACAACCGATCCAGACGACAACACGCCAGATAGCGGCACGTTCCCCCTCACCTGCGGCACCCCAACCGCTGTCACCCTGCAATCCACGCAGGCCCGTCCACTCTGGCCAGCAATTGGCCTGATCAGCATCGGTCTGCTGTTGACAGGTGTGGCGGCCTGGCTAAAGCGCCGCACCGGCTAGGGCTATCCCAAACAAACAGGGGCGGGGACCTACCCCGCCCCTGTTCTTTTTTGCTAACGGGCTTTTTCCGGCTTTTCTTTATTGCGCAACGCCAGGTACACCTTCTCCGCCGAAAGCGGCAGGTGATTGAAGCGGATGCCCAGGGCATCGTAGAGGGCGTTGGCAATGGCGGGGGCGGTCTGCACCATCACGTGCTCACCGACGCCCCGCGCGCCCCAGGGGCCGTCCTCCAGGGGCGTTTCGACAATGTCGCCGTGAATCTCCTTGGGCGCGTCAAGCGCGGTGGCCAGCTTGTAATCCACAAAGCTGGCGTTGAGCGCCCGGCCCTGCTCGTCAAAGCGCAGCCCCTCAAAAGCGGAACTCAGGCCATGCACTGCCCCGCCCTCGATCTGCGTCATCACCAGGTCGGGGTTGATGGCTTTGCCCACATCGTAAGCGCTGGCGATCTTGATGATCTCAATCTGGCCGGTTTCGGTATCCACCTCCAGCTCCACCGCCTGCGCCCCCACCGTGTAGTGGACCACGGCGCGCGTGCCCTGCCCCGTCTCCGGGTCCAGGCCGGTAACGTAGGTGGGCATGAACTTGCCGGTGCCGATGATCGGGCCACCCTGCCAGCCTTCGTAGTTTTCGTTGGGCAGACCATACACCACCATCTTTTTCAGCGGCTGCTCCCGCTCCGATTCGTAGGAGATGACCACGCCGTTTTTGATATCCAGGTCTTTCGGGTCCTCGTTCCAGTATTTGGCCACGATCTCCAGAATCTGCTGGCGGGCATGTTCCGCAGCCGCTTTCACGGCGTTGCCCATGGACCAGGTCAGCCGGCTGGCCACCGTCTGCCATTCGTAGGGGCTGTATTTAGTATCCACCGGGTTGGCGGAAACGCGCACCCACTCAAAGGGGATGCCGAGCGCTTCGGCGGCGATCTGCGCAGCGATGGTAAAGGCGCCCTGCCCGATCTCCTGACCGGAGACGTACACATTCAAGGTGGCATCCTCGTTAAAGCGCACAATCGCGGAACTGCCAGGATTGGGGGGCATGGCCGGGGCTTTCCACATGATGGCCAGGCCCTTGCCCCGGCGCTTGTGCGGCGCAGAAGGCGGGTCCTTGTGACCCCAGTTAATCGCTTTGGCCACCTTGTCAATGCACTGCACCAGGTCAATTTGCGGCATGGTCATGCCAGTAGCGATGATGTCGCCGGTGCGCACGCAATTCTGGCGCTTGAAGTCCACCGGGTCCATGCCGATGGTGCGCGCCAGGCGGTCCATAATCTGCTCCAGGCCCCAGTGGATTTCGGGCATCCCAAAGCCGCGCATGGCAGAGCCAATGGGATGATTGGTGTACACGCAGTAGGAATCCCCTTTGACGTTGGGCACATCATAAGGGCCGGTGCAGGAGTAGCCCGCCGCACGGACAATGTTCACCCCGTAGTCGTTGTAGGCCCCGCCGCCGAAGTAGTAAGCCACCTCCATGGCCAGCAGATTCCCGTCCTTATCGCAGCCCACTTTGTAGCGGGCCACCAGGCTCTGGCGGACGTTGGTGGCGACAAACTCCTCCTCGCGGGTCATGCGGACCTTCACCGGATAGCCCGGCACTGCCTTGGCCATCAGCACCACATTGGCCTCGATCGAAATCCCGGCTTTGCCACCGAAACCGCCGCCGATGTAGGGCGAAATCACGCGCAGATTGCCATGGGGAATGCCCAGGCTCTGCGCCACCAGGTCGCGCTGGGCGAAGGGTGACTGCGAAGCCGACCACAGGGTGACCTGGCCATCGGGATTCCACTGCGCCACCGCGACGTGGGTCTCGATGGGCGCGTGCTGAATCTGCGGCAGCGTGTAGGTATCTTCGACGATGGCCGCGCACTGCGCCCAGATTTCATCGGCCACGCCGGCGTCGCTCACCTTGCCCTTACGCAGCTTAAAATGCTCGGAGATGTTGGTCCCCGGCTCCGGGAAGATGAAGGGCACGACTTCGTACTTTCCCAGGTCGGGATGGATCAGGGGCGCACCCGGCTGGGCGCCCTGATAGGGGTCGAAGACCGGCGGCAGGTCTTCGTACTCGATCTCGATGAGCTTCGCCGCCTGTTCGGCGATCTCCTCGCTGACGGCCACGACGCCCGCCACCGACTCACCCACGTAGCGCACGCGATCATAGGCGAAGATGTAGCGATCCTTGAGGTAGAGCCCCAGGCGCGTCGGATTATCCTGCCCCGTCACCACCGCCTTCACGCCGGGCAGCGCCAGCGCCTTGCTCACATCAATCTTCTTGATGAGCGCATGGGCGCGGGTGCTGTGCACGATCTTGCCGTAGAGCAGGGTCGGCCCAAAAGCCATATCATCCACATATTTGGCCGCGCCAGTCACCTTTTCAAAGGCGTCTACGCGCGGGACACTTTTGCCAACGGGATTGGGGGTCTGAATGGTCATGCCTCACCTCCCTTTTCCGCCACCTCGAGCACCGCATCAATGATGCGCAGATAGCCGGTACAACGGCACAGGTTCCCCACCAGGGCAAAACGCACTTCTTCCTCAGTCGGATGCGGATTGCGTTCCAGGAGCGCTTTGGCCGTCATCAGCATGCCCGGCGTGCAGAAACCGCACTGCACCGCGTTGTGCTCGATAAAGGCCTTTTGCAGGGGATGGAGCTGCCCGCCTTTGCTCAAGCCCTCCACCGTTTCGATGCGATGGCCTTCAGCTTCGACGGCCAACACCAGACAGGAATTCACCGGTTCCCCATCGAGGAGCACAGTGCAGGCGCCGCACTCGCCGTTTTCGCAGCCGATTTTGGTGCCCGTCAGGCCCAACTGCTCGCGCAGGACGCGCGAAAGGGTGTAATGGGATTTGACAATCACCGGATAGCTTTCGCCATTAATAGTCAGGGTAATTTCGTGTAACATAGCGTCTCCTTCAGGCCCCAGCCAGCTTCTGCACCGTCATTTCGATGGCGCGGCGCGTGATCTGCTTCACCATCTCACAGCGATAGACGGCGCTGGCCCGCATATCGTCAATGGGCGAGCAGCTTTCCAAAGCCAGCTCCCCGGCAGCGGCGATGGTCGCTTCATCATACCCCTGCGCCAAAGCCTCTTCGGCTCGCGGCGCGCGGATAGGCGTCGGTGCTACCGATCCCAAAGCCAGTCGCCAGCGATAGCCGCCATCCTGTGGGAAGGCCAAAGCAGCCACGCCCACAATCGCCAGGTCCCCGGCCTTACGCCGGCTCAATTTCACGTAAGTCCCCACGCTGCCCGCGGGCGGTTCGGGGATGAGCACCCCAATCAACAACTCGCCTTTCTGCAGCGCCGTTTTCCGCGGTCCCAGGAAAAACTCCCCCATGGGCAGGCGGCGCTCCCCCTGCGGCCCGCGGATCAGGGCCAGGGCTTCCAGGACCAACAGGGCCGGCGCGGTGTCCGCTGCCGGCGAGGCGGTGCAGAGGTTGCCCCCCAGGGTGGCGCGATGACGCACCTGTTCGTGCCCCATCGCCTGCGCTCCCTGGGCCAGCAGATTCCAGGGGGAAGCATTGACCAGCGGAGAACGCACCAGCTCGGCCATGCGGACAGCGGCGCCGACATACAGGCCTTCCGGGGTCACCCGCAGGTCCCGCATCCCCGGCAGGTTTTTGATATCCACCACCCCATCGGGTTGCCAGCGCTCGTCCCGCACCATGGGGATCAAGTCCGTAGCGCCTGCCAGCGGCATCATCACCTGATTGGGGCGCGTCAACAAAGCAAAAGCCTCTTCATAAGTCGTCGGCTTGTAATAATCAAAGGGTCGCATGTAGACCTCCATAACAGAAGGGAGAGTAACCTTGATAATACCCAGGTCGCCAGTCAACACCGACGACCTGGGTAAGCAATCCTGCGTCAGGGACGACGCTTAGTAGGTGTTGATGTCCTCGCGTTCCTTTACGCCGAACAACGACGGGGGAACCAGGACAAAAATCGTGTTCATCAGGATGCCGACGATGGCGGCGAACACGATCGCCGGGATGCCCTGAGGGAAGAGCACCGGCACGGGGAAGGGGAACAGGCCATCCTTCAGGCCCATGTTACCGCCGATGCCCAGCACCAGAATCGTCGCGCCGATGGCCAGGTTCTTGGGATCGAACAGGTTCACGCGCTCGCTCATGAGCAAGGCAATACCCTGCTTCCCAATCACGCCGAAGAGGTAAATGGCCAGGCCACCCGTCACCGCCACCGGGATGGTGTTGATCAGCGCGGCCAGCTTGCCGACGAAGCCCAGGAGCATAGCCATCACGCCCGCGGCGATCAGCACGGCGGTGGAGTAGTTGCGCGTGATGGCCATCAGCGAGTTGTTCTCGCCGTAGTTCGTGCCCGCGCAACCGCCCAGCAGGCCGTTGATGAGGTCGTTCGAACCATCGGCTACCAGGTTCAGGCCGATTAGCTTCTTAATCTGCAGCGGCTCGCGGCCCAGCTCCTTGGCCAGTTGATCCACATACAGGCTCATCTGATACAGGTGTGCGGTGGATTCCGGAATTGTGGCGATAGCGATCAGGGCCACACTGATAGCCATGCTCCAGGCACGCGCATCGCCAAAGGCCGGGAAGGTGAAGTTAGGCACACGCAGCCAGGGTGCCTGCGTGACCGGGGTGAAGTCCACAATCCCGAAGATCAAGGATACCAGATACCCGGCGATGGCGCCCAGCAGGATCGGCAACATACCAATCAGGCCCTTGCCCTGCAGGTAGACCGAAAAAGCCACCGTCAGGATCAGCGTGATGAAGGCCACAGCCCAGTTGGCCGAGGCCATGTTCAAGGCCGCGCCGGCCAGAGCGATACCAATCACCACCGCGATATTGCCCGTGATGATGGGCGGCAGCGCCTTATCCAGCCGCTCCTTACCAATCGCCTGCACCAGCAAACCGAAAGTGATGTTGGTCAGACCGGTGAGTACGATACCGACCTGAGCCAGACGCACGCCTTCGGGACAGTAGACCATCGCCGGGTTGTTGAAACAATCCGGCACGAACTTGCTCATCACGGTAATGACCACAGTGATGTAACTGAAGGAAGAACCATAATACATCGGGATGCGGCGCTTGGTGATGAGCAGGGCGATGATGGTGCCTAAGCCCGAAGCAAAGAGCGTCACGCCCACATCGAACTTGGTCAGAATTGCTACCAGCACTGTGGCCGGGAACATGGTCAGCACCTGCTGAAAGCCCAGGCTAAGCAAACCTCCGACCGGCGGAATATCCTGCGGCATATAGCCCAGGACTTTCGGTTCAGTCTTTTCAGCCATCACTACCTCCTTGCTTGATTAAGAATGAATAATGCTGCATCTCACTAAAGACTTAAAGAAAGATAGAACTCCCAACCGCTCTCGAAATGCCCTTTCCCACACCTCCTTGCGAAATTCAGGATCACCTCCAGCGAACTTGCCCACGACGTCAAAGCTTTGCGCATAGCCTGGTCTGTCAGCAAGCTCCTGGAGAAGCACCCAAAACAGACCTGCCTTTGCTCTTCGCTGGCGCATCACACGCTGCCAATAGTATTAAATCTCCTCTACAGGCGGCACCTTAGTGATTTTGGCATTGCGCTCCAGTAACTCTTCGGGAACCGGACGAACCAGATCAGCCCCCACCATCTGCAGAAGGTAGTTCTTAACCGTGCTGAACCAATATTTCCGCGTGATGTAATAGACCCGGGCTCCGCCCAATTCGTGCTGATATTCGGGCCAAGGGTATGAAGGCTGGGCCATACCCAGTCCCCAACGATGCCATCCGTTATAAGATTCGTAAGTGGCCCACCACTCTTCCTGACCGAGAATCTCAAAGGCATAAGCCGCTTTGGCATAATACATCACCGCGCCAATGCGACCACCACGAGCCAAAGCCATCGTGTGTAAACTGATGTTAATCTTTTCATTGAGGAGACGGCCATTCGCAAATCCTACCCATTCCCCGTCAATCAATCCGACTAGCGTATAGGGGTCCTTTAGCCGCTTGCGATACCAACCCAGGATTTCAGCGTAGACCCGTGCCCCTACAATGTCATAAAAGTCATGGTCAATTTCCATAACTTTACGCATATAGTCTAACATCAAGGGGACCTCGTCTATCCGGGCTTCACGAATCACCATAGTCCGTCCGTCTTTAAGCGTGATCATAGCCGGGGGGAAGGGCTTGATATCCATTGGCGGCGCTTGCAATAAAGGTTCAATTTCAGCAACATCCAACTCAATTTTCTGCCGAGATACAGCTTCAGGTGGATCTAAACGCATGTCAAACCTCCTCTCAGAAAATGAAATGTTTTACCCAATTAATCCCATTTCCAATGCTCGAAAAACAAACTATCCCCGTGCCCGTACCTGAGCGTTCAGAGCCTCGACGTGCTGCGGATCGTAGGCATCGCCGAACTTTGTCTTCGGCAGCGCGGCCTTCTTCGCCATCAGCTCCTCGTACTCATCATCCTCCACAAAGGCCACACAGCGCCCGATGCTCGACTCGCCGTCCACGAAGCGCCAGGGGAAGAAGCCCACTTTCACGCGCCGGTTCACCAGCAGGTCAATTTCCCCGCCGATACACTCCGCATGGATGATCCCGTAGGGGAACATCTCGATATGCATGAGCTGATACTTGGTATCATCGAAAACTTCAGCCAGACCGGCGCCGTACTTGCGGCGGAAGTGCTCCTCGGCCTGTTTGGCCTGACGCGGCATCCACTGACGGATGATGGTGTTCATGGGATGGTCCGCGCTGCCGCAGTCCACCCCAATCCAGCGCAGCTTCTTGCGCTTGGCCCACTCCGCGAACTCTCGATCCGGGCCGGGATGCTGCACCATGTAGCGCACCTCGTCCGCTGTGGGCATATCCCACCCAAAGTGATGGAAACCGGTGTGAATGATGAGGATATCCCCTTCTTTCACTTCCACCTTGGACTCGATCATTTCCGACGTGTAGATGTCGTAGTCGGCCACCACATCGGAAAGGTCCACAATCGCCGCCTCATGGACCAGGAAATCCATATCCAGCGCGGCGATGTCCTTGCCCGCGGTGAAAAAGTGAATCTCCCCATCCAGATGGGTCCCCAAGTGATTGGAATGGGTCACCAGTTGGCCGTTCGCCCCGTTGGGGGCCAGGCGCTTGAAATACTTGACCTGAAGCGGTTCATACGTGGGCCACGCCGGGGTGGCAATTCCCAGAGGGATGGTCAAATCAATCAGTTTCACAGCTCACCTCCTTTGAAGAAATGAAAGGCTAAACACCATGAGACCTGTTGACCCTGACCGCCCTGGCCTTTTAGCTTGTCCTAGTATTCAAACCCCAGAGAGCAAGCCGGGTTACGCCAGGGCAGTCAACAATCTTGTAACTGTTCAGCCTGGCACATTTAGCCCACGGATAAACACGGATGAGACAGAGCAACACGGACCAATGACCGAAACTCCGTGTTCAGGCGTTGCCTCCAGTTTACCCCGTGTTCTGTTTGTATCCACCCCCGCTCGAGCCGGGTTCTCCTGGCCAGGCCGGACGGAATAGCTACAAAAACTGTAACTGCTCAGCCACTCACTGTCTGGCGACTGAAGTCTTATTCCGTAACCAGCGCATCCCTGTGCACTGGCGGGGCGGCATAGGGATGCCGCCCCTACGGGTGCTCGGGGGCAGAAAGCGGCGCGGTTTCAACCGCCAGCCTGAGCAGTTACCAAAATTTTATGCATAACGCGCCTTAAAGGCCGCAAAAGCATCCTCGAAACACTTCTTGGGTGCGCGCGTCAGGCCGGCCCCCACCATGCCGATGCCCGGCTCCTTGTGGGCGATACCGGTGTTGATGAAGGGCAGCACCCCGCTCGCCATCACTTTACGCACATCAATCCCCAAAGGCGTTCCGCGGAAATTGAGCACCGGCACAGTAAAGGCCTCGTGCTCGCTCACCGTGATCTGATACATCTCCTGCGTCACCTGCAAGGCCAGGGAAGCCGTGCCGCCCACAAACTTCACGATAGCCGGCGCCGCGGCCATGGCAAAGCCGCCGATGCCGCCCGTTTCGGTGATGCTTGAATCCCCAATATCGGGATTGGCGTCTTTTTCGCTAAAGCCGGGCAGCCATAAGCCATCCACCATGGGCGCGGGCGCCGTGAACCACTCCCCCGGCAACCCCGCCACGCGGATACCGAAATCCGTGCCGTTGCGCGCCATCACCGTGACGATGCTGCAGCCCTCCGTGCCCTCGATCACCTCTAACATGGACTTCATCGCTGCCATAGACAGGTTGAGGAAGAAGTGATCGTTGCTATCAATGAACTTGAGCACCTCTGCCGCCACCTCGGTCGGCGAGGTCTTGATGATCGCTGTCATCAGTTGGCGGATGAGCAGGGACGTTCCCGCGCGGTTGCGGTTATGTCCTTCATCGCCCATGTGCAGCATCTGCGCGATGATATTGCGCAAGTCAATCGGCCCAGTGACCTCAAGCGCGCGCGCCAGAGCCGGATAGAGCACCGTCTCCATCCATCTCAGACGCTTCAGCACATCCTCCCCGTACGCACCATAACGCAGGACTTTACCCAGCCCCTCATTTTGATTGGCATAAGCCAGGTTCCCATAAGTCTCATTGCGGATGATGAAGACCGGCATGGAAGGGGAAATGATGCCCGCCATGGGACCTACGGCGTGATAGTGATGGCAGGGCACAAACGCGAAGGCGCCAGCAGCGGCCATCTCCGCTGCTTCCTCATAAGTTTTAGCCCAGCCCTCATACACCGCAGCGCCCATTACCGCGCCCCGCATCGGACCACACATGCGGTCCCAGGTGATGGGCGGCCCGGCGTGCAGCAGCAGGCGCTCGCCGAAGCCGGGGATGACCTCCCGCGCGATCCCCATCCCTACGATGAGCGGACGCCCTTTACGCACCTTTTCCACCGCTTCTGCGTTGATCGCGTCAATCTCCAGGCCGGCACGTGTCCGGGTAATGGGGGTGTAGCCCTCCAACGGCGGACGCCAATCCACGTGCTGAACCGTCACACCCTGCGCCTGCAGACTCTGGGCAAAACTTTCCAGGCCAATATTCACCGCTCGAATGGGTTGACCGAACAGATTTTGAATTGTCATGGGACCCCTCGCCTATCGAAGTAGATGAGCCGCCAACAGCGTAGCCGCGGCATTAGAGGGCAGCACCTCGACGCCCACCGCCCTGAGTTTGGCCTCTTGCGCGCTCAAGCGCTGCGGATCGGCCTCGGTGCCGCACACCGAAGCCACAAAAATGATCTCGCGCCCCTCTGCCCGTGCCAGCGCCTGCGCTTCGGCGATCGCTTTAGCCGCCTCGCCCGCCGGATCGTCATGCGAGCCGTAGCCAATCACCACATCCAGGAAAATCACCGCCGTCTCCGGATCGCGCGCCTCCTGAAGAATTCGCCGATTGCGCAGCGACGGGTCAATCATGGGATGAAGCCGCCCGACGGTGAACTCGTCCTCACCCAGGTCCACCGCCACGTTGCCCGTGCTGCGGTTGGAATCGGCCATGCGCAGCTGTTTATCCACCGGCGCGTTAGAGTACACCTCCAGGTCCGCTTCGCGGAGGAGCAATTGCGTTTCGTAACAGAAGGTGCCCCCGCTGAACAGGCCGCGGAAATAACGCTGTTGCGGCTGCAGTTTTGCCTTCAGCGCCTCGGCCCGCGGCAGCAAAGCCGCCCGTTGGGCGCGCAAGGTCTCCAGCGCCGCCTGCGGATCCTCGCCGCGGGCCAGGGCAGCGGCCAACGTCGCCGCTTCCTCCAGATCGCGAGCCGCATAGCCGCCCGCCTGTTCAATCATCTCCCGATCTCCGCCCAGGAAAAGCACCACAGTCGGTTTTTCGCTCGCCTCCACGCGCATGAGAATCCGCTCCGCCACCTCCGGGCTAGGTGGTTTGGAAACCAGCGTGATCACGCGCGTCGCCGGGTCCATCTGCAGCGCTTTCAGACCCTCCAGCATCATGATGCCGCCCACCTCGGCCTTGAGATCGCGCCCGCCTGTGCCGATGCCCTGGGTGATGCCAACCCCGGCGCGCGCCAGATAACTTGTCACCGCCTGCAGGCCAGTCCCCGCCGCGGAGACCACGCCTACCGGCCCGGCAGGTACCACATTGGCAAAGCCCAGCGCCACATTGTTGATGATAGCTGTGCCGGCATCCGGCCCCATCACCAACAGGTTCTTTTCCCTGGCGTAGGTCTTGAGGGCGATTTCATCCTCCAAGCTTACGTTATCGCTGAAGAGGAAGACATGCAAACCCCGGTCCAAAGCCTCACGCGCCACGCCGGCGGCATAGCGCCCCGCTACAGATACCAGGGCGATATTCGCCTTGCCCTCCAGGCGCTCCAGGGCAGCGCTCAGCGTCTTGGGAGGCGCTTCCAGACCGCTTTTTTCGGCTGTGACCTGCCGGGAAGCCTTCATCAGGCGTTCTGCTTCTTTCAAAGCGGCCTCAGCTGCAGCTTCATCCTCCGCCAGCACAGCGATCACCAGATCGTCAGGACGCGCAGCAGCGGCCTCTGGCGTCAAGAGATTGGCAGCTTCCAGCAGCCCCCTGTTGGCCGGCGTCCCCATCACCACAGCGGCGTCCTTCACTCCAGGCACAGCCAAAATGCCCTGGGAAATCTCCAGGAGGGTGATGGAATCGTAATACTCTCCTCCCTTGATGTAAGTCCTCTTAATCAAGTCAACCTCCTTATTCAAAGAATGGACCGCGGGCCGCCTGTTCCCGGTCACCCCGCCCGTCCCTAAGCGGCCAGAAACCCGTGCAGCATATCCGCGCCGGAGGTAGCCCCGAAGGCCAGCACCCGGCGGAGCGCCCCCTCCAGGGCGGATGGGGTCCCCGCAGCCAGCGCTTGCAGCAGCTCCATCCAGGCCGCATTCACCAGACCATCCCGCGCCGCGGCCAAAAAAGCGCGGCTCAGGCGAGTTGTGCGCTGAGCCGCGGCACTATAGATGGGCTGCGTCAAATCCGCATGGCCCAGGCTATGCAGGCGCAACATCGCGCCGGCCAGCACATCATCCCCGGCGGGCGTGAGGCCGGGTCCCAGGCCGGCCAGCGCCCTGGCCACCTCCGCCAGAGCAGAGTCATCCAGAGCGCGCAGAGCCTGCTTCAGATCGGCCAGCGGGGCCAGCAGATAAGCGGGGAGCGGGTGATGCGAGCCAGCCTCCAGCAAGGCCGCCCAATGGCGCGGCTGGGGAGAGAACTGCGCCCAATCCGGACGGGGAGACCAGCGGCGGGCGTGCGTGAAATCCAGCACAAACGCATCCAAAACCAACTGCGTGGCCGAAACCGCTTCAACCCGATAGCTTGCGGCTTCTGGCGGCCAGCCGGCGATCACCAGGTGAAAAGGCCCTGCCCCCAGGTCCGGGGTGACGAGGGCCAGCACATCGTCATGCCAGGCCAGATTGAGGGCGCGGCGGAACCGGCCGAGGACCGGCAGACGTTCAGGCGGGGCTGCCTGCAGCGCCTCCCAAAGCCCAGCGCAAACCTCAATGACCGTCACCGTATTCCTGGATAGCATAGCATCGGGATCTCAGTCTGCTCACGCTTTCATTTAAACGAAAGTCTCCGCCAAGTTACAATCGTTCCCGCAAGTGCATCGGGATCTCAGTCTGCTCACGCTTTCATTTAAACCCATCAAGCCGGGGATGCCTGTGAAGATAGTTCCATTTTAGGGCAAATAGCCAGTCCTACCTAGTGATTTTCCGCACTCTCTCCTGTGACATTTTTCCTTGTCTGACATCTGACAACCCTTCCCCCTGCCCCGCGGCGGGATTGACAATCTCCCTATCTATGTTAAGCTAGACTTAAACGTCACTATCTGGAAATGGCCAAAGAGAAAGGTCTTGAACCACAAAGACACGAAGTATACAAAGAATTTCTGAAAGGCTCATTAAAAACCTTGAATTTCGACGCACAATGGTTTGAAAAAAACTTCGTGCTCCTTTGTGCCCTTTGGAGTAAAAAAGGGCTTTGCTAAGAGCAGTACGCTCTGGTCCATCCGGTGGGAAGGCGGGCCTCGCCAGCCAGGGGGAGTTGCAACGAAACTGGGAGCGCGGCTCTCTGAGCCGCACTTCCAGTCTTAATGCGCTTCCGGGCATTGGGTGATGGCAACCGTCAGTGCGGACGGGACGTCCGCGCTCCTGACATCTTGATGCCCTTTCGGGTATCGGGTGATTTTTAAGAACCAGTACGCTCTGGTCCATCCGGTGGGAAGGCGGGCCTCGCCAGCCAGGGGGAGTTGTAGTGGACTCAAAAAACTAAAAATCTCCATGGTAAAAAGAGAAGCAACAAAGAAGAGGTAAAGCTTGAGCGAAAGGCCCATTTTGTCACCAAACGCCATTCAAAAACTGCTCGAAATGAGCACGGGGGTAGCGCCAACGCCTCCCGATGAATTTTCCAAGACCCTGTTGGAGCTTCTACGCACTTTGGATGAGGAGACACGAAAAAACCTCACCCACGAAGAGCGCTTCGCCATTGGAGAAATTCTGCTCCGGCAAGGGGAGCGGGGGGACTTTATGTACCTGCTCCTTTCTGGGCGCGTCCTGGCTTTCAGCGGCGACCTGCATACTCCGATGATTTTGGGGATTCGCGGCGTTGGGGATTTTCTGGGCGAAATGTCCATGATTGACGGGGAGCCACGTTCAGCGACAATTGTCGCCATCGAACCGGTCCGCGCGTTACGGATTGAACAAGAAGCGTTCACCTTTTTGTTGCAACGTGAGCAGGCTTTCAGTATGCGCCTGCTGCAGATCCTCAGTCAGCGCCTGCGTCAGGCCGAAAAACATCGCGCAGCCGAACTCCGCGCCGAGCGCCTGATTCGCCGTCAGGTCGAACGGCTGGCCGAGGAAAAACAGAGCCTGGAACAGGCGCAACAGATACGCCAAAAAATGCTTAACTTTGTAGTCCACGACCTGCGCAACCCGCTGGGGGTTATCGCCAATGTACTGGAAATGCTGGAGCTGGTAATACCCGGCGAACACGTACAGGCCAATTACGACCTCTTTCACATGGGGCACATGGCCATAGATACCACCCTGCACCTGATAGAAACCCTGCTCGATATGGCCCGCTACGAAGCCGGACAGATGGAACTGACGTTAAGCGAGTTCTCCCCCGCCGAAATGATAGAAGCCCTGGCGAAGATGGAAAGCCTGCGCGCGCAGACCAAAGCCATCACGCTGGAGGTGCAACTGCCCCCGCAGCTTCCTCCGCTTACCGCCGATCGGGTGCGGATTGAGCGGGTCCTGATCAACTTGATTGACAATGCCATCAAGCATACGCCCTACGGCGGCGCCATCCGGATCAGCGCCCAGGCCATCGAACGAGACCATCGGCCATGGCTGGAGTTCCGCGTCAACGACACTGGCCCAGGTGTACCACCAGAAGCGCGCCAGCGCATTTTCGAGCCTTTTGTGCAACTCGACGACCATTATGGCGGTTTGGGCCTGGGCCTGGACTATTGTCGCCTGACCGTCCAGGCCCATGGCGGGAGCATCTGGGTTGAGGATGGCGCTGGCGGCGTCGGGAGTTGCTTTGTCTTCACGCTCCCGCTCCAGCCCGCTGAAGAAGCGACGTCGGCTTAAATCCCCCTTAAAGGCAGGGATGAGCGCTCAGCGCGGCAGGCGGCCCAGGAAATCCCGCATGCTCAGCAGATAGTCGGGATAAGCCTCGCGCCGCACACTGTGCCCGGCCCCGCGCAGAGCCACCACCTCCGCCTGCGGCAGGAGGTGGAGCACTTCCTGGGCCACCTCCGGCGTCACAATGGCCCCCGCCGCCACTTCCCCCGTGATGAGCAACAGCGGACAGGTCACCTTGAGCGCGGTTTCCCGCCAGGGGCGCCACCAGGGCATGGGCATATCCAGGAAATGCGGATCCAGCCGGTGCTTAGATTCCGCCCAGGGGCGAAACTCACTCTCATCCCAGCCGGGATGTTGCGCCCGCACCTGCGCTATCAACGCTTCCAGGCTTTGACTTTGCGCAAAGGCGATCCACTCGCGATAGTGCTCACGCGCCGCCTGTTCCTGAGCGGCCAGCTCCGCCCCATCGCGCCACGGGGGATCCTCCAGGATGAGGGCGCGCACCACCTGCGGCATGCGCGCGGCCACCTCGGCGGCCAGGCTGGCCCCCATGGAATGGCCGAGCAGCACCGGACGCTCCAAAGCCAGGGCCGTGATCAGCGTGATGAGGTCTTCCGCCAAGTCAAACGCCTGACCCGGCGTCACGCGCGCGGAACGGCCGTGCCCCCTCACATCCGGGAGGATCAGGGTATACTCCGACGCCAGATCCCGCACCAGCCGGGGCCAGCAAGTGCCATCATCCGAAAACCCATGAATGAGCACCAGCACTGGCCCCTGTCCCACCTGCCGGTAGACCAGCTTGCCCCCCGGCACGGGGACCTGGCCTTCACTCATCGTAATTCCATTGGGAATGCCATCCACATGCATTGCAATACGCCTCGCAATCCAGATAAGTATCGTCGGACTCAAAAATGCCTTCCGAGTACACCACGACCCCATCGTGACTGTGACAGACCAGGCAGCCTTCCTCGGCGGGATAAGGCCCCTCCCAATACTTCAGCGCGGGCACTTCGTAGTCACGGATCGGCAGGCCGAAGCCTTTGCAGAGCGCCTCCAGACACACCCAACGCGGATGGCGCAGATTGCCGCCCCGTCCATAGAGGAAGCTCTTCTTGCTCGCCGACTTGTCCAGGTGCGGACTGCGCAGGATTTTGAGCCACCATTCGGGATAGGAACCAGTCGGAGGCGGTGAGATGGAGCGCAGCAGCACAACCAGCTCCTGGTAAGCCCGTTGCTCGACCTCAAAGCTGGTGCGCCGCAGCTCGTAACTAGCCAGGTCCAGGGCCGTGGCCCCCTGTTGCGGGCCGCCGCGCACCCGCAGGGTTGGATTGGCTCCCGCTTCCAGCAGCAGGCGGACAACCTCCAGGTTGCCCTGCGCCGCAGCTTCGTGCAACGGGGTGTAGCCCCAGGCATCCTGCGCATTGGGATCGGCGCCGCGCAACAGCAGCACATGCGCCAGGTGCAGGGCCAGATCGGGCGGTATTGCCGCCTGCGCCACACTGTGCAGCGGCGTGCGACCAAAACTCGTGCGCTGCTGCGGGTCTACCGGCGGATCGGCGACCCAGCGATAGGAACGCACCAGGTGTGGCGAGCTCAGGTCTATCCCCTTGATGAGGCTGTGATCCATGTCAGCCGGCACCCACTGCAGCGGCGTGCGCTGGACGCGCAGAGTGCGCAGGGCGACAAGCTGTCTGAAGGCCTGCGGCAGGACGGTTATCGCGCACTTGCTGATATCCAAAGCTTCCAGCCTTCCCAGATCGCCAAGCTCGCCCGGCAAGGCGGTCAGATGCTCATTTTGGGATAAATCCAGGCTGCGGAGCTGCTCCAGACGCCCCAGGGAGCGGGGCAGGGCGGACAGGTCCGTAGAGCTGCAGGAGAGGCGTTCCAGCCGGCGCAGCTCGCCGATGCTCTCCGGCAATTCCACCAGCGGATTGGAACTCACGTTAAGCTCGCGCAGCTCGCGCATAGCCCCCAACGCCTCCGGCAAAGCCACCAGCGCGTTATGCTCCAGATTGAGCTGCTGCAGGGCTTCCAGCTCCGTCAGCGCAGCAGGGAGCTGCCTGAGCTGATTGAAGCTGAGGTCCAGCACGTGCAGGGCCTTGAGGGCCCCCAGGCTGGCCGGCAGCGCGGTGAGCGCGTTGTGATCCGCACGGAGCGTGCGCAGGGCCGTAAGCTGCCCCAGGTCTTCCGGCAGCGCGGTCAGCCCGTTCTGCCCCACATCCAGCGTCTCCAGCGCCGCGAGGTGGCCCAAAGTTGCGGGGAGTGTCGTCAATTGATTCTCGCGCAGGTGCAGGACCTTCAGGGCCACAAGCGTGCCCAGGCTTTCCGGCAGGCGCGTGAGGCGATTTTTGCTCAGGTCCAGCTCCTGCAGGGCGGGCCAGGCGCCGGGGCGATCGGGCCATTCCGTCAGCCCGCAGCGCTCCAACAACAGAACCTGCAAAGCCGGAAGCGCATCGAGCTGCGGCGGCAGGACTTTGAGCAGGTTGTGATTGAGGCTCAAACGCCGCAGATGCGTCAGAGCAGCCAGACCTTCCGGCAGGCCGGCCAGTTGATTATCGTCCAGCGTCAGGGCTTCGAGCAGTTCCAGGTCCCGGACGGCTTCGGGCAGTGCGCGCAGGCGCGTCGCCACCGCCGACAGGCTCCGCAACCGGCGCGCCTGTCCCAGGCTTTCTGGTATAGCGCCGAGCGGATTGTGATCCAGAATCAGCACCTCCAGTTGAGGCAGCTCAAAGACAAAATCAGGCAGCGTTTCGAGCGCATTGTACGAAAGGTCCAGCACCCGCAAAGCCGTCAGCCGGGTCAACGCTTCCGGCAGGGTCGGCAGGCGATGGTGCGCCAGAATAAGATGGGTGGTCGTCTCCGTTTCTTCTAAGGCCTGAATCATCACTCTGGGTAGTTTTTCCATAAGGCCCCCGCAACCATTTTTAATCCGCCGTTCTTTAGAAAATTACCTCAAAATGGGATTTATGCAAATGGGAGCCCGACCTGACGCAATGGCAAAAAGCCCTTTTTGCGGTAAACTTGGCCAGGATGAAACTTCCTGCACAAGTTGAGGGACTATGCACGAAGGAGATGTGTTACGCAAGGTGATTGTCTGCACGCCGGAATGGGAATACACCCATCCCGACGCGCTGGAGCGGCATAATTTGACCGCGCTGGCGGATGCGCAGCGGGCGCTGGAGCAGCACCGCGCTCTGGTCGAACGGCTGCGCGCTTTTGGCGCTCAGGTGATTGATGCGCCTGAGTTGCCCGGCCATCCCAACTCGGTCTTCACGCGCGATATGGCGGTAGTGACCCGCGCCGGCTATATTCAGCTACGGATGGGGCTGCCCACCCGCCTTGGCGAGGATGAATGGATGGCGCAGGCCTTGCGCGCTCAGGGCCTGGAAGAGGCAGGGCGCATTCTGCCCCCCTCCACCGTCGAGGGCGGCGATGTGATCCTGGCCGGGCGGGTGGCCTTTGTGGGGATTTCCCGCCGCACGAACAGCATGGGCGCCTGGGAAATCAAGGGCCTCCTCAGCCGCCTGGGCTACGAGGTGCGCGTGACGCTGGTGCGCGGTCCGTCCCTGCATCTGGGCGGGATGATGAGCGTAATCGGGCCGGAACAGGTGTTGGCCTGCGCGGACCTCTTCCCGGAGCGCTTTTTCGCCGGTTTCGAGGTGCTGAAGGTGCCGCGCGCGGATTTCATCAGTGGGAACGTCATCACGCTGGGCCAGCGGGAGGTCATCGTGGAAGAGCGCAACACCTCGGCTCAGCGCCTTCTGGCCGAGGCGGGCTTCATTGTCCACCGGCTCGATTTGAGCGAGTTCGTCAAAGGCACCGGCGGCCCCAGCTGCCTGATCCTGCCGGTTGTGCGTACCCCCTCCTGACTGCGGATTTCGCTGAGTACCAACTTAACCACGGAGCAGGCCAAAGGTACTCAAACCAGGACACGGATCAGCACGGATACAACGGATGGACACGGATTTTTCTTCTGCTAATCCGTGCTGAAAGGGATGTAAACACCGAGCCCACCGAGGCATAGCGCATTTGGGTCACCCTTCAACCTGGCATCCAGCTCTCCGCTTAAAGGGAGCGCCAGCTCCCGTTGGGTCAACCCTGTAACCACGAAGCACACAAAAGGCACAGAGGATTTCTGATTTTATTGACCGAGCGGATTTGACATTTAGAACATTTGTGCTTATGATAAGGGTACCCACAGACAGGACGGCGTAGGGATCGAATGGCTTCGTTGGAAAACGCGCTCCAAAAATTGCGGTTGCTGGCCGGAGCGACCGCGCTCGAACCGGCGGAGGAGGTGGGGCTGACGGGGACGACGGCCCCCGCTCCTGCTGTTCCGCCGGAGCTGGCCGGCTGCATCTATCAGGCCGCGACGCCCTCCGGCCCGCTGCCGATGCTCAAGACGCTGCTCACCTCGGCCTGCGAGCGCAACTGCGCTTACTGTCCCTTCCGCGCCGGACGGGATTTCCGTCGGGTGAGCTTCAAGCCGGAAGAGCTGGCCGCCCTGAGCCTGCAGCTCTACGAGCGCGGGCTGATTCGGGGCCTCTTCCTCAGCTCCTCACTGAGCGGCGGCGGGGTGCACACGCAGGACCGCCTGCTGGCGACAGCGGAGCTGCTGCGTCAGCGCTATGGGTACCGTGGGTACCTGCACCTCAAGCTGATGCCCGGCGCCGAAGGCGCGCAGATCGCCATGGCCCTGCGCTACGCCAACCGCGTTTCGCTCAATCTGGAAGCACCGAACGCCCAACGGCTGCAGGTGCTGGCGCCGCAAAAGCGCTTCACCGAAGAGCTGCTGGCCCCGCTCCGCCTGGTCGAGTCCCTGCGCCGTGCGGACCCCAACCGGCCCTGGCCCAGCCTGACCACGCAGTTCGTGGTCGGGGCCGTCGGGGAAAGCGACCTGGAACTGCTCACCACAACCGCTTATCTCTACCGTGAAGTGCGCCTGGCCCGCGCCTATTTCAGCGGATTCACCCCCGTGCCCGACACGCCCCTGGCCGGACAGGCGCCCTGTCCGCCGCGCCGCGAGGCACGCCTGTATCAGGCCGCTTTTCTGCTGCGCGATTACGGCTTCGCGGTCGAAGAGCTGCCCTTCGACGCACAAGGGCAGCTCCCGTTGGAGATGGATCCGAAAGAAGCCTGGGCACAGCGTCATCTGCGAGAAGCGCCGGTCGAAATCAATCAGGCCGAGCGCGAATGGCTGCTGCGGATCCCCGGCATCGGCGTGAAAGGGGCAGAACGGATTCTGGCCGCGCGGCGGCTCGGCCGGTTGCGCGAGCTGCGCGAGCTGCGCGCCCTGGGCATCCCGGCGAACCGCGCTGCCCCCTACATCCTGCTGGACGGGAAGCGTCCCCCACGTCAGTTGCGGCTGTGGTGACGGCTCCCCCTCATCATCCCCCAAACAGAGCTTGCCACGACCGCGGGCGGTGTTATAATAGCGGCACCCTGCCCCTGTAGTTCAAACGGATAGAACGAGGGCGTCCTAAGCCCTGCGTTGGGGGTTCGAGTCCCTCCAGGGGTACCACCAATCTCCTTGCCGGACCAGCACCAGCACCAGACCCAGGGTAAGCATCCCCAGCGCCGACTCGATGACCCAGGGCAAGGCCATGACACCGGCCCGCTCGAACACCTGCCCCATGATCCAGGGCAGGACGGTTCCGCCCAGGCCGCTGCCCACAAACAGCCAGCGCAGGCGCGTCGCTTCCAGCGGGCCACGGCGGCCGGCATAGGTAACGGTGGAAGGGAAGAAGGAGGCCAGCGCTAGCCCCAGCCCCAACGTCCCCAGAACCAGAGCGGTCGGCGTGGGTATCAGGAGGAGCGCGCCTAGGCTGAGCAGGGCCAGGGCCATATCGCCCACCAACAGGAGAGGCGGGCGCCAACGGCGGGCCAGGAAGACCGCCAGCAGCCGCCCCACCGTCAACATCCCCCAAAAGCCCGAAGTGAGGTAAGCCGCGCGTACCGGATCAGCCAGACGGCCGGAGACTGTGGCGTAGGTGTAAATCCATCCCCCAAAGCTCACCTCCACGCCGACGTAAAGGAACAGCAGCAGGGCCAGACTGAGGACGAAGCTCCAGGGAGCCGTCGTCTGCGGCGCGGGCTGCAACAGGCTGGCGGGACGGGGCGGCGTCTGAACGCGGGTCAAAGCCAGCCATACCGGCAAGGCGGCCAGGGCCAGCAGCAGGTAGGCCAGGCGCGCATCCCCGTCGCGCAGCAGCACCTGCGCCAGCACCATCGGCGCCAGAAAGGCCCCCAGGCCAAAGCTAAAGTGCATCCCATTCATCCAGGGGCCGACTTTTTCGCCGTGGAGCCAGGGCAACAAGGTATTCCCGCCAACGTCCACCAGGGCATGGGTGATGCCCATAGCCAGCCCCAGGCCCAACAGCCAGAGCCCGTTCGGGGCGTAAGGGAGCAGGGCCAGCAAGGCAGCCATACTCAACAGAGCCAGGCCCAGCACCCGATGCGCCGGCCAACGGGTATACCAGGGTCCGGCCAGCAGGGAGCCGAGCAGGGTGCCAAAGGCCACAGCACTGAGCACGCCGCTCACCTGCGCGACGGTGCTATGGGTGAAGTCCGCCAAAGCGGACAGGGTCGGCCCCAAAATGGCCGAACTCAAACCCAAAATGATAAAAGCTCCGTAGTACACCAGAGTTGTGCGCCACTGCGCCTGAGGTGACATCTCTTTTGCTTCCCCTCTCGTAACTGCTCAGGATGCGGTTGAAACCGCGCCGCTTTCTGCCCTCGAGCGTCTGTAGAGGCGGCATCCCTATGCCGCCTGTAGGAAGGGCATCCCTATGCTGCCCCGCCAGCGCATAGGGATGCGCTGGCTACGATTAACACTTCAGTCGCCAGACAGTGGGTGACTGAACGGTTACCTCCTCTCAAGGTTATTTAGATAAGGGCTGCAGGCCTGGACTAGCTCACCAAATGCGTTATACTATCACGACCGGCCGGGATAGCAAGCGTCCGAACAACGCAGCCCGCCGGCACGGCTCCAAGTCAGGCTCAAAAAAGTGAAAGGAGATTTATGCAACGCAGTAACTGGGGGTGGTTTGGCTTCGTCTTCTTTTCAGCGCTGGTGCTGATCGGCGCCTGGTTTTATTCGGGATGGCAGTCCCTGCAAAAGGTCCTGCCCCCTGGGACCACGGTCGCAGGATTGCCCATGGCCGGTAAAACCCGCGAGCAGGCTCTGGAGGCGATCGCCGACATCTACGCGGTCCCGGTCACCGTGTACTACGAAGACGAAAAGATCCTGCTCCCGCCCGAAATCGTGGATCTGAACATCAACTACGAAGCGACGCAGGCCAACTTTGATAAGGTCCTGATGGCCCAAAGCGGCTGGAAAGGATTTCTGGATTACGTGCGGCGCACCATCACGCGCCAGCAGCCCCAGAGCCAGAATGTGACCGTGGTGTTGGACTATTCCCGTCCCCTCCTGGACGCTTTCCTGGAGCGGACGGCGCAGAAGTACAATCACAAGCCCCAGGACCCGGTCTACAACCCTGAAGTCAGTGATTTCCGCGCCCCGCAGCGCGGGCGAGAGCTGGACATTGCCGCATCCCGTCCGGTGTTGGTGCAGGCGCTGCTTTCCCCCACGCAACGGGAGGCCCATTTAGTGGTCCGCTACACGTCCGACCCCAACTTGTCGCTGAAGGCGCTGGACCAGGCGCTGGCCTATCAGCTCAAAGACTTTCCTGGCCTGTGGAACGTATACATCAAGAACCTTTCCAACGGGCAGGGGCTGTGCGATGATTGCGATGTGGCCTTTGCCGGTCTGGCGCCCTTACGTCTGGCAGCGGTTTTGGAAATGTACCGCCGGCTGGACGCGCAACCCGACCCACAGACGGCGCTACTGCTACGCGCGGCCCTGGTGGAAAGCAAGCCCGATGCGATAGATCAGGTGCTCGCCCTGCTAGGCGAGGGGGACCTGGTCGCCGGTGGCGAAGCGGTGACGGCCTTTTTGCGCGCCCTGGGGCTGCAGAACAGTTTCATCACCGCGCCCTTCAGCACGCCCAACGCGGCAGCGGCGACGGTAAGCACCCCGGCCAATTCGCGCACCGACCGCTCTACCACGCCGCCCAAAGGCATCCAGAGCACGCCGGCAGAGATCGGCATCCTGTGGGAAGCGCTGTATCAATGCGCTGCCGATCGGGGGCCGTTGCGCCTGCTTTTCGCGCAGGAGATCAGCGCTGCCGAATGTCAGCAGGTGCTCGCGGATATCAGCAGCTCTAGCTCAAGCTCCCCCACCCTGGCCGCTGCCAGCGTTCCAGTCAAGGCCTATCACCTCTTCGATTGGGCTGCTCCGCACTATGCGGAAGTGGTCATTGTGGAAGATAAGCAGACTTACCTGATCGTCACCTATCTCTACCAGCCGGCGTGGACAAGCAGCGAAGAAAGTAAGGCCACTTTTGCCGAAATCGGGCGCCTGAGCTACCGCTTCTTCAATCAATAAGCCGGGCCTTTCCGGGGTAAAGCGCCGGTCTGAGAGGACCGGCGCTTTTTGCTTCAGGGAGCCACGATCAGGCTCTGAGCGGTGAACAAAGCCCGTGCCTCCGGTCCCGTCATCCAGGCCACGAAATCGGCTAAGGGGCCTGCTGTCGGAGCGTCCGGCACGGCCAGCATGACCGGCACGCGCAGGGGATAGGCGCCGGCAGCGATCGCCTCCGGACTGGGCGGGACGCCCTCAATGGGGACTGCGCGCACCTGCGCCGTCAGACGCGATTGCATGCCATAGCCGATCGCCAGCGGCTCCCCGGCCACAAATTCCAGCATCAGGTCCGTCGAGGGGGCCAGCAGGGCGGTCGGGGTTACCGGGTTGGCTTCCAGAACCAGCCGACGCAGCATCAACATCTCTCCGGACGCTTCTTCACGGCTCACAATTTGCGGTGTACCTTCCGGACCGTTCAAGGTGGACCAGCGAAACACCTGACCGGTAAAAAGCTGGCGGACATCGGCCAGGGTGAGGCCGGGAACGCCGTTAAAGGGATGGACGATGATGGCCAGGCCATCCCAGGCCAGCGTCTGTGTCCACCAGCCTGACGCTTCTGGCACCTGGAAGAGCAGAGCCACATCCGCCGCGCCCTCTTTCAGGGCGGTCCAGGCCAGGGTCTCAGCCTCCGGGACCAGGATCAGGCGGTGCTGCGGATGGGTGCGCTGATAAGCCTGGGCCAGCGCGGTCACCAACGGCGTGTAAGTCTCCGGATAGACCCAGCGCAAGGTCACGCCCGGCGTCGGAAAGGGAGTGGGCGTTGGAGGAAGCGGGACGGGGGCCGAGGCGCAGGCGTTCAGCAGCAGCGCCAGGATGCCCAATCCAGCAAAGACACGTACCTTCATCCCAAAACTCCGCTCAAGAAGGCCAGCGAGACCAGGAGGCAATAGAGCGCAAAGGGCCAGAGCGTGCGCTGACGCAGGTAGCGCATCAGACCGGCGATGGCGCCGTAGCCCACCAGGGCGGCGGCCAGCATACCGGCCAGGGTCACGCCCAGGGAGCCGCTCTCCATCCCCAGAGCCAGCTTGAGCAATTGATAGCTGCCGCTGCCCAGGATAATCGGGATGGCAAGCAGGAAGCTGAAACGGGCCGCCTCATCCCGGCGATAGTCCAGGAGGAGGGCGGCGGCAATCGTCGCGCCGGAGCGGCTGATGCCGGGCGTCACGGCCAGGAGCTGCGCCAGGCCGATCAGCAGCGCGTCACGCCAGGTAAGAGACGACAAAGTGCCCTGTTTGTGGCCCAGGCTTTCGGCCAGGGCGAGCAGACCAGCCGTCACCAGCAGGAAGGCGGCCACCCAACGGGGCATCCCGAAAAGAGATTCAAAGGAATTTTCCAACAGAAAGCCGCCGAGCGCCGCCGGGATCGTCGCCAGAATCAACAGCCAGGCCAGGCGGGCCTGCGGATCCGCCAGCGAGCGCTGCCGCAGGCTCGTCCAGCCCGCGACGATGAGGCGCCACACATCCTGGCGGAAGTAAATCAGCACAGCGAGCAGAGTCCCCAGATGCAGGGCCGTATCCAGACTCAGGCCGGGGTCCGGCCAGCCCAGCAGATAAGGCACCAGGACCAGGTGGGCCGAGCTGCTGATGGGCAGGAACTCCGTCGCTCCCTGGAGGAAGCCCAAGACTATGGCCTGTAAAGTATTCATGCGTTCACCCTCCCTCCGGACGAATGGTTAGCATCATACCAGCCTGACGCACAAAAGCAAGAAGCCAGAGATAAACAAAAATCCGGCCCTCAAAAGAGCCGGATGACCTGTCGGGGCGCGGGGATTTGAACCCCGGACCTCACGGACCCGAACCGTGCGCGCTAAACCAAGCTGCGCTACGCCCCGAACAACCGCTATCATACCACAAGCAGCGATTTTGACAAGTAGCGGTCGAGCGTTGCTCGACCCCAAGCGGTCGAGCGTTGCTCGACCCCCAGGGCGGAGACTGCCTGACCCCGCCGGGCGCTGCCTCCCAGAGGCCGTTCAGCCCGCCCGATTCAGCAGACCGATGGGCATGCGTTCGCGCTACCGCGTCCAGTTTTACCGGCAGCAGCTCTCGCTAGCTATCGCTTCCGGCATCTCTCCTTGCAGTTCCTGGAAAATCTGATAGGCCTTCAAGGCCCACTGCTCGCCCGGACAGCCGCCCTCAGTTATAGCTACATTCAAAAATTCGATGAATTCATCCTGAGTGACCCCGTGTTCCAAAGCCAGCTGAGTGTAAGCCCGGATACACGGCTCGCATTTGGTGACGATGACGATGGCCAGGGCGGCCAAAATCTTGTACTTTGCTGGTACGGTGGCATCGCAGAAGGTCTCCTCGCGCATACGTACCAATCCGCCGGTAACTTTAGGAGTTAATTTTCGCAGTTCTTCGTAAGTGCTCATGGTACCCTCCACACACAAAAAAAGTTCGACTCTAAACAAGTATTTTACTACCAGTACCAGCGTTTACTTTAAGGAACCTGAGCCGGATTCCACGTGCGGGAATGAACAAACTCATTGCTGAGGCGAAAAAAAAATCATCGGCGCGACCAGTAACGATCGCGCCGATGCGTCGGGGCGCGGGGATTTGAACCCCGGACTTCCTGGACCCAAACCAGGCGCGCTGACCAAACTGCGCTACGCCCCGCCTGTGCCCTGGTTATACTCGATTTTGGGATTCCGTCAAGGTGCCCAGTAGATGCGCTGATACATCCAGTTGCCCGGCAAGGTCCCCAGGTCCAGCAGTTTGACCGGCACCCCGCCATTGACGCTGATCAGGTACACCGACCAGCCACCTTCGCGTTGACTGACAAAAGCCAGTTGTGTGCCATTGGGCGACCAGGTGGGCAGGCCCTCGTTGGTGGCATCGGCGACCAGGGGGGTGATGGTGCCCGCCAGGTCCACCAACAGCACGTCCCAATTGCCCTGGTCCAGGGCCATGAAGGCCAGACGATCGCCGGTCGGCGCCCAGGCCGCAGCCGTGTCGTTTTCACTGCTGGTCAAACGCACGGGAGCCTGTCCGTCTGGATTGATGACGTAGATACCGCAGGCTCCATCGGCGGCGCAGCCGGTGTAAGCGATCAGGCCAGTCGGTCCCCAGGCCGGCGCCCATCCATCAGCGATCAGGCGCGGGGCGCTGCTGCCATCTAAGGGGGCGATGTAGATGTGCCATGCTCCGGCATCGTCCGCAGCGGCGTAAGCCAGCATTTGCCGATCGGGCGAAAGGGAGGGCCAGGCCAGATTGGTTTCGGAACGCAAACGCAGGGGTTGCCCCAATCCAGGCTGAACGACCCATAGACCGCCGTTCACCCGGTCACGGTAGAACACTTTGGGACCACCCCATTCAAGCCAGGGATGATCGGCCCCCGCCGCGACAGGGAACTCCTCGCCCCCAGCGTAGAGGACATACAGGTCGTATTGCCCCGTGGTTTCGTCGTAGCGCGGGTAGGCCAGTTGCCCTACCGGCAGGAAGGCGGGCTGCAGGGTCGGTGTCTGTTCCGGCGTGGCGGTAGGCGTGGGGCTTGGCCCAGGGGTGGGCGTGGCCTCGGCGCATTTCTGGCCGGCGACGTTCTGTTTATCGCGCAGGGTCGGGGTCTCCATGACAGCGATGCCAGCGCTGTATTGTTGCAAAGCCGGGCAGAATTCGTTTTTAGCGGCGAAGGTGTCGCCATAGGCCTCATAGGCGCCGGCCAGACGCAGGCGGGTGTCCCGATAGTTGGGGTTCCGCGTGTACAAGGCGCTCAGGCGCGCGATGCACCCCGCCCAATCGGTGTTCCACAGGGTCATGGCTTCGACGTATTGGGCGGCCAGTTCCCGCTGTTCGCGCGTGGCCGCGTCATCGGGACGCAGGGCCAGGGCCTGATCGAAGTAGAAGATGGCAGCTTCGAGCTGATCCTGATTGAGTTGGGCCATGCCGGCGTTGTAGAGCGCGGAAAAGAGCATGTCGTTAACTTCAGGCTGATGATAGGTCCCATCCAGGCCGCGGAGCTGCGCCAGGAGCTGCGCGGCTTTGGCCCACTCCCCAGCCACATAGGCCGCGCGCCCTTCATCGTAAAGCCGCTGGAGTTGTTCCTCGACGTTGACCGGTGTGGGGGTGAGGGAAAAATCATAGGCAGCGCGGGCCTGCTCCAGGGCGGTTTTCGCCAGGGCGTTGTTGGGATCGAGCTTGAGGACATACTCAAATTCAGCGATGGCTTTGACGTAGTCGCCCGCCGTGAAGGCGTCCAATCCGGCCTGATAGTGCTCGGTGGCTGCTTGAAGTTGCCGGGCGCGCCGCTGCCCTTCGCCGGCACGGTAACCGGCGTAAATTGCCAGGGACAGGGAGAGCAAAACAAAGGCCATCAGGCCAATGAACAGGC
>Ga0068707_1000315_pt1 | contig 29976 bp, 32 predicted proteins | sample YNPNPMetaG_FD_66600 | JGI IMG/M metagenome (GOLD analysis project Ga0068707, IMG submission 66600) | Anoxygenic and chlorotrophic microbial mat microbial communities from Yellowstone National Park, USA - YNP NP MetaG | ecosystem: Environmental > Aquatic > Thermal springs > Hot (42-90C) >... | reverse complement strand
AATTTACGCCTGCGGAGATGGGAGGTTGCAGGCTGTGTGCCCTCCGGGGCGCATGGCCGGTGCCCGTCGTGGAAGCAGGAACCGGGCTGGGTAATATTTGTCCATATCCCGGAGAACGGTATAATCATCTCAGGGCCGGGGCCGGCCATAGCGGAGAGGCCGATGGAACGCGACATTCGCCTGGACTGTACTCCCAGCCGTCAGCGTTTGCCGGCGTTGTCGGAAGAGCAGGTCCTGTACCTTCTGGTGGAACTCCTCCCCGCCCATGGGGAGGGAGGGGAAATCCGCCTGCCGCTGGACATCTGCCTGGTGCTCGATTGCAGCAGTTCGATGCGCGGAGACCGGCTACACCAGGCCAAGGAGGCCGCCCGCTATATCGTCGGCCAGTTGACCCCGGAGGATTACTTCTGCCTGATCACCTTCAACGACCGGGCCACGGTGACCGTCCCCCGGCAGCCGGTACAGACCCCGGCCGCCATCCGCGCCCATATCGAGGAGGTACAGGCCTCCGGCGGGACGGAGATGGGCCGGGGGCTGGAACAGGCCCTGGAGCAGATGTTTCGGGTGGTGGCCTTCTCCGGCGTGCGCCGGCTGATTCTGTTGACCGACGGCCAGACCTATGGAGATGAGCAACGTTGCGTCGAACTGGCCCGCAAGGCCCAGGAGGCCGGCATCGGCCTCACCGCCCTGGGGCTGGGAAGCGAGTGGAACGAGGACCTCCTGAGCACGATGGCCGCTCACGGGAACAGCCGTAGCGAATACATCGCCGGAGAAGAGGCCATCGTTCCCCTGTTCCAGGAGGAAATGCGCCTTCTTCAGGGCATCGTGGCCCAGGAAATGGCCCTGACCCTGCAGCCGGCCGCCCAGGTGCAGGTCCAGCACCTCTTCCGGGTGTCGCCCGAGATCGCCCCCCTGCCGCTCCACGAGACCTGGGAAAAGGGCTACGAGGTGCCTCTGGGAGAATGGCTGGGCGTCCAGCCCCAGGTCTTTCTGGCCGAACTCGTCCTTCCCGCCCTTTCCCCAGGTCGGCATCGCCTCCTGCACCTGTCCTTCTCCTACCGCCTGCCCCGCGAGAGAATCCGGAGGCGGGAGGAGTACGACCTGACCCTGCCCTGTCTGGCCGAAAAGGTGGATGATGGGGTCCCGGATAAGGTGCGGCGGGCGTTGGAGAAGGTAACCGCCTACCGCCTGCAGGAACAGGCATGGCAGGAAGTCCGCCGGGGACATCTGGAGCAGGCCACCCGACGGCTGGCCTCGGTGATCACCCGACTGGTGCAGATGGGCGAGGAGGAACTGGCCCGGAAGATCGAGGAGGAAACCCGGCGGCTGCAACGCACGGGGCAGACCTCCGCCGCCGGCAAGAAGGATATCCGTTACCGCACCCGGCGACTGGGCCGGCACGGGGTGGAGCCCAAGGAGACTGGTGCACGATGATCGTCTGCCCTTATTGCCACCATCGAGTCCTGGAAGGAACGCTCTTTTGCCCCGAGTGCGGGGCCAGCCTCGTCCCGGAAGAGGCCGGGGAGGGAACCGGGCACACCCCGGAGGTCCAGCCGGAGGGGGACCGGCCCGCCCCCGCCTCTCCAGAGACAACCTCCTCGGAAGGCCGGACCACGGCCCATATCGCCCCCACCGAACTGCGCCTTCTTGTGCTCAACAGCGGCCGGACGATCGTCTGCCCGCCGCAGGAGGTCATCCTGATCGGGCGGAGCGACCCCGCCGGCGCCATCTTCCCGGAGGTGGACCTGGGCCCGGACAACGGCTACCTGGCCGGCGTCTCCCGCCGCCATGCCCGAATCATCCGCCGGGGCAACGAGTTCTACCTGGAAGACCTGGGCAGCCTGAACGGGACGTTTTTGAACCGCGACCGCCTCACCGCCCACCTGCCCGTGCCCTTTCAGGACGGCGACGAGATTCGCCTGGGCAACCTGGTCATGCGGGTCATTTTGGAAAAGATCCAGCGAGAGGTTTGAGTCGGGCGTCATGCCGTTACATACCCAGCCCGGAGGAGGGAAACGGTGCCCACCACTCTGCTGATTCACGTGATCGGCGAGGAGCCGATTCTGGCCGATGCCGAAACCTTGCCCGATCCCAAGGACCAGTTCCTGCACTTTTCTAACCCGCGCAAGCGCGACGGCAAACCCGTTTCCTACGTCAGCCGGGGGGCAACCGAGTTTTACCTCCCCTGGCACCGCATCAGCATCGTGGAGGTGCTGGGCGGTGCGGAAGAGGAAGTGGAGGTCGTGGAGTTCTTCCGCGAATGAGCCTCGGCGGGGAAAAGGGCGGCCGCAGCGGGCCTGAGCGGCTTTCGGAGGAACTGGAACGCATCCTGCCCACCGTAAGCCGGCCGGCCCGTTACATCGGGGGGGAATGGAACGCCCGTCGCGCCGACTGGGAGGGCGCCGGCCTGCGCCTGGCCCTGGCCTACCCCGACCTCTATGAGGTCGGCATGGCCAACCTGGGCCTGATGGTCCTCTACGACCGCATGAACCGGAGGCCGGGTCTGCTGGCCGACCGGGTTTATATGCCCTGGGTGGACATGGAAGAGGCCATGCGCCGGCGGGGAATCCCCCTTTACGGCCTGGAAAGCCGCCGTCCCCTGGCCGATTTCGACCTCCTGGGCTTCAGCCTGCCCTATGAACTGACCTACAGCAACGTCCTGAACATGCTCGACCTGGCCGGCCTGCCCCTCCTGGCCGCGGAACGGGGACCGGAACACCCCCTGGTCATCGCCGGCGGAAGCGGGGCCTATAACCCCGAACCGATGGCCGCCTTCATCGACCTCTTCGTCATCGGCGAAGGGGAGGAGGCCCTGGACGACCTGGTGGACCTTTTCCTGGAGGTGCGGGCCTCGGGCGGTTCCCGGGAGGCCTTCCTGCGCCGGGCCGCTGGCCTCCCCGGCGTCTATGTGCCCCGCTTCTACCAGGTGGAGTACCATCCGGACGGCACTGTGGCCCATATCCTCCCCGAAGGCCCGGACATCCCCCGTCGGGTCCACAAGCGGGTGCTTCCCGACCTCTCGGCTTCCCCGCCGGTGACCCGGCCGGTGGTGCCCTATGTGGATTCGGTGCACGACCGGGCGGTGGTGGAAATCCAGCGGGGCTGCGGCCGGGGTTGCCGCTTCTGCCAGGCCGGGATGATCTACCGGCCGGTGCGCGAACGTCCGCCCGAAGAGGTGCGCGCCGCCGTGCGCGAACTCCTGGCCCACACCGGATATGAGGAAGTCTCCCTCCTCTCCTTCAGCACCAGCGACTACAGCCGCCTTCCGGAACTCCTACGGGGGTTGCAGGAAGACCACGCCGCATCCGGCCTGACCATCTCCCTCCCCTCCCTGCGCCTGGATGCCTTCTCTGTGGAACTGGCTGAACTCCTCTCCCGGCGGAGGCACACCGGCCTGACCTTTGCCCCCGAGGCCGGCACCCAGCGGCTGCGGGATGTGATCAACAAGGGGTTGAGCCGACAGGACCTGACCGCCACCCTGGAGGCCGCCTTCTCCCGGGGGTGGGAGCGGGTCAAACTCTACTTTATGATCGGCCTGCCCACGGAGGAGCAGGCCGACCTGGCCGGGATCGTCGAGATGGTGCAGGAGGCCCTGCGCATCGGACGCCGCCATGCCGGACGGCGGGCCCGGCTGAGCGTCAGTGTGGCCCCCTTTGTGCCCAAGCCCCACACGCCTTTTCAGTGGGCCGGCCAGGACCCGCCCGAGGTGCTGGAGGAGAAACTCCGTTTCCTCCGCCGTTCCCTGCGCGACCGGGCTATCGAACTCTCCTGGCCGGATGTCTCCGCCAGCCGGCTGGAGGCGGCCCTCTCCCGGGGCGACCGCCGCCTGGCCCCGGTCATCCAGAACGCCTGGCGGGCCGGAGCCCGCTTCGACGCCTGGCAGGAGCACTTTCGGGCCGAACGCTGGTGGGAGGCCTTTGCCCGGGAGGGGTTGGACCCGGCTTTTTATGCCCAGCGCCCCCGCCCGGCCGACGAGGTCTTTCCCTGGGAGCACATCTCCTGCGGCCTCAGCCGGGCCTTTCTCTGGCGGGAATACCGCCGGGCCTGGCGCGGAGAGACCACCCCCGATTGCCGGGAGGGTCCCTGCCCCGGCTGCGGGGTGCAACGCCTGGTTCCCTGCTCCTGGCGGAAGTGATGCGGCTATCCCTCAGACGCCCCGGCCTTGCTCCTCCGGAGGGCCGCCCCATCCCGTCGCCTGGAACAGTTCGACCAGGCGTCGCTTGCCCTCGGAATACGGCGCTTCATCCAGGCGCGGACAGGCCTTCAGTTCCTTGAATCCCAGGAGCAGGCTGAAGGCAAAGGCCATGCAGGTCGCCTCCCCGCAGGCCCGGCAATTCAGCCGGGGAAGCAGGCCGTATACATCCAGCGGCCCCAGAAGCCTCTGGCGCTCGAAACGTGGGGTCAGCGCCTCTCGCCTCCGCCAGAGGTCGTTGCAGAGCGCCTGAAACCAGGTCAGTTGCTCCAGGGCATCCTGCTCCCCGCCCACCTTGGCAAAGATGGCCAGCCGGGGATAGAAGGTGAGCAGCCGTGTCCCCCGCCGGATGGTCAGCGTCTGCCCCTCCGGGTTGTAGAGCACTCCCTGTAGCACCGCGTTCACGTAGGGAAAGACCGGGGAGATGTCATCGCTCAGCCGGGCGATGACCCGGTTTTTGGTGGGGTCGGCGATGCAATCCAAAACGTGGGTGATGGCGAAGGAGCGCCACAGCGGCTCCTCCCCAGAGGACTCTCCCGGCCGGCTTTCATCGTCCATCGGAACCCTGAGAAGAGGGGGAAGCGGACTTTTGCTCGTACTCGGCCATGGCCGCATCGGCCAGCCAGGTGCTCACCTCCTCCAGGGAGGGGATGCGGCCCCCGCAGACGAGTTTCTCGTTGATCACCAGGCCGGGGGTAAATAAAAGCCCATAACGCCGGTACTCGGCCGGCTCCCGAACCTTGAGAAGAGTCGCCTCCATGCCCATCATCAGAACCGCCCGCCGCACCACCTCCGCCAGGAGGTCGCAGGCCTCACAGCCGGGACCCAGAACTTTGATCACCATGCGGCCACTCCTTCAGGATTCTACGGTAATTTCCGGAACCATCTCCACCGGACAGCGGATGGAGGCAGCCACCAGGCTGTACTTCCGGGCCGATTCCAGGGCACGCCGTACCCGCGCCTCCGTCGTCCCCCGGACGACGATTCGGGGGCGCAGGACGACGCGCTCAAACTCCTCCGTGCCGTCCAGGTGAACCTTCTTGTAGCCCTCGCCCAGGCATTCGTAGGAGAGGAGTTGAATCTTCATCCGTTCGCAGGACCAGATGAACATCATATGGATACAGGTGTTCACGGCGGCGACGAAGGCATCCTCCGGGGTGAGGGTGCCGGCCTCCCCATAGGCGTCGGGGGGAGCGCCAAAGTCCATTTCCGGCCCGTTGCCCAGGTAGATGTGTCCCCGCCGGCCGCCCAGCCAGCGGACTAGGGTCGTGTAAACGGCAGCCATTCGCGCCGATCCCCTTTCTCCCGGGAGCGCACGTAGAAGCGGTAGGCCTGGCGCAGGGCCCAGCCATAGTCCTTCTCGGCGCCACGGGCGATATAGTTGTAGATGCGGGCCTGCTCCACCAGTTCGGACTCCAGGGCCTCATCGTCCCGCCGGCCGGCCTGGTAGAGCCGCTCGAAGATCTCCTCGATGCCGATCATCCCCACCGGGCTGCCCCGAACCTTGACGTAAACGATGCGCGGAGGCGCCCCGCTGCAACAGGCTCGCCGTTGTTGGGTCGTCATCGTGCTTCTCCTTCACACCTTGAGCCGGCCTTCCCAGAAATCCCGGTAGGCCACCTCCAGAATGTCGAGCAGTTCGCCCTCCTCCTGGGGGGAAATGGCGTTGTAAAGGCGCGTCTGGGCCAGGAGTTCGGAGGCCACCTGGCGGGAGGGCGCCCGCCCCTGCTCACGGAAGAGGGAGAAGATGGCCGGCACGGCCAGGAGTTCCCAGGTCCGCCCGTCCACATTCAACCGGAGCACCGGGATGCCCGAACCGCAGGAACAGGTGGCCACCTCCCCCACAGCGGCCGGTTCCTCCGGGGAGACCTCCCGACCCTCCTTCCCCAGGATGCGGTCCACCTGTCGGGCGATGATCTCGGCCACTTCCCAGGCCACGGCCAGGCCCTCCTCGTCCAGGTCGTGCTTCCAGGAGGCCTTTACCTCGATTCCCAGGCCGGCCAGGAGTTGCTCCAGGTTGATGGCCCGGACCACCGGGCCGCTGTAGCGGGCGGTGGCGCGGGCGGCACAGCCCACTCCACAGGCATCCACGGCAATCGTCGGATAGAAGCGGGCAAAGGCGCGCTCCCCCTGTTCGCCGGCCAGGAAAAGGGGCAGGCAGAGCGTCACCGTATCGTTCGGACGCAGGCGCTCCAGCACCAGACGGACGGCCACCCGGCTCAGGGTGCCCAGGGGGTGATCCTCCCCACTGCAGGCGATCAGGCCGACTTTTTTCTGCGGGAGGTCAGGCATCGCGGTCCTCCGGGGCGTGAAGCAGCCGGTCCACCTGGACGGCGATCTCCTCGGCCAGGCGGCCGGCCAGGGCCTTGCCTCCCGGCCCCAGGTCCAGCACCGAGGTCGGTCGAAGTTCACGGTGGCGACGGAAGGTCTCGGCCGCGCAGAAGGAGGCGGCCGGCCGGCCTCCGGCCTGTTCCACGTTGACCCGGGCACAGCCCTTGGTGCATCCGTCCACGGTGATGACCGGATGGGCGCGCACTTCCTCCTGGGCATCCGGGTCGCCCAGGGTGAGACGGGCCAGGCAGAGCGTTTCGGTTTCTCCCGGCCGCAGTTCCTCCAGGACCCGGAAGGCCGCTTCCCGGCTCACCGAACCCAGCACCTTGCCGATTCCACTGCAGGGGATGATCAGGACACGCTCGGTCATCTTTCTCACCTCTCGGCCACCTTGGCCGGCAGGAGTTCCCTATAGGCCTCGGCGGTGAGCAGGCGGTCCACCTCCTGCGGGTCGTCCGGGCGGAGTTCGACCAGCCAGCCGTCGCCGTATGGGTCCTGATTGACCCGTTCGGGGGCTTCTTCCAGGGCCTCGTTCCGCGCCAGAACCGTCCCGGTCAGAGGGCTGGGGAGGACGACCGTGGCCTTGATCGTCTCCAGGGTGCCCAGCCGTTCGCCGGCCGTCAGGTGGGTGCCCACCTCGGCCAGTTCCACAAAGGCGGCATCGCCGGCCTTTTGTTGCAGGAAATCGCTGATTCCGACCACGGCCCGCTCCCCCTCCAGCCGCACCCACAGGTCCTCCCGGCTGTAGCGCAGCGAGCGGGGGATGCGGAAGGCGAATTTGTCGTAGGTGTAAACCAGTTCGTCCATCGGTTTTCTCCAGGGAACTGGATGGGAAGAGGACCCGGGCCTCTTCCGTTCAGGCCGCCCCAGGGAGTTCCTCGGCCTTGGGCAAAGGCAGGCCGGCCGTGCCCCGGCCGTAGGCCGCTTCCGGTCGGAGCCGGTCCATGCCCAGGCAGGCCGCAAAGGAAGCGTTCAGTTGGGCCAGGGCTTCGGGCACGATGGAGTAGAAGATGCGTTGGGCCTGGCGTCGGGAACGAATGAGGCCGGCTTCGGCCAGGACGCTCAGATGATGGGAGGTCAGAGGTTGGGAAATCCCCATTTCGGCCAGAATCTCGCAGACGCACATCTCCCGTTGCATCAGGAGACAAAGGATGGCCAGCCGCCGGGGCTCGGCCAGCACTTTGAGAAACCGGGCCAGTCTCTCGAAATCCTCTTGTATCCCCCGTCTTGGACCGCGCACCGCCCACCTCCTGGCTGGGTTAGCGCCTTATATAGACCTTTCTTGATATTTTACCTCACCCGGGTCGTCCTGTCAACTGCGATGTGGTATAATAGCACCAGGAGGATGCCGTGGCCGATCCTTTGCTTTCCTTGCCGCTCTACCAGGTGACCTTTGCCGTGATCGATGTGGAGACGACCGGGCTATACCCGGCCCTGGGCGATGCCATCTGCGAGGTGGCCGTCCTCCGCGGGTGCGACGGCCGGGTTCTGAGCCAGTATCAGCAACTGGTGGACCCCGGCCGGCCGATTTCCCCCGAGGCCTATGCCGTCAACCGTATCAGCAGCGACCTCCTGCGCGGGGCCCCGCCCTTTGAGCGCATCGCCGACCAGGTGCTGGCCTGCCTGGAAGGCGCCGCCGTGGTGGCCCACAACGCCCCCTTCGACCTTTCTTTCTTGGTCGCCGCTCTGGAGGAGGCCGGCCGGCCCATCCCCCATCACCCCGTGGTGGATACCCTGGCCCTGGCCCGCCATTGCTACGGCTTCCCCAGCAACAGCCTGCAGGCGTTGGCCGGCCGGCTGGGCATCGCCTCCGCACGCCGCCATCGCGCCCTGAGCGACGTCCGGGCGACCTGGCGGGTGCTGGAGTTCTTCATCCAGGACCTCCAATCCCGCTGGGGCATCTCCACCCTGGGGGAACTGATTCGGGCCCAGGGAGGGCCGATTCCCTGGCCCCGCACCCTTCCCCGGGAGGCGCTCCCCGAGGTCCTGGTCGAGGCCCTGGAAAGGCGGCGCCCCCTTTACCTGCGCTACTGCTCCCCGGAAGGGCAGGTGACCGAACGGACGGTAGAGCCGCTGCGGGTGGGCCACTACCAGGGGGCCCTCTACCTGGTGGCCCGTTGCCTGCTGCGGGAAGAACGCCGCACCTTCCGCCTGGACCGCATCCTGGAGATGCGGCTATCCGACCTGCTCTGAACGCCTCCGGCCGGACATCCGGGGAATCCCCGGCGTCCGGCCGGAGGGAGTCCGACCGACCCGAATCTCAGGCCTCTCCGCACAGGCGGAGCAGCCGTTCCCACTCCTGGTCCACCCGTTCCTGCACCTGGGCGATGACGTGTTCAAAGGCCGGGGTGAAGAGGTGGCGGAAACGTCCCTGCGCCCGGAACCACTCCTCCACCGGCTTCTTTTCCCTGGGCTTGTAGTTCAGTTTCCAGACGCCGTTCTCGATCTCGAAGAGCGGCCAGATGCAGGTCTCCGTGGCCAGGCGGGCGATTTCGATCGTCTCGGAAGGTTCGTGCCGCCAGCCCCGGGGGCAGGGCGAGATAACGTTCAGGAAGGCCGGCCCATCCGCGGCCACGGCCTTGCGGGCCTTTTCCATGAGGTCCTGCCAGCGCCAGGGGTTGGCCTGGGCAGCGTAGGGGATGTGGTGGGCGGCCATGATCTCGGTCAGCGGCTTGGCCCATTGCACCTTGCCGGGGATGACGCTTCCGGCCGGCGAGGTGGTTGTGTGCGCCCCCATGGTGGTGGCGCTGGAGCGCTGGATGCCGGTGTTCATGTAGGCCTCGTTGTTGATGCAGATGTAGGTCACCTGATGCCCGCGCTCAAAGGTGCCCGAGATCCACTGCAGACCGATGTCGTAACTGGCCCCGTCTCCGCCGATGGCCAGGAACTTGATGTTGCGTTCGGGAATGCGCCCCTTGCGCACCAGGGCCTTGTACATGGCCTCGATGCCGGCGGCGGTGGTGGCGGCGTTTTCAAAGGCGCTGTGAATCCAGGGCACCCGCCAGGCCGTGGTCGGGTACATTGAGGTGGCGATCTCCAGGCAGCCGGTGGCCGTGGCGATGACCACCGGGTCGTCGATGGCGTGCAGAATCTGGCGCACGATGATCGATTCGGCACAGCCGGCGCACAGCCGATGTCCAGGCGCCAGTTTTTCCGGCCGGCCGGCAATTTCCTTGAGTTTGATGGCCATGGTTTCCTCCCAAAACTATTCCCGCAGCCCCAGGTAGCGCACCAGCGGTCCGCGCTGGCCGGTGCGGAGCACCTCCTGCAGGTCGCGGATGACCTGCTCGATGTGCTCGGGTTTGGCGTCGCGCCCACCCAGGCCGAAGATATAGTCCACCAACGGAATCGCGCCGAGGCCGTGGACGGCAAAGGCGGCGGCCAGTTCCAGGAAGAGCGGGCCGGCTCCCTCCATCGCCCCGAAGGAGACGGAGCGGTCCAGCACGGCCACGGCCCGGCAATTCTTCAGCGCCTCGGTAAGGTGCCGGTCGGGGAAGGGACGGAAGACGCGCGGCTTGACCAGCCCCACCCGCACTCCCTCGGCCCGCGCCCGCCGGATAACGCTGCGGGCCGTGCCGGCCGTCGAGGCCAGCACGACGATGGCCATCTCGGCATCCTCCATGCCAAAGGTCTCCAGGATGCCGTAGGGCCGGCCGGTCAGTTCCCCGTACTCCCGGCCGACGGCCTCGATGATCGGCAGCGCCCGCGACAGGGCGTCGGTCTGCTGGCGCTTGTGCTCGAAGTAGTAGTCGTAGAAATCCCAGGAGCCCATCGTCAGGGGATGGTCCACATCCAGGATGGAGTAGGTCGGCTGGAAGGGGCCGACGAAGCGCCGGGCTTCCTCATCGGGCAGGAGTTCCACCCGCTCTACCCCATGGCCGGTGATGAAGCCGTCCTGCATGCTCATCACCGGCAGGCGCAACTCCATATGTTCGGCGATGCGCACCGCCTGGAGGGTGTTGTCGTAGGCCTCCTGGGGATTTTCGGCAAAGATATGGATCCAACCGGCATCGCGGGCCCCCATCGAGTCGGAGTGGTCGCAGTGGATGTTCAGCGGGGCGGAGAGGGCGCGGTTGACCACCGTCATCACGATGGGCAGCCGGAGCGAAGCGGCGATGTAGAGCATCTCCCACATGAGGGCCAGGCCGTTGGCCGAGGTGGCCGTCATCACCCGCCCGCCGGCCGCCGCCGCCCCCACGCAGGCGCTCATGGCGGCGTGCTCGCTTTCCACGGCGATGAACTCGGTGCCGACCAGCCCATCGGCCACGTACTCGGAAAAGGTCTGCACCACCGCCGTCTGCGGGGTGATCGGATAGGCCGCCACCACATCGGGGTCGATCTGGCGCATCGCCTCCGAAACCGCCATGGCCCCGTGCAACGCTTTGACGATTTTCCCCATCGTTTCCTCCTTTGCCGGCGGCATCAGTGCTCGGGAACCATCTGGATGACCTTGCCCATCTGCCCGGTGACGGCGTGGGGTTTCTTCAGGTTGACCGGACAGACGTTGGCGCAGATGCCGCAGCCTTTGCAATGGTCGTAATCGAAGCGCACCCACCGACCGTCTTCGACGATGATGGAGGCATCGGGGCAATAGACCCAACAGATCAGGCAATGGGTGCACTGCTCCATGTCGTGCACCGGGCGCTCCGAGCGCCAGGCGCCGGTGAGGTACTCGACCGAACTGCCCGCCTCGGTGACGATTCCGGCGATGCGGGCTTCTTTCCAGGTCAGGAGTTTTTCCGCCATGTCTTTTCCTCCGTGTTATCCTTCCACGGCCTCCTCATAGGCCCGCTGGAGGCCGGCTATGTTGGCGGCGACCACGTGCTCCTGGAGTTTCTCCCCCAGTTTCTCCCGCACCAGTTCGATAAGGGTCTCCAGGCGTACCACCCCGGTGGCCCGTACCAGGGCGCCCAACATGATGGTGCTGGGAATGTCCCGGCGGAGCGTCTCCTTGCCGATGCGGGTGGCGTCCACCGTCCAGACGCGGGCCGTTCGGCCGGCCAACTTCAGAAGTTTCCGCACCTCCGCCGGGGAAAGAGGCGTGTTCACCACGATGGTGCCCCCCTCCACCAGGCCCTCGGCCACATCCACCACCCGCAGGAGGCCGGGATTGACCACAACGACGACGTCCGGCTCCTCGATCTGGCTGTGCACTTCGATCGGTTGGTCGCTCAGGCGGGTGTACGATTTGACCGGAGCCCCCATCCGTTCGGCCCCATAGTCCGGAAAGGCCTGGAAGTACTTGCCCTCGTGCATGGCCGCTTCGGCCAGGAGTTCCCCGGCGGTAACCACCCCCTGGCCGGCCCGGCCATGCCAGCGAATCTCCAGCGGTTTTTCCATCATCTTCGCCTCCTGGGTTTCGACACACAAATCCCCCTCCTCGCCTCATCCTCCGCTCCGGCTTTCGGAGGAATCAGGGAGAGGGGGTCACCGCAGGCGCACGCGGCGCCGGAATGAGGAGTTCCTGCCCGACCCGCAACTGGTCGGGATTTTCCAGGTGGTTGGCCTCGATCAGGTCCTCCACAGAAACGTTGAAACGCAGGGCAATTTCGTAGAGCGTGTCGCCCTCCTGGACGATGTAGGGAATGGCCTCCGGCGTTGGGGTACGGGAGGGAGAGGGAGTTCCTCCGGGCGTGGGCATCAGGAAACGCGCCCCCGGCGTGGGTGTGGGTTCGGGGGAAGCGGTGATGGCCCCCCCGCAGCCCACCAGGACGGCCAGCAGTCCGATTCCCAACAGCCCGATGGCCCTGGATACCTTTCGACCGGCCACTTCGTCCTCCTCCGCCGCCCGGCGGAGAGTTTCGTGAATTTTGCCACGGTTATTCTATCAGAAGGGGCCAGGGCTGTCAAAGCGCCAGTTCCGGCAATTCGGCCAGCGTTTCGGCCACGGCCTGGAGAGAGGCCCGGTCGTCCTCCTGCAGGCCGATCTCGGAGAGGGCCTGGGCGGCGAGTCGGGCGGAGAGCCCGAGGGGTTCCTCCGGGGACGGAGCCTCCGGCGGGCTTTCCGGCAGGGGGGCCGGCCGGCCGGTCTGGGGGAGAAAGAGCGGGGGGCGCACTTCCACCGCCTCCCGGCCGCACAGCCGGGCCAGGAAACGGGCATATCCGGCGGCCGCCCTCTCCAAAGTATGGTGGGCGGCCACGTAGCGGCGGGCGTTCTCCCCCAGGGCACGGCGAAAATCCGGGTGATCGGCCAGGTAAGCAAGAAAGGCCAGGATTTCCTCTTCCTCCTCCGGGCCGACATCCACCTGGATGGCCACTTCCGGCGGGAGTTCGGCGAAGGCAGCCGTTCGGGAAACCAGGGTGGGCAGGCCGGCCCCCAGGATGCGCAGGAGGCTGGCCGAGGTCTCCCCGGCGCTGGGGTAGCGCAGGTTCAGGCAGATGTCCGTGGCGGCGAGATACCCCAGGAAGGCCCCCATTTCCACAAAGCCGGTTATGTGCACGGCCTCGCCCAGGTCCAGGCGGCGCAGGAGGCCGGCCAGGTCGAAGTGGGGAGAGATGCTGCCGACCAGGAGGAAAAGGGCTTCGGGATGGGCCTGGCGCAGCCGGGCGTAGGCGCGCAGGGCCGGCTCCAGCCGCTTGTAGGGGTTGACGTGGCCGAAGGAGGCCAGCACCAGGGCCTCCTTCGGAAGGCCCAGACGCCTCCGGGCTTCGCCACGCTCCGGCAGGACCGGGAGCGGCACCCCCATCGGCACCACGGCCAGAGGGACCTCCAGGCGCACTTCCCGAACCCGCCCGGCCACATAGTCGCTGTGGACGATCACCGCCGTGGCGGCGGCGATCACCTCCTCACACAGGGGGTACTGGAAGGCCTCCTCGGCCAGTTGCCCGCGCATCATCCGTCGGGCCAGACGCCAGCCGGCCTCTCCGTAGCGCAACATGGCGTCGTGGTAGGCCCGGCCGTCGCCGTGGCGAAAAGCCCGCCAGAGCATCAGGTGGTGCAGGACATAGTCGTGGAGGACGACCACGCCGGGGTAGCGCTCCAGCATGGTCAGGATATAGTCGTGGGCCGGGCTGTTGCCCACGTGGTACAGGGTGACATCGTACTTCCGACGGCGCAGCAGGCGGGGGTAGCGGCTGTAGGGGTGGATGGGAAAATGGGCGACGAGGTCGGCATTGGCCGGCCGGTAGCCCTGGTCGATGAAGAGGTCGATGTCGGCATAGGAAGCCAGGTAGGGGAGGAGGTCCTCGCTATAGTCGGAGATACCCGAGGGGACGGGGTTCAACGGGCTGAAATAGGCGATGCGCATAGCCGCACCTCCCTTCGGGCCGCTTTCGGGCGATTCCCATCAGGCCGGGCCCCGACGGGCCGGCGCCATCGTTCAGCCGCGGCCGGGAGTCAGACCTGCTCCCGTTGCTCCTTGATGCGGGCCGCCCGGCCGGTACGCCCGCGCAGGTAGTAAAGGGCCGCCCGGCGTACCCGGCCCCGACGCACCACCCGGACCTTCTCCAGGCGGGGGGAGTGGGTCAGAAAGGTACGCTCCACCCCCACACCATGCGCCCCCACCCGGCGCACCGTAAAACTCTCGTTCAGCCCGCGTCCGCGCCGGCGAATCACCACGCCCTCGAACTCCTGAAGCCGTTCGCGGTCGCCCTCCACCACCCGCACGCTGACCCGCACCACGTCGCCGACCCGAAAGTCGGGCAGGGCCTCTTTCAAATGCTTTTGCTCAACCATATCGATGATTTTGCTCGACATATCCGCGACCTCCAGCATTGACCTCGAAAGCGGGGGCATTATAACACAAACCCGGCCGGATGCCAAATGGCGTTGATCGTTGAGCGTTGAACGTCGACCGTTGGCTTCGAAGACCCACCGCAGAGACGCTGAGAGGGCGGAGTTTTACCTCCCCGTCCCGGCGGTGAAACGATCTTTTTGCGGTGGACTCATCGTTGGGCGTCGTTGGCCGGTCGGTGGCCGGCCTTGCCCAGGAGCATTTCATAGAGGGCGAGGATTTGCCCGGCAATCTGCGGCCAGGAGAATTTACGGGCCACCTCGATGCCGCGGAGGCCCATCCGGCGGCGCAACGAGCAATCCTGCAGAAGTTGGGAGATGCGGCTGGCCAGGGCCCGGGGGTCGCCCTGGGGCACCAGGAAGCCGGTGACCCCATCTTCGACGATGTAGGTCAGCCCGCCGACGCGGGAGGCCACCACCGGCGTGCCGCAGGCCAGGGCCTCCAGCGCCACCAGGCCGAACGACTCGTAGTGGGAGGGGACGATGCAGATGTCGGCGGCGGAATAGTAATAGGGCAGTTCATCCTGGTCGCGCCGGCCCAGGAAGGTGGCCAGCGGGCGAAGCCCCAGTTCGTCCTTGAGGCGTTCCAGGCGGTCCATCTCCCTGCGGAGGGCCTCGTCGCTGCTCTCGGCGTCGCCGCCGACCAGGGCCAGGCAGGTGCGGCAGTCCCAGTCCTCCGGCAGGTCCTGCACCACATAGGCCATGGCCCGGAGGAGGTCGTCCACTCCCTTCAGGGGGTCCATCCGGCCGACGTAGAGGAGCATATGGGCCTCTTCGCAGGGTTCGCACGGCGTGCCCACATGGGCGCGGGCCTCCACCTTGGGGATGGGGCGGAAGCGCTCCAGGTTTACGCCGGGGGGAATGACGTGAATCCGTTCCTCCGGAGCCCGGTAATAGGACACCAGTTGCTCGCGTTCCAGGGGGGTGGCGGCCACGATGGCGTCCACCAGGTGGACGATTTCGCCCTCGGCCTGGAGACGGCGGCGGTCCTCCCGATAGCCCTGCCGCCGGCCCAGGGTCTCCTTGGCCGCCCCCAGGGTGTGAAACATGTGGACGATGGGGATGTCCCACCCGTCCTGGCGCAACAGGCGGGCCACCAGGGCCGAAAGCCAGTAATGGCTGTGCAGGAGGTCATAGTGCAGGTGCTCCTCCTCGGCGATGCGGCGGACCTGGCGGGCAAAGTCGGGGAGGTAGCGCCAGAGGGTATTTTTCCCCAGCGGCATCTCGGGGCCGGCCGGCACGTGGATAACCCGGGCGTTTTCGCCAAACCAGCGCACCCGGGGGATGTGCGGGTCCTGCGAACGGGTGAAGACGTCCACGGCCAGACCGCGCCGGCCCAACTCCCGGGCCAGTTCTCGGACATAAACATTCATCCCGCCGGTATCTTTTCCCCCCAGGGTGGCCAGGGGGCAGGTGTGAACGCTGAGCATGGCGATGCGCATGGGTGCCTCCCAGGGAGAACCAGCCAGAGGAATGATCTCCCCTAGCGCTGCTTGGGGAGAGGGATCATGCGGATGCGATCATCCTCCACAACGGAAAAGTGCCCAGCCCAGTCGGGCCGGCTCTCCAGCACCGCGGCCACAACCCGAGCGACGTATGTTGCTGAAGGAGCCGCGATCCGTAGCAGGATGACACCACAGGCCGCGGACAGGCCGGCGTAAAAGGCCAGCTCACCAAAGTCCTTGTCAAAAGTCAACAGAATGCGCCCTTCGGCCTGGGCCCGGGCAAGCACTTGGCGATCACTGCTTCCAGGCGCATCGTCCCGTACCCAGGCGACATCATGCCCCCTTTGCCGCAGGGTTGTTACCGCCTCTGCCGGAAAGTTCTCGTTGGCCAGCAAACGCATGGCCTCATTCCTCGACCAAGGCCCATGGATAGACCTTTTCCGCCTTGAGCACCCCACTGGCATAGTGCAGGCATGCCCGGATGTCATCTTTCACTAGGCCGGGGTAGTTACGCAGAATTTCCTCCTCCGACCAACCCTGGGCCAGGAGGTCGAGGATGAACTCGACGGCCAGGCGGGTACCGCGAATGACCGGTTTGCCCACGAGGATTTCGGGATCGATGACGATACGTTCCTGCCAATCCATCAGGTCCACCTCCCTGGGGCCTTCCAGGGGCTCAAGTTATTTCTAAACCAATTCTATTATACCAGTTTTCAGTCCAATGGGCCAAACCATCCACGCCGTGGGAAGCGGGGTCAGCGGAAGACCAGCGGCAGATAAATCCAGAAGGGCGTCAGGGCCTCGTCGGCCCCGATGTCGTATCCTGCGCCAAAGGGCCGTGGGTCGCCGTCGATGTCGGTGTGGATGCCGGCCGCCACCCCGGCATCGCGCGCCGCCGAGGTCGGGCCGATGTGGTAGTTGCCGCCGGCCGGGTCGAGGAAAGCCGGGGCCCCCCATACGTTGACTTTTCCGATGTTCACGGTGCCGGGGCCGGCCCAGTCGGTTTCGTTGCCCCAGAGGGTGGCCTCCAACGTGGCCGTGCAGCCGGCAGCCACGGTGATGCCGATGGTGTGGCTCACCAGGATGGTGTTGGTCATGAAAAGGCTGCCGGAAAGGGGCGGAAGCGCCCCCACATAGACGGCGCTGCCGCCAGCGGCACGGCCGGCGATGGTATTGTGCAACAGCCGCGACGCCGGGGCGACCACCGAGAGGGCCGCGCCGTCGAGGCCGGCCTGGTTGTCGGTGAGCCAGTTGTTGACCAGCGTGGCCGCCCCGCTCAAGGCCACGCCGCCGCCCCGCCGGGCGGCCGTGTTGGCGGCGATCACGTTGGCGGCGATATTCCCCTGCCCATAGACCCCGCCGCCGTCTCCACCGGCGCGATTGTCGTGGATGATGTTGCCCCGGAGGGTGGCCGTTCCTGTGCCCAGGTAGATGCCGCCGCCGTTGCCACCGGCCACGTTCGCGCCGACCGTGTTGCTGAGAATCGGGGTCGGGTCGGCGCTCCAGTCCAGGTAGATGCCGCCGCCGTCGGCTTCGGCCTCGTTCTCCAGGACGGTGTTGCCCACAAAATTGGCCGCCCCCCCGTCGCCGCTCATAAAGACACCCCCACCATGGTGACGCGCCCGGTTATGGGCGATGAGGTTGCCGGCCAGCATCAGGTGGCCGCCGCCGGCCCTGTTCCCCCGGGGCCAGGAGGGCAACCTGCCCAGCACCCCTTCCCCGAAATACAGCCCGCCGCCGTTCCAATAGGCCCGGTTCCCGGCCACCCGGTTGCCCACCAGTTGGGAATGGCCGCCGTATATCTCCACGATCACCCCCCCGCCGTCGTAGAGCGCGGTGTTGGAGAGGAAGGAGTTCCAGGTCAGCGTAACGGCCTCGGAGCCGAAGTAGGCCCCGGCCCCGGTGCCGGCGGTGTTGGAAAGGAAGACGTTGCCCTCCAGCCGGCCGACCCCTTCGTACATCAGCATCCCTCCCCCGATAAACGGGGCGTTGTTGTCGGCTACCGTGTTTCCGTACATCGTCAGGCGGCTGTTATAGGTATAAATCCCCCCACCCCTGGCTGCCTTGTTGCCGTAGATGACGCAACCGCTGAGCGTCACCGAGGCATCGAGGGCGTAGAGTCCTCCGCCGCAGTTTTGGCCGTAGGGGTCGAAGCCGGCCAGGGCGGCATCGCCTCCGGTGATGCGCAGGCCCGAAATGTAGGGGCCGGCCTGGCCATCGATTCGGAGGACACGCCCCTGCCCGAGCGCATCCAGGGTGGTGGGGTGGGCCAGCGGGTCGGGCGCGGTCCAATTGGTCAGGGTATAGCCCCCCTGGAGGGTCAGCGTCTTGCTCAGGTAGACCGTCTGGGTAAAGCCGGCGCGCCGCTCCACGCCGGCGCAGTAGCCGGCCACCTTGACCACGTCGGTCGGTCTGGTGCTGGCATCCACGGCGGCCTGGACGGAGGGATATTCGACGGGGTCGTCGTTCAGGCGGACCCAGCAGGAGCCGGCGCGGTGAGCCGACGGGCCGGCCGGCGCCGTAACCGGATGCGCCGCCGCCAGGATCGCCAGGCCGGCTGCGGCGAGCAGCCCCAGGAGAGGAACCCGGACATTCACCTCGCACTTCCTCGCCAGGCAGCCAACGGGAGCCGCTCTTGCCGTTTCCTGCGCGGATTCCGCACCACCAGGTGGTAAACGGCGCTGTCCACGGCCCCGAAACGGTATTTGTAACTTTCTCCTCCGCGCAGGAAATCGAAGCGCCTCTTCCGGCGGGCGATGGCCTCCTGGAGGCAGCAGGCCAGGAGGACGATGCCGGAGGCGAGTTCCGGCCGCCAGGCCGGGTCGAAGCCCGAGTTATAGAGCAGGAGGTCGCCTCCGTAGTCGAAGCACCACATCGAGGCGGCCGGCCGGCCGTCCAGCCAGAGGGTATAGAGGTTGAGCCAGCCGGCCTCCCGGGTGACGCGGGCCATATCGCGGAAGAAGGCGGCCATGCGGGGGGTCATGAAGGCCTCCTTCTCCGGGTGGCTGGCCCGATGCAGGCGGATAAAGGTCTCCACCGCCTCCTCCAATCCGGCCGAATCCTGGAGGCGGGACCAGCGAACCTCCGCCTCGGAGAAGGCCCGGCGCACCTTTCGCCGTATCTCGTGGCGTTGCTTCTTATCCAGGGAGGCCAGATAGGCCTCCCAACTTTCGGGAAGGGGGATGTAGGGGGCCGCTTCCTCCGGTTCCCGGGTGAAATCCTCCGGGAAGCACTCGGCACAACCCCGGTACAGGGCTTCGGAGGTCGGGGAAGCCGCCGGAAGGCAGTGCAGGTCGAGGAGGTCCCAGGAGGGGTCGTCCAGGAGGCATTCCAGGAAGGCCCGATAGACCTCGTCTTCCCGGCCCCGGGCGACGATCAGGTCCAGGTAATCGGAGACCTCCACGCCCCCGATGAAACGGAGGACGCGCCGGCCGGCCTCCTCCTGGGCATAAAGGGGGGCGATTCCCTGAAGCGTGCCTTCCTCGTCGCGGGCCAGGAGGAGGGCAGGTTGCAGGTCCGCCCCAAAGTGCCTCCACCAGACCTCCTGCCACTGCGGGGTGAGGAAGAGGGTATCCACCGCCGCGCGGCCCAGGAGGGCCGACCATTCCTCCGCCAGTTCGGCGAAGATGTCCGCTGAGGTCCAACGCTCAACGTGCATATCGAGCCTCCGGGCGTTTCCCACACCGGGTATTGTACGATGTCCGGCCGGCCGGCGCAACCGGCCGGCTCCTCCGGTTCGTCGTCAGCCACGTAGGGGGCGACCCGCCGGGTCGCCCCCACGCGGAGCGGCATGGTTCAGAGGGGGGAACGGGCCGGCCGGCCCGCCGCTGCCGCAGCGCCTCAAAGAGCAGGATGCCGGCGGCCACGGCCACGTTCAGCGATTCCGCCGCGCCGGCCATGGGGATGGAGACGACCCCGGCGGCCAGGGCACGGGCCTCGGCCCCGGCCCCCTCCGCCTCCCCGCCGAGAATCAGGGCGGTGGGGAGGGTCCAGTCCACCTGGTCGTAGGGCCGGCCGGCGCGGGCCTCGGCCAGCAACACCTGCCTTCCGGCCACCTCGGCGGCGATCTCCGCCCAGGAGGCCACCCGCAGGGCCAGCCGAAAGTGCGCCCCCATCCCGGCCCGCACCACCTTGGGGCTGAAGGGGTCCACGCTGCCGGGAGAGAGGTAGACGGCCCGCACGCCGGCCGCCTCGGCGGTGCGCAGAATCGTTCCGCAGTTGCCCGGGTCGCGCAGGCGGTCCAGAACCAGGAGGAGGCCCTCCCCCTGGGGCGGCCGTTCGGGGAAGGGCACGGCCGCCACGACGCCCTGGGGCGTCACCGTGTCGGACACGCTGTGGAGGACCTGGGGAGTGGTGGAAAAGGCCTCCCGACAGGCCGCCAGGCGCTCCAGGAGGGCGGCCCCGCGCGGCATCTTCTGCAGTTGCTCGGGCACATAGAGCGCCAGATGCAGGGGCAGACCGGAGGACAGCGCCTCCTCGACCAGCCGCACTCCCTCGATAAGAAAGGCCCGCTGCCGATAGCGCACGCTACGGCGGTGCAGGGCGCGCAGTTCCCTGACCCGGGGGTTGTCCAGACTGCTGATCTGGGGGGACATATCCCGCCTCCTGATCGCCGGGCGGCAAGGCCCGGGCCGGCCGATTACTTCCGCCAGAGCAAGGGCAGATAGATGGAATAGGGCAAAAACCAGGTCACCTGGCCGGCCCGGACCGTCCGCGTCATCCTCTGCGCCCGGGGGTCCGCCCCCTCCACTTCGGCCGTATAGTTCCCCGGGGGCAGGTCCACCGCCCCCCAGAAGCCGCTGCCGTCGCTGCGGAGGGTGCGCACCTCCGGCCCGCTCAGGGTAATGGTGGTGGGCAGGGTCATGGGGAAAAGCCCCGGCCCCAACGCCAGCCCGACGGCGTGGCCCCGCGTAGGGGCGTCCTTCCACTCCAGCGCCGGCGGGGGGACGGGGGAGGGGAAGAGCGGCGAGGTGGCCGTAAAGACCCCGTTGGCCGGGTCGGTGTAGCCGTAGGGGAGGGCCAGGGAACGCCAGAGCCACCATTCGGCTTCGGGAGAATAGGACCAGGGCTGGCGGGGCGGCTGGATGTAGCGGCTGTTGCCCTCCGGGTCGGCGTAGAGGTTGGAAGGGATGTAGGCGGAGAGGCCGAGGGCGCGGTCCGGGACCCGGCTGAGTTGGGCCAGGGTGTGCTCCGGATAGTTGAGATAGGCCGCCTGAAGCACCAGAAGCCTCCGACGATAGGTATGGCCGGCCTCCCAGTCCAACCAGTGGTCGTACCAGGAACGCTGGTCGGCCCGGTACTCCCGGTCATAGTTCATGGGAGCGATGAGATCCACCAGGCCCTCCTCCGTCCAGGCCCGCCAGTCCTGCAGGAGCCGGCCGTAAGCGCTGGAGTTCTCCCAGCCGCCGGCGGAATCCGGGCTGTCCCCCCAGGCCACGGCCGCCACGGCCAGGCGCAGCCGGGGACGCGCCTCCGTGCAACGGAGATAGACCTGGCGGAGGAGGGCGGTGAGTTCCTCCCGCCGCCAGGCCGTCCAGAGCGGGTCGTCAGGGGAAGGGTCGCCGCTTCCGCCGTAGCGGGCCCGAAACCGCTGTACCGAGGTGGGGTTGTAGCCCCAGATGGGGTAGCCGATGCTGCTCCCCTCGTAGGGGTAGTAGAGGCCGTCCAGGAGCAGGCCGTCCAGCGGGTACCGGTGGACCAGGTCCAGGAGCAGGGATACCGTGTAGGTCAGGACGCCGGGATGGCCGGGGTCCAGGAAGTACTCCCCGTAGGAACGCCGGTTGCCATCGATGTCCTGGGTGAGCCACTCGGGGTGGCGGTTGAAGACGTGGCCGGGCGAGGAGGGCGGGGTATCCTGGTTCCAGACCGGAAGGACGGGCACCCAGGCATAGACCTCCAGCGGCGGGTCGCCGGTGTGGGCCTGCTCCAGAAGGTAGGCCAGGGGGTCGAAGCCGGTGGGCAGTTCCGGGTCGTCGGCAGGCGGCTCCAGGGGGCTATCGTAATAGACCTGGCCGTAGCGCCGCACCTGGACGACCAGGGTGTTCAGGTGGGCGGCGCGGGCATCGGCCAGGAGGACGTCCACCTGGTCGGGGGTTTTGAAGCCGTCGTGGGCGGCGTCCACCAGGAGGGCGCGCAGGGCCGGTTCCTCCGGCGGCGAAGCCACCGTGGCCAGGGCCACGCGGCCCGGCAGCACCGTGGCGTAGAGGGGGGAGGAAGCGGGGGCCGGCAGGGTCACGGTATAGGCCCCCGGGGGCAGGTCCACCGCCCCGAAGAAGCCGTTGCCGTCGGTAAGGAGGGTCCGGGTATGGGTCACCGAACTTTGCAGGGTCACCACGGCCCGGTCCAGGGGGCCGGCCGGCCCGATGGCCCAGCCCAGGAGGTGGCCGGCGGTGGGCGCTATCTTCCAGGGCAGGGTCGGCGGTTCCACCCAGGTGGGGAAGGGCGGGTCGCCGTAGGGGCTGGGGCGGGAGAGGGCCTGGTAAAACTCGCTGTTGGGCCGGCCGCCGGCGTTGGTGTTGGCGTAGGAGAAAAAGCCGATTCCCAGGGCGTTATGGCCGGCCGGGGAAGAGGACTGCACCACCTGCGTCTGGGTGAGCGTGCCGGTGATGTAGTTGATCCAGGCCCCCTGGGCCACGGCGACCCCCCGGCCGTATTGGTGGTCCTTTTCCCACTCCACCCAGTGGCGGAAGTATTGATTCTGGGGCGGCTGGTGCTCCCGGTCATAGTTCATGGGCATGGCGATGTCCAGGATGCCCTCCTCCAGCCAGGCCCGCCAGTCCTGGAAGACGCTCCGGTAGGCGCTGGTATTTTCCCAGCCGCCGGCCTGGTCGGGGCCGTCGCCCCAGGCGATGGTGGCCGCGCCCAGCACCAGGTCCGGCTTCACCGCCAGCGCCTCCAGGTAGAGGCGGCGCACCACCCCGGTCACCTGTTCCCGCCGCCAGGCCATCCAGTCGGGGTCGGTTGGGGCCGGCAGGCCCACGCCGCCGTAGGCGGCGTGGAAGCGGTCCACGCTGACCTTGTTGTAGCCGTAATCCTGGCCGTAGTAGCGGATATAGTCCAGGATCAGCCCATCGAGGTCATAGTGGCGGAGGAGGTAGAGGCAGACGTCCACGGTGTAGCGGGCCGCCGCCGGGTGGCCGGGGTCCAGTTGATAGTCTGGGAGGGGGTTTCCCCCGTTATAGCGGTAGGTGAGCCAGTTCTCGGGGTCCTCCCAGGTCCGGCCGTAGCCGTGGCGGAAGTAGACATGCCGGGTGGTATCGGTGGTGGTGTAGGTGGGTGTCCACACCGGAAAGGCCACCACCCAGGCATAGACCTGGAGGGGAGGGGAGGCCGAATGGGCGGCCTCCAGGAGTTCGGCCAGCGGGTCGAACGGAGGCGGGGCCAGGGCGCTGTCGGCGGCGCGGGGCTCCAGGCTTTCGTTGTAGTAACTGTCGCCGCGCCGGCGCACCTGGACGATCAGGGTGTTGACGTTGGCCGTGTGGGCGTCGGCGATGAGTTGGGCGATCTGCTGGGGCGTCTTGAAGCCGTTATACCAGGCGTCCACCCAGAAGGCGCGGATTTCGCCCCGGTCTCCCGCCGCACTTCTCTCCACGGACGGGGAGGAGCCGGAGGCGTCCCCGGCCGGCAGCAGAAGAAGCAGGAGGAGCAAAAGGTGACAGAAGCGTCGAGCCATATTTCAGGCCCTCCTTTTCAGCGGTAGACACCTGCGGCCGATTTCCCCTCGGCGCCCGGCGGCAGGGCCTCCCGGCCTATAGTATCCCCAGTTCCTCCAGCCGGAACAGCAGCCGGGAGCGTTCCTCCTCCGCCTGGGCCAGCCGCCGGCGCTCTTTCTCCACCACCTCCGGCGGAGCCTTTTGCACAAAGTCGGCGTTCTCCAGTTTTGCCCTGGCCCGGGCCCGCTCTCTTTCCACCTCGGCCAGCGCCTCCTGCAGCCGGGCCCGTTCGGCGGCCAGGTCCACCATCCCGGCCAGCGGGAGGAACACCTCCACCTCCCCCACCACCAGGGCCACGGCCTGCTGCGGCCGTTCGGGCAGCCGTTCGAGAATCCGGAGGCGCTCCGGGTCCACCCGGGCCAGGTGGGAGATGACTTCGGCCTGGGAACGGAGCATTTCCGCGTGCCGGCCGCCGGCAATCTGGGCTTCGATGAGCCGGCCCGGCTCCACCTTGCGCTCGGCCCGGGCGTTGCGGATGGAGCGCACCACCTCCATCACCAGGGCAAAGTCGCTCTCGGCCCCTTCGTCCAGGGCAGAGGGGTCCGCCTCCGGATAGGGGGCCACGATCAGGGCCGGGCCGTAGTTCTCCCCCTGGGCGTAGGGCGTGCCGGTGAGGTGTTGCCATAATTCCTCGGTGACGAACGGCATAAAGGGGTGCAGCAGGCGCAGCGAACCCTCCAACACCTCCAGGAGGGTCCGGCGGGCCAGTTCGGCGCGGGCCTGGTCTTTGCCGTAGAGGCGCAACTTGCTCACCTCCACGTACCAGTCGCAGAACTCGCCCCAGAGGAAGTCGTAGATGCGCCGGCCGGCCTCTCCGAACTGGAAGGCCTCCATCAGGGCGTTCACCTCGGCCACCAGACGATGGTAGCGGGAGCGGATCCAGCGTTCCGGCAGGTCCGGCCCGGCCGCCGGATGCCTTTCCTCTGCCAGATTGCCCAACACGAAGCGGGTCGCGTTCCAGATTTTGTTGGCAAAGTTGCGCGCCCCTTCGATGCGCCGGGGGTCCAGGTTCATATCGTTCCCCGGGGTGGAGGAGGTGGCCATGGTGAAGCGCAGGGCGTCGGCTCCGTACTCCTCGATGATGAGGAGGGGGTCGTAGCGTTCGGCATCGGGCATGGATTTGCTGATCTTTTGTCCATGCTCGTTGCGAATCAGGCCGTGCAGGTAGACGATGCGGTAGGGAACCTGGCCGGTCATCTCCAGGCCCAGCATAATCTCGCGGGCCACCCAGAAGAAGAGGATGTCGTAGCCGGTTTCGCGCACCGTGGTCGGGTAAAAGTTCCGGTAATCCTCCGTGTCCTCCGGCCAGCCCAGGGTGGAAAAGGGCCACAGGCCGGAGGAGAACCAGGTGTCCAGCACATCCTCGTCCTGATGGATGTGGGGGCTTCCGCAATGGGCGCAGGCCGTGGGGTCTTTGAGCGTGCTGGTCTGGCCTCCGCAGTCGTCGCAGTACCACACCGGGATGCGATGCCCCCACCACAGTTGCCGGGAGATGCACCAGTCGCGGATGTTCTCCAGCCAGTCGAAGTAAATTTTGTTAAAGCGCTCCGGGATGATGCGGATGCGTCCATCGCGCACGGCGGCGATGGCCGCCTCGGCCAGGGGGCGGATACGCACGAACCACTGGGTAGAGATGCGCGGCTCCACCACGGTATGGCAACGCTGGCAGTGGCCCAGGGCGTGCCGGTACTCCTCGACCTTGAGGAGCAGCCCCTCGCGCTCCAGGTCCTCCACGATGCGCCGGCGGCACTCGTAACGGTCCAGCCCGGCGTAAGGGCCGGCCTCCTGGTTCATGCGGGCGTCGGCCTCCAGGATGTTGATGGCCGGGAGGCCATGGCGCCGGCCGATTTCGTCGTCCACCGGGTCGTGGGCCGGGGTCACCTTGACCGCCCCGGTGCCAAAGGCCGGGTCCACCGCCTCGTCGGCGATGATGGGAATCACCCGGCTCACCCCGGGGAGCACCGCCTGCCGGCCGAGCAGGGCCGAGAAGCGTTCGTCCCCCGGGTGCACGGCCACCGCCGTGTCGCCCAGGAGGGTTTCCGGACGGGTGGTGGCCACGGTGATAAACTCCCGGGCCCCCTCGGCCCAGCGGCCGCTGCCCCAGGGGCCGGGGCGGGCAAAGGTTTCGTCCAGGAGGGGATAGCGGATATACCAGAGGTGGCCGGCCTCCTCCTCGTGTTCCACCTCCAGGTCGGAAAGGGCGGTGAGGCAGCGCGGACACCAGTTCACCAGCCGGGTGCCCCGGTAGATCAGCCCCTTCTGGAAGAGGTGCACGAAGGCGGTGCGCACGGCGAAGGAGAGGCCCTCGTCCAGGGTGAAACGCTCCCGCTCCCAGTCGCAGGAGACGCCCAGGCGGCGGTGCTGGTTGGTGATGCGGGCCCGGTAGAGGCGCACCCATTCCCAGACCCGTTCCAGGAAGCGCTCGCGGCCCAGGTCGTGGCGGGTCAGGCCCTGGCCGGCCAGTTCGCGTTCCACCACGTTCTGGGTGGCGATGCCGGCGTGGTCCTCGCCGGGCAGCCAGAGGGTCGGCTCCCCTCGCATCCGGTGCCAGCGGGTCATGATGTCCTCGATGGTCGCGGTCATGGCGTGCCCCAGGTGCAAAGCCCCGGTCACGTTGGGCGGCGGCATGGTGATGACAAAGGGGGGACGGCCCGGAACCATCCGGGGGCGGAAGTAGCCGCCCTCCTCCCAGAAGCGGTAGATGCGTTCCTCCACCTGATGGTGGTCGTAAGCCCTGGCCATCTCGCTTCGCTGTGCCATCTTCGTCCTCCTCTCCGGTCGGGCCACGCTATTCCGAGCGGATCACGATCACCGTGGCGTCGTCATGGCTCTTTCCATACATTTCCAGGATGCGTTCGGCAAAGGCCTGCACCTCTCCGGCCAGGTCGGCCCGGTGGTTGGCCAGGTGGAAGCGGCTGGAGATGCCGTCGGTGTGCAGGATAAAGAGGTCGCCCGGGTCGTAGCGGGAGCGGAACACGCTCAGGGTGGGCAGGCGCAGTCCCAGGTAGCCGTAGCGGGTGATCGGCTGAATCACCTGACGGCTATGGGCCAGGAAACGGATGTTGCCCACCCCGGAGAACTCCAGGGTGTGGGTGGATTCGTCCAGGCGCAGGAGGGACATCATCGCCCCCACCCCGCCGGCCGCCAGGATGGTGTAGTGGCAATAGGCCAGGATATGGTCCAGGGCGGCTTCGGCGTTCTCGGCGACCCCCTGGACGGCCAGTTGGGCGGAGTGGCCGGCCTTTTCCCCGCTGCCCAGGCCGTCGGCCAGCGCCACCAGCGCCCTCGGGCCGTCCTCCCACACCAGGCAGGCGTCCCCGCTGACCCGATTCCCTGCTTTGTTCCACCGGGCAATGCCGAATTTCATCGATTGCTCCTTATGCCGCCGCGCGTTGCTCCGGCGGGGCCGCCAGGTCCACCACCTGGGCCCCGGTGATCTCCTGCAGGCGGGCCGGGGCGATGGCGAAGACGGCCTGGGGGGTCCCGGCGGCGGCGTAGACCACGTCGTACTGGAGGAGGTCCCGGTCCATAAATACGGGCAGAGGCCGGTCATGCCCCACCGGCGGCACGCCACCGATGACGTAGCCGGTGATGGCCCGCACCGTATCGGCATCGGCCCGTTCCACCTGGGAAGCGCCGGCGGCCCGGCCCAATTTCTGCGTATCCAGGCGATGCTGGCCGGAGACCAGGGCCAGCACCGGTTTCCCGTCGGCCAGGAAGAGGAGCGACTTGACGATCTGCCCCACCGTCGTGCCGATGGCCGCCGCCGCATCCTGGGCCGTGCGCGTGCTCTGGGAAAACTCGACCACCTCGGTTTCGACCCCGAGCGCCTGCAACACCTCGGCCACTTTCCGGGCAGAAGGATGCATCTTCGACCTCCTAACAAAAACCCCCTCGTCGCAAGGACGAGAGGGGCTTCCCGCGGTACCACCTTGCTTCAGCGCAAAACCTGACCTGCGCTGCACTTCCGGGGCGCTAACGGGCCCTCCGGGCGGACCTACTGACACCTATCGTGCGTTCAACCCGCCGACTCCCAGGCGACCTTCGGCGGTCCGTTCCGGGGAGGGCTTACACCCGCCGGCCCTCCCTCTCTGGCGGCCGTATACCGCCTACTCCTCCTGTTCGTCGTCGTTCCATCTTGGTGATCCCAATTTTATCAAACCTCCCCCCTTTTGTCAAATGCGCCGAAGAGCCCGCCCCTCCAGCCCATTTGCCAAAAACGCCGTTTTGTGGTATACTAAGGGTAGCGCCGAGGTGGCGGAACTGGCAGACGCGCTACGTTCAGGGCGTAGTGGGCAGAGCGCTCGTGGGGGTTCGAATCCCCCCCTCGGCATCGTCGGGGATGGCCAGGAGGAGCCGTCGAAATAGGCGTACTTGCTCGACACCCCGACAACAAACCAGGAGCCGGAGCACCTTGCCAGGGAGGGCTCCGGCTCCTGGTTTACCGCGTTGCCGTCGTCCCTACTTCTCGCAGAGGATGAAGCGGGCCTGGCTGCCGGTGTGGTAGTCGTACTGCCGGCCGCCGGCCTCCAGGAGGATCTGGTAGCCCGGGGTGATGACCTGGAGGTACATCTCCCCCGGCTGGGGGCAGCCCAGGCTGCTGTCCGGCCACATCCGCTCCTGGACCTGCACCACGCGGATTTGCTCCGGGGGCAGGTTCAGCCGGCCGGCCAGGTCGGCCACCACCGCCTCCACCAGGCTCTGGGCCGGCCCCCAATCGCCGATCTTAGTCTCCGGCCGGCAGAGGAGGACCCGGTCCCTGTCATCGCTGCGGTACTCGTACTCCTGTCCCCCGGCCCGCAGGAGGATGCGGAAGCCGGGGATGACCACGTCGGTGCACATCTGTCCTGGCGCGGCACAGCCCAGACAGCCGTCGGGCCAGGCGGCCCGTTCCACCCGCACCACCTCCACCTGGGCGGGAGGTACCCCCAGCCGGCCGGCCAGGTCGGCGACGGCCCGGTCCAGCAGGGCCTGGGCCTCCGGCGGCCAGGCCGGAGTGGGAGTGGGCAGGGCCTCCGGGGGAAGGGAAGGGGTGGGGGCACTCCCGGCAGGAGGCTCCGGCATTCCCCCACAGGAAGCGAGCAACAGGACGACGGCAAGTCCCAGATAGCGAGCGCTTCTCATCTCCGCACCTCCTTGAACGAATATAGACGTCGCCCTTCCCTCCCTATTTCCCCGGCCCAGGTGCTCACCCTCGTTCGGGCGGGCGAATGACCTCCAGCCCGCCCATGTACGGCCGTAACACCTCGGGGATGACCACGCTGCCGTCGGCCTGCTGGTAGTTCTCCAGGACGGCGATAAAGGTGCGGGGCAGGGCCAGGCCCGAACCGTTGAGGGTGTGGACAAAACGCGGCCTTTCCCCCACGGCCGGCCGATAGCGGATGCCGGCCCGCCGGGCCTGAAAGTCCCGGAAGTTGCTGCACGAACTGACCTCCAGCCACTCCCCACACCCCGGCGCCCACATCTCGATATCGTACTTGATGGCCGCCACAAAGGAGAGGTCGCCGGTGCACATCTGGACAATCCGGTAGGGAATCTCCAGGAGTTGGCAGACCTCCTCGGCGTCGTGGATGAGGCGCTCCAGTTCCTCGTCCGAGGTCTCCGGTTCAACCACCTTGACCAGTTCCACCTTGTCGAACTGGTGCACCCGTTTGATGCCGCGCACGTCCCGGCCGGCGCTGAATTTCTCCCGCCGGAAGCAGGCGCTGTAGGCGACGTAATAGAGGGGCAGGGTGCCCGGAGGCAGGATTTCCTCCCGGTGCAGGTTGGTCACCGGAACCTCGGCGGTGGGGATGAGCCAGAGGTCCTCCTCGGCGTCGCGGTAGAGGTTATCGCCGAACTTGGGGAGGTTCCCGGTGCCGACCATACAGGCGCTGCGCACCAGGTAGGGCGGATAGACCTCGGTGTAGCCGTGCTTCTGGGTATGCAGGTCGAGCATCCAGGTGATCAGGGCACGCTGCAGCCGCGCCCCCAGCCCCTTGAGGACGTAGAAGCGCGAGCCGGAGAGTTTGACCCCCCGCTCCAGGTCCAGGATGTCCAGGGCCGGCCCCAACTCCCAGTGCGGCCGGGGCTCGAAGTCAAAGGGGCGCGGCTCGCCCACCGTGCGCACGACCACATTTTCGCTTTCATCCCGGCCGTCGGGGACCTTCTCATGGGGGAGGTTGGGCACCTGCAGGAGGAGTTCCTCCAAAAGCCCCTCCACCCGACGGACTTCCTCTTCCAGGCCGGGAAGGCGTTCCTTCCACGCCCGCACCTGCTCCACCAGGGCCTGCCGCGCCTCCGGGTCGCGGGTGCGGCCGATCTCCCGGGAGGCGGCGTTGATCTGGGCGCGCAACCCTTCCAGTTCGGCGAGCAGTTCCCGCCGTCGCCGGTCCGCCTCCAGGATGTCGTCGATGGGCGCTTCGGTATGCAGGCGGGCGATCTGGGCTTTGACGTAGTCCGGCCGTTCGCGGATGAGTTGCAGATCCAGCATGGATTACCGTTCTCCGGAATATGGACAAATATTACCCAGCCCGGTTCCTGCTTCCACGACGGGCACCGGCCACGCGCCCCGGAGGGCACACA
>Ga0068707_1000314_pt1 | contig 30022 bp, 16 predicted proteins | sample YNPNPMetaG_FD_66600 | JGI IMG/M metagenome (GOLD analysis project Ga0068707, IMG submission 66600) | Anoxygenic and chlorotrophic microbial mat microbial communities from Yellowstone National Park, USA - YNP NP MetaG | ecosystem: Environmental > Aquatic > Thermal springs > Hot (42-90C) >... | reverse complement strand
TAACCGGTCGGCGGAGTCATGACGAAAAAGGCCTTGTGACGAGATGGAGGTCACAAGGCCTTTCGAACAAATCTCAAAAAGAATCTTGCAGACTGGTCTTGGTAAATCACGGTCCCATCATGGGGGGTGAGCCCATCTGCCCCCCTCGCGGTGCATTTCGGCCAGGCGTCGTGGTACGGCTTCGTGTAGTCGTCGTTCCACGTCTTCGGTCGGTAGGCCGAGTGCCGCCGGGCATCATTTCACCGTAATACTCCGAATATCCTTCCTCGGTGGACATCATCTCAGACGGATAGTCGCCGTAAATGCCCGCGGGTTGGGCAGGCTGAATAAACCGGTTGTACTGCGGTGCGTCTTCGAGTTCGTCGCGGATCATGAGGTTTCCCTCAGGGTCCATCAATGCGACAACCGATGGCGCCGAATCTTTCGTCGGTAATTGTTCACCGCCCGCGAGATCGACGATCATCATTCGGCTAAGATAATCAATCTCTGGTTCCTCAGCAGGTTTCGTGACCGCGGTCGATGCTCCAGGATAGCCAGGATAGCCAGGTGGCGGACCACTTCCCGGGGACCCCATCATGCCGGGAATGCCTTCGGCGCCATATTCAGGGCTGGGCATTCCTTCTTCGCCAGTGTAGCCGTAAGGAGAGGGTGTTGTGGGCTTTTTCTCGCGCTTGGGCGGGTTCAATCGCTTGACATCTGCGGCTGTAAAATCAACGATTGTTCCGCGCGGCAGGTCGGCAAATTCCATGAACTTGGTCAAGCCGCTGGTTGGCTGAAAAACGGTAACCCCCAAAGTGACCCGAGGTTCAATAAAGGCCACGCGTCCAGCCTTCGCTGGCCCCGCCAGAACACCAATATCAGCAGGTACACGAACGGGATTGGATGGCGTGCTCCAATCGGTCAATAGCCATGCTTCCCGACCGTAGGCTTCGTCCTCAAGAACCTGAGGTGGCAGTTTGTAATTGGGGTTTGCGAGCCATAACTTTACGCGATAACGATACGTCTTGCCTGGTTCGACCTTATAGTCCACAAAGCGAAATAGCTTTGTGGGCGATTCCTTGCGAACCACCATTCCGGTGCCGTAACCCGGATAACCATACCCATACCCGCTACCATATCCTTCTTCGCCGGTTGGCATCGGATAAGACCCAGGATAACCGGCGCCGCCGTACGGAGACGTGTAGCTTCCTTCCGGCATGGTCTCCATTCCGTAAGGTGGGACCCCATAAGGCGAAGCTCCCGGCATTCCTGGGATCATTTGGCCGGGGGCGATCGGCGAATCCGGAATTTCGGGACGGGGCGGCTGGGTTTGCTCGGTCGTTTGGCCCGTCTGCCCACTGGTCGTTCCACTTGTCCGAATCAGCCCGGTCGGCATACCAGCACCGGGACCGGGCATCCCAGACATGGTTGGGTATCCTGCTCCAGGATATCCTTCCGCCGAAGCGTATGGGCCGTAGCCGTAACCCATCCCACGCGGGATTTCAAAGAACGGGATTTCAGGGTCATGTGCCACTTCTTTGCCCCAGGTATCCCCTGCCGTCAACTGCACCAGCGGCCACGTCAATGGGACCTGTCCCGGGGGCATCACATATTCCGGTGAAACATACATAAACTGGTCGTGCGGGATGCGCTGCTCCTCAAACCAACGGGCACGCGCATTCAGTGGTTCCCACTTCAGATTATCCACCGGCGCTGATAGGTCTGTGATTTCCGCCCGCTCGATCGAAAAATAGACGAATCGCGGGAATTCAACATCGCTAACGCCCGTGGGGCCATAGCCATATTCGGATGAACCTGTCGGAGAGCCCATTGCCCCTGGGTAGCCCGTGTAGGATTCCTCGCCGGTCGTCGCATAACCTGGATAACCAACTGCACCCGTCATGCCCGCAGTACCCTGGCCGGCAACTCTGATGGCATCCTGGAAAGTATCCCTGAAGGCACGAATCTGCTTTTCCCATTCGATAATGCCGGTGACGACCACCCACCTCCGACCGTGGCTTGGTCCAGTAGGCCCACCGTATCCACCGTAGCCAGCATAACCAGGATAGCCTGTCTCCGACATACCGTACTCCGGGCTGGGCATTGTGGGAGAGCCGCCGGGATAACCTGGAGATGCACTTCCCGTTGGGTAAGGAGTGCCGGTTGGATAAGCAGTACCCGTTCCGGTTGCTCCAACCGATGTATCCCCTAAACCGGCGACAGCGCCATGGCCCGCTGCTGCCCGCAAGTCAGACACCGGAAAGACCGGCGGCTGACCACGTTTTTTCCTCTGTTCAAACATTGGCGGATCAAACGGGGCAACGATCTGATATCCCGTCGAAGAAACGGCCTCGCGAATTCTTTTGGCAACCTCCGAATAACGCGGCGCGGCAAACGTCTCATTCTCTTTGATGACATCGGGCGGTGTTGCCTTGTAATTCTGCTCAGCACGACTGGCCAATTGGGTCAACTGTTCAGGCGTGACGTCAACTTTGGGACCACCGCCTGCGGACAGTGCGATCAGTCCCAAAGTAACGATGATCGCTACGCCGAGCACGATCTTTTCCCAAATATTGGCCAGAATCTTGTCAAAACCACCTGATTGTGACTTGGCCATTGTGAATCCCTCACATCAAAAGTCCATCTGATTCGGACAGGACTCTCTTTACTACCCTTGTTATCGTATCAAAAACTCTTGTCCAGAATCTCAACTATTTTTTTACCCGTGAGTGATCACGGATTCCCTGTTCCCGGCTGGCTCGGTTTGTTACCTGACGGCGCAGCCGCTGGCGGATTGCTCGGCGCCGCTGGCGGAGCACCAGCAGCAGGCGGCGGTGCAGTTCCGGCGGGTGGAGCTGGCGTTCCTGCGGGCTGGCCCGCCGGTGGCAACGGTGCTGTCGGCGACGTACCCGCTGGTGCAGGTTGCGTCAAAGGTACACCGGGCGCCGGCTGGCCTTGGGTCGGTGCTCCCTCTGCCGGCTGGGAAGCTGCCGGCTCGCCTGTCGCCTGTCCTTCCGCGGGAGCCGCCGGTGGTTCAATTGGCGCTAACGACTGTCCTGACACCAGCTCAGGGGCACCTTCCTTTCCAAGTTCCGCAATATTTGGTGGATTGAAAAGATAAATAACGCCTTCGATGATAATCGGGACCTCATGTGACGTTGTCGTACGTGAGGTACCTCCCGTGGCATATGTTCCGCCCGGCGCACCATAGCCGGCTCCTGTTTCGCTTTCGTAGCCGTAGCCTGTACTTGTCTCCATTCCCATAGGTCCCCCGCCAAATCCCTCATAGCCCATGCCCCCCATACCGCCCCGACTTGCTTGTCCTGGCCTGATTAATACCCGAGTAATCCGCACGGGCATGTCCGAGTTTGCACAATTCACAAGCAACTGGTCAATCTTGCGCTGATCGACGACGAGATCAAGACGGACGGGCATCATCTTGAACTCTGCAAAAGGCTGGGGAGAGCCAGGCGCCAGGGGATTGCCCGAAGCGTCAACGTATCGCCCATACGAGGTGCGACCACCATATGGTCCCATGCTGCCATAGCCATAGCCACTTCCGTATTCGCTCTCCATCTCCCCTGAAACACTGCCCATCGTCCCGGTCGACCCTGGAGACCCTGTGGCGCTCGTTAAAGAGGAAGCCGCGCTGCTGGAAACGAAGTACTTCGCAGCATCGGGACCAATTTCGATCGCCGTGATTCGTTTGACTGCCGCGTTGTGGGGCCCTGTTGCGCCCTCATTTGTTTTGGCAATGATTCGCAAAAGTGCTTCATAGACCCACAAGTCCTCTTGAGCATTCCAAATCTCATCGGATGTTGGGACCTGTCGCCATGCAAACCGCTGTTTGATCGCCGTGATGTTCTGGGGGTTCCACTCCACGATTCCGACCATTTCGACAGCGCTTGGCCCGGTGCCCGTCATCCCCGTTCCTGGATATGTTGGGACTGAGTAGTCCGTCGTGCCACCGTAACCTTCTTCTCCCATCGTGGCAGTTGCCCCCGGATATCCGCCCGTGCCGTACCCCCCGGCTGCCATTGCTGCCCGGATGCTTCCCAGTTGTTTGAGATCCACATTGGCCGGCCGCCTTAGATTCACAATCTCAAACAAAGTCGGGAAGTGCTGTTCGATAAAATTCAAATAAATCTCGCGGAACCGTTCGGGGATTGGATCGCCAGGTTTTCGACCAGGCTGATTGACCCAGTTCAAGAACTCTGCTCCAAGGGCCGTCGGCCATTTGTTTCTCTCTTTCTGGTCGGCATACATAGTCACCCACGCTTGATAGACGTCGGTCTTCAATTGCTCGATCTGTTTTCGAGCAGCCTCAATCACCTGGGGATTCGGAGAACTTGGTTTCACCCCGCTGACCTGCGACTTCAAGCCCTCCAGTTGGTCTTTCCGTGCCTTAATACTTGCCTGGACCGACTGCTGCGCAATAAACCAAGCAGTCAATCCGACAAGAACAGCCAGACCACAAATGATCCAAAACCCCCATTTCTTGAGGGCAACGAGGACTGGTTGAAGCTGATTCATATGATTAATCCTCTCGCTGTGAGTGGGCCTTTTTGCAAACTCAAGCTCTGCGTTCGCTAATTATTCGGCGCATTGCCTCCTTGCCCCTGCCCGGCTGGTGGCGCGGTTGAAGGCACCGGCTCGACTGGAGCATCCGGTAACACAGGTGCATCAGGCATTTCCGCTGGGTTGACTGGAGGCTGAGCTGGTGGCATTACCCCAGGTTGTGCCGGTCCACCTGCCGGTGGCATAAAGCCAGCCGCGGGTATGCCTGGTTGAACCACCCCCGGACCCATCGGTCCGCCAGGTTGAACAGGTGGAATGGCCGGATTTCCTGGCAACGGCGCGCCTGTCGGCGGTTGAACGCCTGGCATCGGTCCTTGTCCCGGTTGAGGCGGAGCTGCACCAGGCACTGTTCCCGCTGGGACCTCCTGCCCACCGGCTGGTCCGCCCTCAGGTTGCCCAGGAGCAGGAGTTTCCGTCGCCTGATTTCCTTCAGCCGCCGCCTGTTGAGCGGCCTGTTCTAATCGCGCTTTTTCCCGCTCTGACTCCGTCTTCGGTTGCCAGACAAATTCAACAACAAAACTGAATCTCCGCAACGTTAACACGCCGGGGATTTTCCCGTCGGCTGTGGTTGCCATCCCGGGGGCACCAGGAGGCGATGTACCGGGGTACATCCCTGTCGTTACGGGCATTGTTCCCGGAGCCGTGCCAGGACCAGTTGTCATTCCTGGGCCTAAAGCACCAGGAACACCAGTGGGCGGCGTGTAATTCGGGTCCGCCACACGAACGACTTCAATTCGACCTGGATTCACCAAAATCGGGAAACCTATACCGAGTTCCTTGGCCGTAACCCATTTTCCGTTGATCCAGAACTGGCCTTCTTCTAGATTGCGTATGAGCGTGTTTCTGACATACTGCGCCCCCTGGTTCGGTCCAGCAACGTCGCTGTTATGGAAATGATAACCTGTCAAACGAACGACATATCCCGGCCCGGTGGGCCCCTGGACATCCGAAGGTGGTGGAGTTGGTGCCGGAGGACCCGACATCAGCCCGCCTGTCGGCATCCCATATCCCCCCATCTCTCCCTCAGGTCCGTACATGCCGGACATCCCAAATGGTGACGTCGGTGAACCCAACCCGCCAGGCGTTGCTGCCCCAGGTGCTGCTGCCGGCTGAGCCGCAGCCACCGGTTCCGTTTCTGTATCTCCTGGCTTCCGATACCACCCTCCCATTCGCTGCCACCATGTCTCAAGCTGTTCGGTTCGCGTGGCCTCAAGGCTTGAGATATGAATCTCGTTCCGTTGTTCGAGAATTCGTTGTTGTTCTTCAGTATCAGTTGTGGCTGAGATGTCAGTGACTTCCGCAGCACCGGACGCTTTCGTGCGATATTGCGGCAAACTTTGATTAACCGCGGAGAGAAGCTCAAGCCACAGCAAACGACCTTCGATACTCCCGGTCAAATTTTCACCAATCGATTTAATTTTGTTAAACTCCGCCTCAACCGAAGCCAGCTCTGATTGATACTGCTGGACCGTTTTCAAGACCTGCTCCGCCGTTCGCTCGGCGGCCCCAAAACGCTCCGGGGAAACCCGACTCAGAGCGAGCGACTGCGCCGCGAAACTCACCGTACATCCGATTAACAGCGTTGTTGCGGCTGCCAGTGCCCAAGGCTTCTTGGCTCGAATAAACCGTTCCTTGGCGATTTCGTCGGGCAACATATTGATTTCCATGTAGCCGCGACCAATGCCCTGAAGAGCCAGGCCATAAACGACACCGAAGCAGGATAGATTCTCTCGAAATACCGGCGATTGCAAAACGTCCGGGCCCATCAACCGTTCGAAACGATCCACGTATTCCAACGGGAACCCAAGTCCTTTCTCCAGGAAGGCACGAAGCCCCTGGAGTTTCATAGGATTTCCTAACGCAATCCCGCGGGAAATCTCAACGGCCCGGTCAATCGTGTTGTAATAACTGATGGACCTCTGAATTTCGGAAAGCAATTCCGTAAACACCGGACGCATCGCCTGAAACACCGCCTTGGGATCAGAATGCGTCGTCGGATTCTTTTTAATGTGTTCCGCCTTGGAGAACGTCAGCTTGAGTTCTTTGCTAAGTGCCTTGGTGAAGTGACTGCCGCCAAGGGGAATATTGCGCTGCCACACCCGGTAACCATTCGTGATCACCAGGTCCGTACTATCCGTCCCCATTGAGATGACAACGATCGAAGGCGGCGGGTTGTCCGGGTCATACTCGTCCGGCGGCGGCAGATCCGGCATCGCATCGAATCGCGCATAATTGAAAATCGCCAGAGGACTCAATTGAATGATGTCAACTTCGATCCCTACATTAACAAATGGCTGAATGGCAGCGTCCACCTGATCGCGCTTGAGCGCAAAGAGCCCCACAGTCGATCCTAAGGCAAATCCACTTTCGCTACTGCTCGCATCAAGCCGCTGATAACGCCATACGACACTATTCAGGTCATAGGGAATCTGCTGTTTTGCCTCATATTTAACAACATCAGGCAACTTGCTCAATTCGACGGGCGGAAGTTTGATGAACCGTGCCAGTCCGGTCGCCCCGGACACCGAAATCGCAACTTTGTGTCCGCGTACCTCATTCCGAGACAAAAACTGGCGCAGCGCCGTCTCGATCAGACTCGGCGGATCCGCCGCAGGCTGGGTGAGAAGCATTGGATATTCGATGTAGTCAAAAGCATCGGCAACTACTAAGGCCGGGCTTTCCCCCGGTCGAAGCCGCAACGCCTTCAGTGACGCATTGCCAATATCGATTCCCCAACATGATTCCGACTTTGCCATGGACTTCACCTCACTTCTGGGGCCTTTGGGCTACCGACTTCGTTCGCCATTGCGCGGAAGGCCATGTCTTCCCTAGTGCCTCGACGAGACGACACACGTCACCCTGCTACCGAAAAGGTCCCCTAACTGTCGGTCAGTCAACGACTATCTTTCCACTCCTTAATGTATCCCCCTTTACCCCCGGGTGTCAACTTGCAATTCTGAATTAATACCGCCTGCACCCAGGCCCGGAGCTATCGAGAGGTTGACACCTCCGTTTGCCCCCGATTTCCCATACAATGCAGTGGCCGCGGTATCACTCCGTTTGTCGCCGGCCGTTCGGTTACCATCGTACTTCACAAGTTCTCCAATCACCAGACCGCAGATCATGAAGCTTAAGCTTTGCCGCTTTGCACCCTCCGGGAACGGCAATCCTGTTCGGCGGCGTTCGCTGTTGAATCGCCCGGCCATTATGCACAAAGCAGCCTCGGACCGATAAAGGGGCAAATTCGCAGACGAGACCAAAAATGTCCATTCAGCCCACAAATTCAAACACGGCTATGTCGTGACAGATCCAATTGGCGAAACGTCCGTCGTACCTTAAAGACATTAACGACCAGTGCCTCCACCTGGAATTCCCGTCGAGTAGCCGTCCAGCGGTGGTACAAAAGGGAGTTCGCTAGCTGGACAACCGGCCCGATTAGCAATGTCAGATGCAACGTCATCCAGCGACGGATCCATGACACTGAAATCGGTGGGCCGATGAGCATGCGGCGGGACGTCCAACGGCAGAGGGCCACGCCAAGGAACCCCGCCCCATGCTGCGTCCTGTTCGTGTTCCGACCGCCAATAGGCCTTCCAGTGTTCAAATGACAGCTGCAGGGGGGCAATGTGTGGTGACCCCGTAACCACCGACCAAAAACGGCCAAACTTCTCGTAAAAATTGCGTCGTCCGAACCATGTTATCAAACGAAGGGCGCCGTCAACACTGGAGACGTGCTGCTCAATGAAAGAACTTTTGGGATCGGCCACAAAAATACAGTTTTCGCTCTCCACACGAATCGGCTGAAGATGCGGTTGATACGTCAACTGACTTTGCCGAATCAGCCCATTCTCTGTCCAAACAGTGAGGCGCCGCAACTGGAGATCGACACTTACGTCGGAAGCCGGCGTTCGCTCCGTGCCTTGCATGTCAAGGAGCCGCCCCGCTACCGAGAGAAAACTTTCGGAAATCATGATCTGCGCGGATTGACAACTTGCACTGCGGAAAACATCGCCTTCGCCCCGCACAATGCAACGCTGTAACCGCACGGTGTTTCCCGAAGATTGATTCCCGTCCTTGCCAGTCCCATTGCGAACAAGCAATTCACTCCGCGGGTCTTCATGAAAAGCAAAAAAACTGCCCACATTGCTGTTCCCTGCGATGGCTTGCCTGTTCCCAGACATCGCAACAAGCGACAACACGCAACGATTCAATTCAAGCACCGAGTTGTAGGTGATACGAAAAAGGCACCAATCATTCGATGATGATTCCGTGGGAATTTCGATTCTCATCGCCACATCTTCGAAGACAATATTCGAAGCAGCCAGCGTCCAGAACGAGTTGCCTCGCAATTTCGTGCGATCCGAAGCACGGAATACCAGTTCCGGGAAGTGACCCTTCGCCGCTCGGATCGTCAGTTGACGGGCACGTAAATCGCATCCTTCTACCAACAAGGGGCCATCGAAATTGAGGCGAATTTCGTCGCCGGGCAGAGCAACCTGACACGCCGCCTCAAGTGTCGGATAACTTCCCGGTTCCTTGGAACTCGGATCAACAACGCGCACCCAATCTGTGGCCATCGACAGCCCCGAAGATAAACGTTCCGTCGGCGACATCACCGGCGAACGACTGGTTGCCAGATCGGAGACAGGCGACGTGATTGCCGGGCTGGGCCGCGGAGAGTGAGTTGCGGCATCATTCGTATTCCCGGCAACGATCCGTTCTTTCGCGACCTCCGAACTGTCCGGCGAGGAGGGCACGATCATGCCTCGATACTCCGAAGACTCAGGGCCCGGCAGAACCGAACCACTGACTTCGGTCACTCCATCCTTGGTCATGGTTGGCATCGTCGTGTTCCAGCCCGCGACAGGGTGTGGAGATATCCAACCTGATCCACTCTGCCCTGAGACAGGATTCGTTTTCTGTGCTGGATCAGGGTCACCTGGCAACGGCGAATTTGTCCCAGGTCCCGGCAATTCGTTGCCTGTCGTCTGCCGGCTCTGGATTTCAGAATCACCCTGCGGGACGGGTGGCGTCGGTGTCAAAGGCGAAAACAACCCCTCCTGATGCCGGATATCATCGCCAAAGTAGATCACATCCTCAGCTCCCTGAGACCACCACCAATCGAGGACGAGTGTGCTCAACAACAAGATCGCGACAGGAACAAGCCAGGGGAGATGTTGCTGCAACGGCATGCGTTTTCTGGTACCGGCACCGGCCTCCTTGTGACGCGCCAGCGAAACGACCGGCCCGGGAATGCCCATGACATTCCGGATTGCCTGAATCAATTCCTCCGGACTCTGGTATCGCTGCCGGGGGGACTTGGCCATCATCCGCCGCATGATCCTGGCGACATTCTCTGGAACATCTGGACGAATACTCCGAATGTTGGGAGGCTCCTCCGATTGATGCTGCAAAAGCTTCTGTAAGACTGAACCACCGGGAAACGGAGGTTGACCAGATAGCAGGAAAAAGAGGGTACATCCCAAAGAATAAATGTCACTTCGAATGTCCGCCAACCGCGGGTCCCTTGCTTGCTCCGGGGCGATGTAATCGAACGTGCCCAGGGTCATACCGCTTGTCGTCAGATCCAGGGACCGACCGTTCTGATGAAGCATCCTTGCCAGCCCGAGGTCGATCAGTTTCGTTCGCCCATCTGGCGTAACGATAATATTGGAGGGCTTAATATCACGATGAATCACGCCGCGAGTATTCGCGTGTTCAAGCGATTCTGCCACCTGCAACACATAACGAAGCGCTTCCGCGACGGACAAAGGACCATGTTGTTCCACATGGCTCCGCAAATTCATCCCTTCGACGAACTCAAAGGCAATGTAGTAAATTCCGTCATGCTCGCCTGCGGAGAAGACCTGCACAATCCCCGGATGGCTCAACCGAGCGGCCGATCGTGCCTCATTCTGAAACCTCGCCAAAATCTGTGGGTCGGATGCCTGCTCAGGAGTCAATACTTTTAGAGCAACAATCCGTGACAATCGCACATCGTATGCGCGAAACACGCGTCCCATCCCGCCGCCGCCAATGAGTTCAAGCAGCTCGTACGGCCCGATCGTGCTGCCAGGAGCGAGCCTTGGACTAACGATTTCCGCGGCTTTTTCAGGCGTGGCAGGTCCAAATGAAACGTTTTCGCCAGTTGTAATGACAGTGGGTTGATCCTCTAGCCGATACCCCACTTGCTTTCCGCCTGCGTCAGCCGGGGTCACGGTCCTCTGCGCGTCTGAGCGAGATCGGGAGTCACCCATCATTGGCTTCTCAAGATTCCATCAGTTATGGCGGGTGCCGACATCCAGACACCGCTGCTCTTCTATCGTTCCGGATCAAGAAAAGTTACCACACGACAAGCCCCTAATGGGGGAAATAAACCCATCCGATAAAGGGCATTATTGCCCGCCATACAGCAACAGTCCCACCCGTTTGGCGGGTTGCCGACGCTCTATGCTCAGTGGCATGACATTCATTATAGCCGTCGTTTGGCAAGAATGTCAAACTAGCATCAAAAAGCGATCGCGTCGCGCAAGAGGAAATTAGAAGCGTTGAGGAGTCGCAGAAAAACACTTTGGGACTATGTGGACCAATAGCCGAGGCGGGATTCGAACCCGCACGGGGATGACTCCCCACAGGATTTTAAGTCCTGTGCGTCTACCATTCCGCCACTCGGCCTGACTATGACCAAACTTTCGGGTGAGCGACGCTCGACCGCTGTATCGAATACAAGGAAAATCGGCAACCGCGACGGCTCTGATTAAGAGGTTTCTTTCACAGCCGGCTGCGGCCGATGGTTCTTCGCGAGTATTCGATTGATTGCATTAAGGAACGCCTTGGCACTTGCTTCGAGGCTATCCGTCGAGACACCGCGACCCCTGAAGATTTCGCCATTATACTCGATTTGGACCTGCACCTCACCCAGGGCATCTTTACCGACGGTCACGCTGTGGACACGGAAATCGCGGCAGGAAACCGAGACCCCCGTTATTTTCTCGATGGCAAGGAATACCGCATCGACTGGTCCGTCACCGGCCGCAAGCGTGAGAGTTCTCAGCTCGTTGTCCGACCGGCGGAGCGTCATTGTGACCTCAGGAACCTGTTTCGTTCCCACGGTCAGACGGTAAGACTCCAGTGACCATGTATCGGTGACGACTCGCGTTTCCTGTTCGATCAGTGCGGCGAGGTCGCCGTCGTAAACCTCCTTTTTCTTGTCTGCGAGGATCTTGAATTCGTGGAAGACACGTTCCAGTTGCTCAGGAGTCAGTTGATAACCGAGCGCCTTTGCACGGGCTGCAAGGGCAGCACGTCCGCTGTGCTTGCCCAAGACCAGGTCGCTCCGCGAAAAGCCGACATCTTCAGGCCGCATAATCTCGTAGGTTTTCGGTTCCTTGAGGATACCATCCTGATGGATCCCGGCTTCGTGAGCGAAGGCATTCTGTCCTACGATGGCTTTATTCCGCTGGACGACCATCCCTGTAATTCCGGCAACCAGCCGACTCGTTGGTACAAGTCGTTGGCTGATAATTCCTGTGTCGGCGCCATAGACGTCCTGCCGGACACGGAGGGCCATGACGACCTCTTCCAGAGCACAATTGCCAGCTCGCTCACCAATGCCATTGATGGTGCATTCGACTTGGCCGGCGCCAGCCTCCACAGCCGCCAAACTGTTGGCGACTGCCATTCCTAAATCGTTGTGACAATGGACACTGATAACGGCTTTATGAATATTGGGGACTCGTTCACGGAGTGTCGTAATCACACGGAACATCTGACCGGGCGTTGCGTAACCGACCGTATCGGGGATATTGACCGTGGTCGCCCCAGCGTCAATGGCGGCCTCCACGACCTGGCAGAGAAAATCGATTTCTGTGCGGACGGCATCCTCCGGAGAGAATTCGACGTTGGGGCAGTATCCCACAGCGCGACGAACCCCTGCAACGGCAACGTCGATAATTTGTTCCTTAGTCATGCGAAGTTTGTGTTCGCGATGGATGGCACTCGTTGCGAGGAAAACATGAATTCGCGGAGATACTGCTCGCTTCAGTGCTTCCCAGGCACGATCAATGTCTTCTGGCCGACATCGCGCAAGACCGCAAATCACAGGACCGCGGATTTCCTCAGCTATCGCCCTGACGGCATCGAAATCCCCGGGAGAGGCAATTGGAAAGCCCGCTTCGATCACATCGACTCCGAGCTGGGCCAAGGCATGAGCGACCTCCAGCTTTTCTTGAAGGTTCATGCTACATCCTGGTGACTGCTCTCCGTCACGGAGAGTCGTATCAAAGATAACAATTCTCCGAGAAGATGGTTTTGGATTGACTTCGTTCATGATCTTGCACCTTGTTTCTGACTGATTTTCCCGACGCGATCAACTCTCATTACGACGACGTTGAGATTGTGACCCTCGCAACAACAACCAAGTACGCGTCGGGGCCCATCGCCGCTTTTTGCAGTCAATACAGCACTTCTCGGTAACCATGAGACCTCACCTTTTCTCTTTCCTCGTGCCGCCACGCTAGAAGGGAGTGGTTGACGGGGAACTCTACAATGGCAATTCCAATATGTCGTCAGATTTCGGGAGTTTTCGAGCGTCAAACAAAAAACCCAGGGATTTATCGGCCCTGGGTTCGATATTCGATTTTGACTGATTCCCTGCGCGAACCTTTGGGCCGGCCTCAGAAACGAGGCAATAACAACAAGCCCAGCAAAAGGTTCACACGAAGGATCAGATGCATATCGCCATAAAACTCCATGAATCTGCTAGTAACTTTATAACCCACGTGCCGATTCGTCAAGACCACATGTCATGATTACAAAACAGGAGAAATATAAAAAATTCATGCTGAACTCTTGGATTTTTCCTCCAGTTTTGCGTTATCCCCCATAATAGGGCGGTTAATCCACTTCCACCGCGTCCCTTTCTAATGATAGGTGGTCTTGGAAAGATTTGATTTGCAGGGTATCACAAATCGGGTAGGTAAACGGTAACGGATCACGGCGTGGCCTGGATTGAGGTTGCGGGGTTGTGACGAGAGCCCGCATTTCTCGATGGCAGCGCTTTCGTGATACATGACTATCGGAAAACGAGTTCAATCACACAACCTTACAATTGGTGGCAAATGGCAAAGAAGAGAGCAACCACGTCAAACGTGTCGAAAAGTGAAGAACACGGGAAGAAGCTGGTCATTGTCGAATCGCCAACGAAAGCCCGCACAATCAGCCGCTTTTTGGGAGAAGGTTACATCATTGAGGCTAGCCTTGGGCATATTCGTGATCTTCCCGAAGGTGCAAAGCAATGCCCCGCGGAGATTCGGTCAAAACCGTGGGCATACTTGGGCGTGGATGTTGAACATGATTTTCAGCCCATCTACGTCATCCCCAAAGAGAAAACAAAGCAAGTTCAGCAACTGAAAAAGGCAATCAAGGCCGCTGATGAATTGCTGCTGGCCACCGACGAGGACCGGGAAGGTGAGGCCATTAGCTGGCACTTATGTCAGGTCTTGCAGCCGACAATTCCTGTCCGGCGGTTGGTTTTTCACGAGATCACTCGGGATGCAATCCTGGCTGCCCTGGCGAATCCGAGAGGCATCGATGAGAATCTCGTCCGGGCGCAGGAGGCAAGACGCATTTTGGATCGGTTGTTTGGGTATGAGATTTCTCCACTGCTCTGGAAAAAAATCCGGCAAGGGCTTTCCGCTGGCCGCGTTCAGAGTGTGGCCGTGCGACTCATTGTTGATCGCGAACGGCAGAGAATGGCGTTCGTCAGTGCCAGCTATTGGGATCTCCTGGCGGATTTTGTGACTCACCGAGATGAGAGCTTCTCGGCACAACTCGTTCAGGTTGACGGGAAGTCGTTGCCGACAGGTAAGGACTTTGACCCGAATACGGGTGAACTCAAGACTCCCGGGTTGCTTCTCCTCGATGAAAAAGCGGCGAAAGGTTTGATCGAGCGGTTGTCAGCCAGAGGCGATGGGGCATCCAGAGGGACTGATGGGGTCGTTGTCCAAAGCGAGGAAAAGCCTTATACCTCGCGGCCAGCCCCACCTTTTACAACGAGCACACTCCAGCAGGAGGCAAACCGCAAGCTGGGTTTCACGGCACGATACACGATGCAGCTGGCACAACGGTTGTACGAAAATGGTTACATCACCTACATGAGAACGGATTCGACGAACCTGGCGCGAGAGGCAATCGAGGCAGCCAGAAAACTGATTCACCGACAATACGGGGAGGATTACTTGCCGGATCGCCCACGGTTTTATCAGACCCGTGTCAAGAATGCTCAGGAGGCACACGAGGCAATCCGCCCTGCGGGGCACGAATTCGTGTTGCCGGAGTCGCTTCGCGGGGAACTCTCCGCTGACGAGTTTCGCCTTTACGATCTGATCTGGAAACGGACGATCGCCTGTCAAATGGCGGATGCACGAGGCCGCCGAATGAGCGTCCATGTTGATGTGGATGGACTTCTTTTCCAGGCATCGGGAAAGACAATCGACTTTCCAGGATATCTCCGGGCTTACGTGGAAGGTTCCGACGATCCAGAAGCAGAATTGGCAGATCGCGAAACAATCCTGCCCTCTTTGCGGAAGGGCGAACATGTGATTTTGCAGCATGTCGAGCCGAAGGAGCATGTGACCCAGCCTCCTGGTCGCTACACAGAAGCGACTCTCACCAGAACCCTTGAAGAGCTTGGAATTGGACGCCCCAGTACCTACGCAACGATCATTGACACAATCCTTGAGCGGAAATACGTCACCAAGAAAAACAATGCATTGGTGCCAACCTGGACGGCCTTTGCTGTATGCCAGCTCCTTGAAAAGCACTTTGCCGAAATGGTGGATTACTCATTCACCGCCGAAATGGAGGACGAACTTGACGCAATTAGCCGAGGGGAGCTTAACTGGGTTGATTATCTTAAGGACTTCTACTACGGAAACAGCAAGCCCGGCCTCAAAAGGCTTTTGGAAACAAAGATCGCGGAGATTGATGCCCGCGAAATCAATCGTATCCCGCTGCAGTCGGCAAGCTCCCAGGCAAGTAATGACGCTGCCATTTTTGTGCGGATTGGACGATTTGGGCCGATGCTGGAATGGGGTGAAAAGAGGATCCGCCTGCCGGAAGATATTTTGCCGGACGAATTGACGCTGGAAAAGGCCAAGGAGTTGTTCGGCAAAGCCGAAGAGCAAGAGCAACCGATTGGACGCTGTCCGCAAACGGGGCAGCCCATCTATTTGCGGAGTGGACGGTATGGTTGGTATCTTCAACGGGGCGACTCGCACGATGGCGAGGCAGCCACTCGCGTATCGTTGCCACGCGGCATTTCTCCTGAGTCGTTGGATCTCCAATCCGCACTGAAGTTTTTCGAATTACCACGCAGATTGGGTATAAACCCTGAAACTCATGAACCGGTAGAAGTTTTGGTCGGGCGGTACGGGCCTTACGTGAGATGCGGAAAGGAGAGCCGGTCACTACCGAGCGACAAGTCGCCCTTTGAAATCACGCTTGACGAATGTTTGGAGCTCTTGAAGGCCCCCAAGACTGCATCGCGCCGGACAATAACGCCGCTTCGTGATCTGGGCGAGTCGCCCCAGACAGGTCAACCGGTTCGCCTGATGAATGGCCGGTACGGTCCATATGTGACGGACGGACAAACGAACGCCACGGTTCCTCGCGATATTTCTCCGGAATCTGTGACTCTCGATCAGGCGTTGCGGTGGCTTGCGGAAAAGGCAGCTCAGGGGCCACGAAAGCCATTCCGACGAAGAGCAGGAAAACGCGGAACAAGCCGCTCTTAACATTGTACGTTCCGAAGATCGCATGAGAGCCCACAAGAAAACAAAAACCCGCAGCGTTAGAGCTGCGGGAATATCCGTCGCGGGGGTCCTGCCGCGGCGGGTTGTCGGGAACCGGCGATCGGGATGGCCGACTCCTTCGGCTTACACCAGTTCCTTCTTCGCTCCCACAAGCGTCCGAATCCTTTCGGCCAGCAAATGGGCGTCGAAAGGTTTCTTGAACGTCTCGTTGATACCTGAGCGATCGAAACTCATCGCACTGCCATCATCTGGCAGAAGGGCGATGAGGATCACATCATTAAACTCAGAGTTACGACGAACATGCTGACAGATCTGCAAAGCTTCCGTGCGACCGATAGAAAAGTCCACCACGATACAATCGGGGCGGAAGCTCTCGGCTTGAATTCCGGCGTCGAAACCACTTGAAGCGATAGCCACTTTGAACGAGCGTTCGGGTGGCAATTCTGTCTTCAAGTTCTCGATGAGGACTTGGTCTTGAGCAACGAGCAAGACCTTAGCGGTCATCTCGTCCTCAAGCTCACCGAGCGGCATTCCGTGCTCTTTCAAGAACTTGATCAGGTATTCGCGAGGAATACGCCGATCTTGCGAACCCGGAATACGGTAACCTTTGAGACGGCCCGAATCAAACCACTTGCTAACGGTGCGCGGGGCAACTTTACAGATCTTAGCAACCTGACCTGTAGTGAAGACCTTCATCGCAGGCTCTCCAAACTGTCACTCGCTTGAGTTGACTAATCCCTATCGGTTTGACCAACCGACCTTCCACATTGCGTCCCCGTGTTTGCGAGTCGCCTTACCGCACGCTCCTTCGTGCAGTCCTAACTCCCGCTGGCGCCAACTCGCAAACCGCTGGGTCTCGGAACGCTGGGAACATCCTGTTCCATCAATCCTGGCCGTGGTTCAGCTCCATCTGACCCGCGCCTCAGTAATGACATCGGCAAACCGGGCCGCCGAAAAACAGTGAAAATTCGTAAAATGGGGAAGGGTAATTCGACCATGGTGACCACTCTAACGGTCACCTTCCGTCACTCCGGCGTCCCTGGGTGAACAGACATGAACCGATTCTGCGCGGTTTTTGCTAAATCCCTCGCAAATAGGCAGAATCAGTAATCGAGCTTCCCCCCTGGGACATTTCTGGATGACCCTTCTCCATTTCGTCTCATGTTGGAGACAACGGCCCTCCGATTGATTGTTTCGAATCGGGAATGACAAACTCTTTAAGAAGTTTGGCGTGTTATAACAGATTCGACGAAACTCTCGAAAAGACCACTTTTGTGGAATTGCTTGAATGTGCGGAAAAATTCACCCAGGGACCGCACCCTATCTAGGTTCCGCATTTGGTTCGTTGCGCATCAAGCGAGGAAGGACAACACACCAGGTGCCCCCGTGATGCCTTTGTGAGACTCAAAGAACAGGGTTCGTATTGCACGTACAAAGCTTTAGCGGGGAACGACTGAATGGCGTTCCCCGCGAAAATACCACATCTATCCCCCATTGCGGGTAGGCGATGCCGTGCTGGCAGACGGCATTCAAATCCTGCGGACGTACTGGTCAGTTGTTACTGCTCAACTGCTTGTATTTCTTCTCTGCCTCAGCCTGGGCTTTTGCAAGGACCTGCGCGATTTCCACCGGCTGCCCACCCAAACGTTTACTCTCGTCAGCCGCTTCCATGAAAGCGAACAGCTCGATTGTCTCTTCTTTAGGAACGGGTGCTATTCCAGTTTTGAAGAAGCAGCAGATTTCGATCACCAGGGGCTTATAGCCCTCATAAGTCCCCGCAGGACCGCTCCGTTCCGTTCCTTCAATTTCTGCTCCATAGCCATTTCGACCTTCAAAGATTCCGATGCGGCCGTCTTTCCAGGTTCCCACCACGCGGTTATCGGCCTCGCGAACGACCTTTTCGCATCCCACCCCCATGATTGTGTAAAGCGTTTCGACCCCGTGGATGCCATACCAGAACAGATCGGGATGATGTGGTTCAAGGTGCATGGGACTCCAGGCCAAGCATCGCTTGACCGTTCCAAATCCCGCTTTGCCGTTGCGGACATCCTGAAAGCCTGAGCTGAATCGCAACGACGAGCTGGAAAATACGGGGACCTGAGCTTCTTCCGCAAGCCGAAAGATCAGCAGCACATCACAGAGGGATGCCGCCATGGGCTTGTCGATGTACATAGGTTTGCGAGCCGCGATGACCTTGCGTGCCTGTTCAAGGTGTGGACGACCGTCCACGCTTTCAATCAAGACTGCGTCCACGTGAGGCAACATTTCCTCGATTGTGTCAAAAATTTTGACACCCTTGTCACGCAATTTGTTCGTGTATTCTTCCACGCGATTCCAACTTGATGGGTTATCCGGTGAGCCATTAGGATAACCGGCCACAACTTCGAACTCGGCCAGGACCCCCTCAGCATCTTTCGCGTTAATCAAATCTGTGAACGCAATGACATGTGAGGTATCAAGTCCAATCAGCCCAAGCTTCTGGATTTGCGGTGTTTTTTCCTCCGCGGTTGATGGTTGACTTAAAACAAGAACGGTCATGACCGAAGCCAGAACTAAGGTAGGAGTTGAGTTCCATCGAAACATAAACGTCCCATCCTTTCGTCATATCAGAGAAAGTCGAACCAAACGAGGCAAATCACTTCATTTTCCAGCGATGATGAGGTCCAAACGCTGGCTAAACTCCTCCAACGAAAGCCCCCCATCTTCGATGGTCATCCATCCTGTGTAGCCAATCTTTTCGAGTTCGGCCCGGACTGCTGGCCAGTCAACGCTGCCATCTCGTGGATGGACGAACTTCCCTCCATGACCATCCGGATTCAACAAGAAATCCTTGACATGCAATTTGACGATTGTCTTTCCTAGCGCGCGAATCCACTCGACAGGAGGTGCATACTTCACATGGTTGCCGATATCGAAGTACGTTTGCACCATGGGATGGTCAAATGACTTCACGAAGTGGGCGAAAATGGCCGGTTTGACCCAAAGGTTATTCCAGACGTTTTCCAGGGCGATCACAACTTTGGTTTTCTCGGCCACGGGGATGAGTTTTTTCACAGCCTCCTTGGAAGTGTCGATAGCATGATTGTGCGCCTCGATGTAGGCTTTATATGGGGTGTTGTCCCCTTTTACAACCCGCAAGACGTGGCCGGTTTTTTCGTCGAATTCGACGTCGAATTCCCATGCCTCGGGCATCGGCATTCCACCAATTCGGCAGGGAACAAGCAGGAGCGCATCGGCCCCATAGGCAGCCGCTGTTTCGAGAGACCGAGCGACGCTTTCGATGTCCGAATTGACGCTATCTGTGTTGAAGTTAGCCCACCCATACAGCACCGAGTGGATTCGCATATCGAGCGACTCGGCCAGCTTCCGGGCGGCCTGTGCGTCCTTCAAGTCAGCATGGCGGTCATTGGATTCTATTCCATGAAAGCCGGCCGCCTTCAACTGCTTCAGAGTCTCTTCGATCGGTTTACCGATCATCGCTTTCTTGATCGTCGCGGGATTCTCTGCACCCCAGGATGTTGATCGCCACGCCAGTCCTGCAACGACTGCCGAGGTTGCCGTCACAAAGTGCCGACGAGTCAAAATTGGATTAAAACTCATGGTTTTTCTCCTCTTCCCTTGCATGCTAAGAACTCTTTTTGGACTTCAGAGGTCGGTAAACCTTTCGAGACACGGCTTATTGTTCAGGTTCATCGTACACACGAATCTCGCACACGCCCATATCCGGTTGAGCACGATGGATTGTGAGACGGATTTTCGGGCTAGTCACACGGGGGAACGTCAAGACCCGACGACGCTCGCCATTGTCGCGAACTTCAAGCAATCGGGTCCATTGGCCATTGGCCCAAATCTCCAAGTCGAAATCATCAGCCCGCATGCTCTTTGACTGGAAGGAGATGTGTACTGTATTGAACGAAGTTGGTTGTGGAAACTCAAGGGACAGCCACTGGGGCCAGCCGAGCTTCGGGTCGGGCCGCCATGAATGCGGTCTTCCTCGTATTGCCCGGGCAAAACCGTCAATCACATTTTCAGGTGAGAAATATGCGATCGGTTCTTCGCCTGCCAAGGGGGACGGAGGCGTTTGTCCGGGGACGAGTTGGAACGCATAGCAATCGGGCATTGGGTTCCACTCGCCGGTGCCTCGATAAGCGCGGGCCGTGTCTGCCGGTCGCTGTGCGAAAAGACTCCAGAAAATGCCCGCGGTCTTGGGTAACCAAAGGAAGTAATAGCCCTTCGGCAAGTCGCGGTTAAAGGCGAATGCAACCCAGCCTTTTTGCCCTGCTGAAACAGTGGCTTCTGATTTAGCAACGTCCTGACCGCTGTTGAACTCACCCAGTCCACTTGCAGAACAGAGCGTGCCTGTAAGGTGGACAGCGTCGGCGCGCTCCGAAGTCAAATAGACGTTGACCGCTTCCAAGCGTCCGCCCGGCCAGGCAAACATCACGGCCCGATCATGATCGAGTTTGTGAACGGGCAAAAAGCTTGCCACAGAGTACACTTCGTTAGGAGCGAAACTCGATGCTGAAACCTTGGCGGATCGAGCCAGGTCTCGCGGATCTTGATTGGGCAAGTCAATGATATAGCAACCGTCTTTCAGAAGCTGCTGCTGAAGATCGGTTATGTACCTTTCATAGACACCCCGTGGTGTCGTACCGTGCATCTTGCAGAAACCGGCTGCCGTTCCCACGGCCTGGCCTTGCAGACCGCATGTAATCATGACTCGCGTCGCTCCAAGGGCGGCGTGTGTCACGGAGATACAGCGACCTGCCATCATCAGGTTATTGATGTCCTTCGAGTACAGGCTGCGAAATGGGACGGAAAACTTCACTTTGTGAGAGAAAATTGCCGGCGGACCGGGATCATAAAAGCCTTTCGGTGGATGGATATCAATCCCCCATCCCCCGTAGGAGACCCGATCTGGGAACAGCGTCTGATTGGCAATGTCGTGTTCGGTCATAATGTAATCGCCGATGAGACGGCGAGACTCCCGTTTGCCAACGACGTGGCTGACCCATGTCAACTTGAAATTCTGGGCCTCTTCTTTCAATTTAGGACAGTGATTCTTCGCATGATCCCACATGCCCCAGATTATCCTGAGAAGCTCATCGCGAATCACTTCCGCATCATTGTAAGTATCCAGCATTCCCCCGTATTCGATGACCCATTGCCAACCACCGAACCGAAGTTGGGGATGTCTTCCAGGATTGAAATCGGAGCATTCGTGAAATTTGTGTGCCCAATCGGGCGCTTTGAATGGAACAGGCTGAGACATCTGTTCGGTCATATAACGAAGGGTTCCACCCATTGTCCCTTTGTTAACCTCGCCTTGTTCCGGGGCGCGCGACTCGTTGTACATCGAGCGGGGTTCGGGACCATGTCGGTACTCTGCTCCGGCCCAAACACCGATGACTCCGTCGCCTGTACAATCGATAAATGTTTTTGCCGGAAAGCGGTATCGCTCACCGGTATTGACATCCAAAGCGATCACTGCCTTGATCTCAGAGGCCGAGGCCAATTCCACACCTGTGGCGTGCGTGTTCAGGAACAGGTCAAGTTGTGGTTGATTCTGAACCAGGCGGAGGAGACGTTCTGAATATCCAAAGACGTCGCCGCGGACCTCCTCGATGATCCCACCTTCACCGGGATCAAGTGGCTCGCGCGTCGTATCGCCTTGCGGCTCGACGAGGATCTCGGAGCTGCTATTTCCCCCAAGGACAGGCCGATCCTGAATCAAGGCCGTGCGACACCCCATCCTGGCTGAGGCGACTGCTGCAAAAGTTCCGGCAAGGCCGCCGCCAACAACCACAGTATCGTAAGGCTCGAGGGTCTTGATTTCCCGACTGACTCCGCCGTATGTTTCGCGCTGCCGAGCCAATTGGCCCAGTTCCTCCGCAGGTCGAAAATCCTGGTCGGCGGCCAGCACAATCGCGTCGCATCGCGAGTAATGTCCTGTCAGGTCATGCAATCGCACCGTCAACGGACCGGCTGTCAACTTCACAGTTCCGCCGTCTTCCCAAATCCACCCGTCTTTTTTACTCGCGCCAAAAACGTGATTGACTGTTTGTTCACCCAAGATGACCTGGAATCGGCCGGGACTGTATTCGGGCAACCAATCTCGATTTCTCACCCATACTCGATACACCCCACTCGAAGGAACCGAAATCGTCGTACTGGCGTCGGCGACAGGCCCTTCCAGACCGATTGCCAAAAGAAAGGGCGAACCCATCTGATCGACGAACTGGGCATCATTGACCCAACCGCCACGATCTGCAAATTTCTCTGTTTCCAACCAGATAACATTATTCCCCAGGACCAAACCGCAGCTTGAAGCGACGATTAAAGAAAGTAACAACCTCATTGCATCCTCCCGTGAGTCTCTGTGGTCCGACATGGAAGTAGTAACCGCATGTCGATCACGAATTATCGCGGACTGTGTGCACTAGCACGTTACTTGACCAATGAGCCGTCGTCAAGAGCCTGACCGATTCTCTCTGCCCGATCTTCCGGCTATCATAACGCTCAGCTTGACGATCCTTTTTTTAAGGGTGACCGCATGTCAAGGGCTTATTGCTAAGGAGACAGACCGATGAGAACTCTCGAAGTATCACGACGCAGTTTTGTTAATGCGACGTTGGCCACAACCGTGGCGGCCATCGTTCCCAGATCAGCATTGGGTGGTCCGAATTTTGTACCACCGAGTGAAAAGATTCACATTGGCTATGTGGGCTGCGGAACGCAGGGTTTACGACAGATGATGAGCGCCCTTAAACATCCCGGCGTGCGGATTGTCGCCGTTTGCGATCCCAATCGAAAGAGCGACGACTATCCAGAATGGGGACCAGGTGAGATCGTAGGCAAGATTCGGGCTTTTCTGGAGGATCCTCAGTGGGGGACCGGGGCACGAGGCGGCTTGTGCGGACGAGAAGTCGGAGTGGAGTTGGTTTCCCGGTACTATGCGAAGGAGGCCGATCGCGCATCGGATGGTAAGCCGCAATGTCGTGCGTACTCCGATTTCCGGCAGATGCTGGCAGACGAAAAGGACCTCGACGCCGTTTACATCATGACGCCAGACCACCTTCACGGCGTGGTGGCAGCACGGGCATTGAAGGCCGGCAAGCATGCCATCACACACAAGCCCATCTCCAACGTCTGGCAGGAGGTCCGCGTGCTCCGCGACCTTGCCAGGGAAACGGGCTTGGCGACCCAGCTCTTCTGTGCTGCCGGGAATCCCGAGGCCTCGACAATTGCGGAGTGGATTGCTACTGGCGTCATCGGAACGGTTCGCGAGGTCCACAACTGGTCCACGCGTCCCTTCTGGCCGCAAGGCATGACCGAATATCCATCCGAGACGGTTCCCGTTCCCGACGGTTTGGAATGGGATCTCTGGTTGGGTCCGGCGGCAGAGCGACCTTATCATCCCGCCTATACACACGCTGTTTTTCGCGGTTGGTACGACTTCGGCACAGGGGCACTTGGTGATATGGGGCATTACAGTTTTTATCAGATTTTCAAGATCTTAAAGCTTGGTTCGCCGATCTCGGTTGAGGCCATGCGGGATCAGTTCTGGAAAATCGAGAATTTTACCTGGAAAAAACAAATCAATCGTGTTTCGTATCCCAGGGCGTCGATGATTCACTGGGAGTTTCCCGCGACCACGGATCGCCCGGGGGTATCGCTCCACTGGTATGACGGAGGATTGCGCCCCGCCCTTTTGGCAGAATTGGAGGTTGACGGTCGGGAGATGCCATCAGAGGGGATGCTGTTCCTCGGTGATCAGGGAAAGATCCTCGCGGGTTTCACCGGCGATAGCCCGCGACTCATACCAGAGAAAAAGATGAAAGAGTTTCAACCACCCCCCCAAACGCTTCCCCGACCGAAGGAGGAATTCGAGCAATGTGTCCTGGCATGTCGCGGTGACGCAAAGTCGGACGCTAATTTTGAAAGTGTCTATCCTATGGCGGAAACGATTCTCCTGGGAACAATCGCCTTGCGAGTGGAGAAGAAACTGAAATGGGATTCCATAAAAGGCGAATTCCTCAACTCTGCGGAGGGCAATGCCTTGCGGACTCGAGAGAATCGCCCGGGATGGGAGTTGTGAGCGGTTTGCGACAACCGAATCACTCGAGTCCAACGTGGATTTCGGTTTCCGTTTTCTGGAGGGGCTGAGGTTGCCCTTCCCGACGACGATGGATGCGGTTCTCCTGTTCGTCTGCCTTTTTTTGTGAATAAAAGCGGACTGTCAGGTTGATGGCCAATGCGATGACGAGCCCGACGAGTCCGAGGTGATAAATCAAGCGGGCAACACCCGCTGTTGCAACCATGGCGATGACGGCGGCCAGAAACCAACTTACGACCACCCAGATTGCACGACCAATTTTTAGATCGGCGTCGCCACGGGCAAGGACTCGGTCTGCCAAACCTGTGGCGATCACTGCGGCAAAGGCAACATAGGTGGTTGAGACCGGAAGCCCGCGACTTGACGCCAGGGCAATTACGCCTGCGCTCACGGAACTGATAACGGCTGCCCTTAATGCGTCGTAATGGACCTTTTTGCCCTGGGGACTCACCATAGGTGGCGGCGCCAACTCTGGATGATGAGGAAAGAAGCGGAGAAGCCAACGAGCTGCGGCACGACACCATTCCGGTGCATACAACGCCACTCGATCAAATTGGCTTCCCACATTGACTTGCGCCCGGGTCACACGTTGTGCGTTTTCGGTCATCATGCCGGCCACAAGGAGACACCCGCAGACAAACAACACCCAGACAGGAATTGTAATTTGGGTGGCTTGGGCGACAGACTGTTCGGATTGTCGCCAAAGCCAGAATGCGGAAATCCCGGGCGACGCGCAATTGGCCAGGTCGTTTTGACCAAAGGCAAAGGCAAGGCAAATCATTCCCAAGACGCCAGGGCGGGAAAGAGATTGCGTGTTCCGAATGTTCCCGAAAACGAGAGAAACAAATGAACCGCCAGTGTGAAAAGCCCCCATACAGTCAAGAAGACGAGTGTCGGGGTGTAGGCGTCAACATAAGGGTCGATAGCATACTCTCGAAACGCGCTGACAAGTGGAATACCTGACATCCCCTTGAAGACCATAAACCAACCTAACCCAGTCAACATGAGCCCGGAGATCCACGGTCCGTGCAGGAGGATGGTTTCGCGATCCTCGATCTTGCTTCCGATAGCTGCGCGAAAAACCCTTTGGATAAGAAACCCTGCAACCCCCGCCATAAAAATGGATACGAAAATGGCGGCGATAACGGTCCCCACTTTATCCCAATGAACAATTGACAGCCCGAAGAGCCCAAGTGATGCCCCCATCAGTTCAAAGATTAGACAGGCTGTGGTGCTAACCGGCATCCCAAAGGCAGAGTATGTAAAAAGGAGGACTGTATCCACCAAATAGACACTGATGTATGCAATAATGGCTTGGTGCAGTGTTAACATTCCCGGATCGAAAATCCCCTTACGGGCGGTCTCAAAAACGGGACTTGCCGCTGTAGCTCCAATGACGACAGCCAGCCCTGCAACGCGTACTGCCGTCCTTCGATTAAGAATTCGTGCCCCGAAGACCGCATTGACGATATTTGATGCATCATTGCGTCCTACCTCGATGCAGTCCCAGACGAGCAACGCCAAGCCGAGGAAAACCAAAATCGTGATCAAGTCCACGCGAATTCTCTCCAGCTTTGATGATCACACTCACACTAAAATGATTATGCTGGCCGGAAAGAGCAAGCTCGCCCACTTGGCACCGTGCTTGATTCCCGGCAGCATGAGGGCTACCTCCGATCGCATATTTCCCAGTAAAACCGTTAATTTACCGGACATTCGAACACGGCAAAAGGAATACGGTAGAAAAGGCCTCTGTCCATGACAATTGACATGTGAAAAAATAGGACGACAGACTGGTCATTCTCGGCCCGGCTCGGCATAGTCAAACTCAGCCCGCACGAAATGGGGGATTTTTCCCACCGTTTGTTTCATCACCTGTGAAGATGAAAGACTATCAAGCTGCCTGGCAAATCGCCTACGAAAAACTGCTCACCCGATGTGAATCCGGCGGATTCTGGCGGGGACATCTTTGTTCATCGCCTTTGGCAACTGCTACGGCAACAAGCGCACTGGCGGTTTATAACAGGGCCCTTTGGGCCGCGAAAGAGAGGCCAGCTTCGGCCGTTGAGCGGGCCATCGAAGCAGGGGTCGATTATCTTCTTTCCACGCAACGGTCGGATGGCGGTTGGGGCGATACGGAACGGTCACTCAGCAACATCGCAACGACTTACCTGGTCTCCGCCGCACTGGAACTGTCCGGCAGCAAGTCTCAGGCGGAATCCTCCATCAAAATGGCCCAAGCATACATTGAGCGCGAAGGCCGAGAGGATGGCCTTCGGCAGCGTTACGGTAGTGACCAGACCTTCGTTGCTCCCATTCTGACCAACATTGCGCTCTCAGGCGGGTGTACCTGGGATGATGTGCCTCAACTTCCCTTCGAACTGGCGATTTTTCCCCAGTCACTTTATCGGTTTCTCAGGCTCCCTGTGGTCAGTTACGCCATTCCTGCCCTTGTAGCGATTGGCCTGGCCAGGTTTCACCATGGTCCCAAACCGAACAAGGCTCTGGCTTGGCTGCGGGGGCTTGCGGAAAAGAAGTGCCTATACGTCGTTGAGAGGATGCAACCCCACAGTGGGGGATTCCTCGAAGCCGTCCCGCTGACGGCGTTCGTGGCAATGTCGCTTAGCTCCATTGGCATCCCGGAGCATCCAATTGTGCAAAAAGCCATCCATTTCCTAATATCCCTGCAACGTGGTGACGGAAGCTGGCCCGTGGATATCGACCTCGCGACCTGGGTAACAACCCTGGCCACCAACGCGCTGGCAGTGAGCGGACTCGCAACCTGGCACGAAACAGTCAACTTGGATTGGATTTTGAGCTGTCAGCATTTCAGTGTGCATCCGTTCACCGGGGCACCTCCTGGTGGCTGGGGTTGGACCAATCATTCGGGCAGCGTTCCAGATTCGGACGATACGTCCGGCGCGCTGCTAGCACTTGCCCACTTTTGGAGGGGCAACGAACATGTGCGGAAGAGAGTCTTACCCGCAGTCTTGTTAGGGCTGGATTGGTTAGTCGGCCTTCAAAACCGGGATGGTGGTTGGCCGACATTCTGCCGCGGATGGGGAAAGCTACCATTCGATCGGAGCGCCGTCGACTTAACGGCGCACGCGGTCCGAGCGCTCAATGCATGGTATCTTCTTCTGACAACGTGGTTTTCTTCCGAAATTGCTTCGGATTCCCTTGTTTGGAATGAGCGCTGGCCAGAGGTTGCGATTCGCAAAGTTTGCCATCTCAGGCGGATTTATCGTTCTTTCCTCGATCGCATTTCCATTGCCATCAAAAAAGGTTTGAGATTTCTTCGTCAAAATCAAAGACCTGATGGTCGCTGGTTGCCTTTATGGTTTGGTAATGAACTTCTTCCGAATGAGGAGAACCCAGTTTACGGGACAAGCCGTTGCTTGATGGCTTTTGTTGATTTGGATATGACTGGTGATGAATCGGCCATGCGAGGTGTCGATTGGCTGGTTCGTGCTCAAAATCCGGACGGAAGTTGGGGAAGGTCTCCCTGCTCTTGCCAGGTACACCAGCTCCGAGGCAGGGTTTCAGAGGGGGCGGGATCGATCGAAGAGACGGCCCTGGCTATCTCCGCTTTGTCGCACTTTGAACACATTCCGGAAGTATCAAGGGCACTTGAGGATGGTTTAAGATGGCTTGTCGCGCATATCGAGAGTGGAGGTCTCGACTGCGCGACACCGATCGGCCTTTATTTCGCACGATTGTGGTATTACGAAGAGCTATATCCTGTTGTCTTCGCTTTGGAAGCCCTGGGACGATATCTTCGAAGGCGTCGGCAATCTTTTGCGTGAATCCGATTGGCCTGGTTTTTACAATATCTTTTGAGACAATTGACAGAAAACCAATGTCTTTGTGATGACAAGGCGACCATGGGTGAAGATTCTGTAAGCGGTCAAGATCTGGAAACACAACGTGCTGGTTCGACCGAGTCCATCAAAGTCGTTCCTCAAGATCGCTCGTGCCGCGAGCAGATTCGACAGGAAGCCTTCCGCTTTGCGGAACGGATGAGTCATCATGACCTGTTGACCCGTGGTCAGATTGAGTCTGCCGCTAAGGAACTTCTCGCCAAACTGGGCCTGCCGCAGTGTTATTTGGGTTGGACAATGGTCGCGGTGGGTTCAGCGTTCTGGCGATCTCAGGTTATGACGGTCCCTTATCACCGACGCCTCCTTTTGTTGCCGCACTGCATGCGGAATGCCAGCCTTTGCGCGGCAACGTACGACGCTGAAGGATTGCAATGTGTTTCATGCGGGGGTTGCACGTTGGGATGGCTCCGCGAGACTGCCTTGTCGCTCGGATACCGAGTCATGATTGCCGAAGGGTCTCCGAGCGTTTTGAAACTCATTCTTTCGGGAGAGGCTGACGCTCTGCTTGGTGTGGCCTGCCTCAACTCTCTGGAACGTTCCCTGGAACGCGTTCTCATGGCAGGGATTCCCAGCATGGCTGTGCCCCTGCTTGTCGGCGGTTGTCGTGAAACAGTCGCCGATGAGGACTGGATCCTGGAGATGATTGAAACTCCCTATGTCAGTACGGCTCTTTCAGGTCGGTCTTATTTGCCGCTGATGCGGATAGCAGTGCGTCTTGTGGAAGCCGAATTGGAGAGCCTTGCACCGCGTGCCTTTGATGGAAGAGATGGGCATCTCCAAAATGGGAAAGCCATATCGGTCACTGAGGATATTGCCTACCAGTATCTTCGAGAAGGTGGAAAGTATTACCGGCCGTTCATCGTTCTCGGTGTTTTCGATGCACTCAATGGTGCTCGGGTTGTCAATCGGGAGTTCGTCCCGGACAGCGAGGCGATCCCAGGGGCGGTACGTCGGGTTGCACTTGCCGTTGAGGTCTTCCACAAGGCCTCGGTCGTTCATGATGATATTGAGGACGATGATGCTTACCGATATGGCCGCCCAACCTTGCATGCGCGCTGGGGTATTCCCGTGGCCCTCAACGTCGGTGACTACCTGATTGGACTTGGATACTCTTTGTTGGCAGAGGTACAGGCTGAGGCGGGGCAAGAAACCGTCGCTGACCTTTTAAAGTTGTTTTCCGAGGCCCATAGAAACCTTTGTGTTGGCCAGGGGGCAGAACTGTGGCTATTGCAAAGACCGCAGCAGCCACTCACGGTGCCGGAAGTCTTGCGAATTTATGCTTTGAAAACGGGATCCGCGTTTGCTGTCGCGATGCTCGCTGGTATTCGGTTAGCCGGTGAGATGCCCTCCTGGTGGAAACTGGTTCGTCAGTTTGCGAGGGCCTTCGGGATCGCATTTCAAATCCAGAATGACTGTCAGGACTGGAAGGGACAGGAGCATAACAAATTACGTCTTGGAGCAGACGCAGCAGCGCTTCGGCCTACGATTTTTTCCGCATTGGCCTGGCATGTGGCGCCGAGAGAATTTGCTTCCTTAATTGAAAAAAGCCAGTTCCAAGACAGGTCAGAACGTGAAGATGTTGTGAAACTTCTCCGGGAGTTTTTCCAGGAGTGTGGACTATTCAAGACGGTCGAAGAGATGCTTCAACTGGAACG
>Ga0068707_1000313_pt1 | contig 30064 bp, 31 predicted proteins | sample YNPNPMetaG_FD_66600 | JGI IMG/M metagenome (GOLD analysis project Ga0068707, IMG submission 66600) | Anoxygenic and chlorotrophic microbial mat microbial communities from Yellowstone National Park, USA - YNP NP MetaG | ecosystem: Environmental > Aquatic > Thermal springs > Hot (42-90C) >... | reverse complement strand
GCTCGTAAAGGTATAACCGTGGAAAACACCTTTAAGGAGGTCACTATCCATGAGTTAGAACTTCTTGAATACAAATGGCCTCGAGCTATCCTTAAAGCGAGGTGTTCTAAAGGCACTTACATACGTCAGTTAGGAACTGATATTGCTCGAGCTGTGGGTTGCTATGGCACACTGGAACATCTGGTTAGAACCCAAACCGGCCGATTCTCTTTAAAAGATGCCTGGACTCTAGAAGAAATCAAAGAAAATATAGAAGCAGGACAGGCATACAGACTGGTTATACCTCTCGCTGATGCTTTAGATCATTTGCCGGCTCTGGTAATAGATGATAACGAAGAAATGGAGCGGCTTAAACACGGTAAGGTTCCTAAGGCACTTGAAGTAGGGTCGACTGGCCGGTCGCCTCTACAAGCACCCATTAGAATTTTAAATGCATCGCAGGACACCTTGCTGGCTTTATGGTGGCCAAAGCAAGGTAGTGAGCAAAAACGTCAATTAAAAGTGTTAGTGTAAAATTTTTAAGAAAAAGGAGGAAAGAAACGTGGCGCTGACTTCAGAAAGAAAAAAAGAAATCATTGAAACTTTCAAGACTCATCCTACCGACACAGGATCACCAGAGGTGCAGATTGCCCTTTTGACTGAAAGGATCCGATACCTTACGGAACACTTCAAGACTCACAAAAAAGATCATCATTCAAGACGAGGACTTCTTAAACTTGTTGGGCAAAGAAGAAAGCTTTTAAATTACCTAAAAACCCATGACACGAACCGTTATTTAAGCCTCATCGATCGGTTGGGATTGAGAGGCTAAAAATAACAAGGATTAAAAGGAGTACAAATAAAATATGAGCGCAGCAAGTATTGCTGTATCAGCAGAAGTAGGAAACCGTATCCTGACTATCGAAACCGGTCATATTGCCCGACAGGCGAGTGGTGCAGTATGGGTACGATATGGAGACACGGTGGTTTTGGCCGCCGCAGTTCGTGATGAAAAAATCAGAGAGGGTGTAGATTTCGTTCCGCTTATGGTTGATTACCAGGAAATGAGCTATGCGGCTGGAAAGATTCCAGGAGGGTTCTTCCGCCGCGAAATCGGACGTCCCAGCGAAAAAGAAGTGCTCACATCCCGTCTCATTGATCGCCCCATAAGACCACTCTTCCCAAAGGGCTATAACTACGACACTCAAATTATTGCTACCGTGCTTTCGGTCGATCAGGAACACGAACCAGACGTTCTTGCCATAACCGGTGCTTCAGCAGCTCTTCACATCTCCGATATTCCCTTCGGTGGTCCCATAGGAGCTGTAAGGATAGGCAGAATCGATGGAAACTTTATTGTCAATCCAAGTATGGAAGAACTCTGCAAAAGCGATATCAACCTGGTTGTGGCAGGTACCAGGGAAGCGATTGTCATGGTTGAAGGTGGGGCTATCTTCGTGCCCGAAGAGGATCTGCTGGAAGCTTTGGATATAGCCCATAAAGCCATTCAACCAATAATAGACATACAGGAAGAACTTCGCCAAAAGGTTGGACGTCCTAAACAAGAATTCATCGTCCCTGAGAAACCTCAGGAACTCGTTGAAGCGGTAAAGGCCATAGCTCTCGAATCCATCCGAGAAGTGATGACCACGCCAGAAAAGATGCTTAGAAAAGAAAAAAAGAAAGCCCTTCATGAACAGGTTGTCTCTTCACTGATTGAAAAATATCCAGACGCTCAGAAAGAAATCGAGGAAATTCTTGATGATCTGGAACGAGAAGTGGTGCGGAAGATGATGATTGAAGAAGGGCAGCGTATAGACGGACGTGGTATGAGCGACATCCGGCCAATTGAAATAGCAGTGGGAGTTTTGCCACGGACTCACGGTTCAGCCATATTCCGTCGCGGGGAAACTCAGGTGCTGGCTGTAACAACTCTTGGCTCATCATCAGACGAACAAAAGATTGAAGCTTTAACGGGAGAAACCTTCAAGTCCTTCATGCTTCATTACAATTTCCCACCCTTCTGTGTGGGTGAAGTCAAGCCGCTTCGAGGTCCAAGCAGGCGTGAAATTGGTCATGGAGCCCTCGCCGAAAGAGCGGTACAGCCTATACTACCCGATTCTGAAACCTTTCCTTACACTATAAGAGTGGTTTCGGAAGTGCTAGAATCAAACGGCTCCAGCTCAATGGCCACCGTTTGCGGCGCCACTCTTTCCCTTATGGATGCTGGCGTTCCTGTAAAGGATATGGTTGCTGGAATTGCCATGGGACTTGTAAAGGAAGGCGACAAAGTAGCTATTCTTACCGACATAATCGGTGATGAAGATCATCTCGGCGATATGGACTTCAAAGTAACAGGAAGCGACAAAGGCGTAACGGCTCTCCAGATGGATATCAAAATCTCCGGGATTACTCGGGAAATCATGCGAAAAGCTCTTGATGAAGCCAAAAAAGCTCGACTTACTATTCTGGAGAAAATGCGCTCGGTTATTAGTGCTCCTCGACCGGAACTTTCTCCATACGCTCCAAGAGTTGTCATTACACAGATTGCCACAGAAAAGATTCGTGATCTTATTGGACCAGGAGGCAAGGTAATCAGGCAAATCGTGGCAGAAACGGGAACCAAGATAGATATTGGAGAAGATGGACGTGTTGTGATTATGGGGCCATCTCAAGAGTCATGTCAGAAGGCATTAGATAGGGTCAAGTTAGTAACGCTGGAACCGGAAGTTGGTCAAATCTATACGGCAAAGATCACAAAGATCACCGATTTTGGTGCTTTTGCCGAAATCCGTCCCAATCTCGAAGGCCTTATTCACATCTCTCAGCTCGATACCAAGCGAGTCAAAAAGGTAAGCGATGTGGTTAAGGAAGGCGATGAAGTGCTCGTTAAAGTCATAGAGATTGATAAAGATGGACGATTTAAGCTAAGTCGAAAAGCTATTTTGGAAGAAACCAATCCGGAACATCATCACTCTCATCCCAAGAAACGCTAAGCTTATGATGGAAAAAACAGTTCTTCCAAGCGGCATTCGGGTGGTTACGGAAAAGGTTCCCTTTTCCCACGTGGTTTCCATTGGATTTTGGATTAACGCCGGTTCCAGGGATGAGGAATCATCGAGGGAAGGAATCACCCATCTCTTGGAACACATGCTTTTCAAAGGAACTAATCGGCGAACAACTAAAGAAATCGCTAAAGAACTGGATGCTCTTGGAGGATATTCCAACGCATTTACCACCAAAGAAAATCTCTGTATATACGGCAAGGTGCTGGATAAGCACCTGCCCAGACTCATAGACGTTTTTCAGGATATTCTCCTCGAATCCCGTTTTGATCCTGAAGAATTGGACCGTGAACGGCAGGTAATTCTTCAGGAAATAAGCATGGTTGAGGATTCGCCAGAAGAATACATTCATACGATTTTTTGCGAAAAATTCTGGAACGGACATCCACTGGGACATCCTATATGTGGCTACAAATCTTCGGTGCTTTCGATGACAAGAGACGACCTATTGCATTTCAAGGACAGCATAATCCATCCTGAACAGCTTATAATTACTGCTGCAGGAAATGTTGAGCATGAACATCTCATTAGCCTGCTGGAACCGGCTTTCGGCAATCTTAAGTCAAACGGTAGGTGTCGCACTAAAAGAAGTTGCCCTCAACGGAAGGTGTTTCGGGAAGCAATTGTTAAAAAACTCGAACAGGTTCATATCTGTCTTGGTACTATGGGCGTCTCCCTTAAGGATCCATCTCGTTTCATGTTCTATGTGTTCAATATGATTCTCGGGAACAGCATGAGTAGCCGTCTATTCCAAGAAGTGCGGGAAAAGCGAGGACTGGCCTATTCCATCTATTCCTTCCTGAACATCTATGAAGATACCGGAATGTTCGGCATTTACGCCGCCGTAGAACCGTCCAAAGCTGAAGAGCTTCTTCGAGTTGTTATAAACGAAATTGACAAAATCAGAGGAAACGGGATCAGTGAGAGCGAACTTGCGAGAGCCAAGGATTGCTTCATAGGAAGTCTGTACCTAAACATGGATGGCACCGATGCTTTCATGAATCGGCTGGCAAAAAACGAGATCGTTCATGGAAGGGATGTCCCTACGGAAGAAATAGAAGCTCAAATTTCGGCAATATCTCTAGAAAACATGAAACAATGGCTGAAATCCTTACCCCCTATTAAGGATTATTCTGCCCTCTTACTCGGACCTGTAAAAAACAAAGAGGCTGATAAATTGTTTCGTTTACTTGGTTAACAAAAGAGTTTTAGACTATGGGATCGCTGTGGTTTCAGGTTTTGGCGAGCGGGTCATCTGGAAATGCCTGTCTTGTATGGACGGACAATACCTGTATTCTTATAGACGCAGGACTTACGGTAAAGACACTCAAGGAGAGAATGAAATCATCTTCTATAGATCCATCCCAGATTGATGCGGTCATAGTATCTCATGAACACTACGACCATGTCCGAGGGCTTGGTGCTTTAAGCCGGATGTACGGACTGGAAGTTTACATATCACCGGAAACATTTGTAAGCCTTCCTTCTAAAGTGAATCATATTCCCCAAAAAAGGTTTTTCATGCGAGGAAAATCCTTTGAAATTGGGGATCTTATCGTTTTCCCCTTTTCGCTACCGCATGATGCTTCAGATCCTGTGGGGTTCATCATTACCAACGGTGTTGCCAGACTTGCCGTATGTACTGACTTAGGCATTCCTACCAACCTTGTTAAATCCTGTCTCAGCAAATGCCAGGCAATTATTCTGGAATCAAACCATGATGCAGAAATGCTTCAAAATGGCCCCTACCCTATTCATCTTAAGCAACGAATAAAAAGCCGACTGGGGCATCTTTCAAATGACCAGGCACTGGAACTGTGCCAGGGAATTTTCCACCAAGAACTGGAAGTTTTGTGCTTCGCTCATCTAAGTAAGACCAACAATTCAAAGGATCTGGTTATGAACAATGTATCAACTCTTCAGAAACAGCCTCAGTGGCGCAGTGTTCGGTTCTTCATAGCAGAACAAGATGAACCTCTACATCCCATAAAGCTCTAAGATTCTATGGAACGATTTCCCCAAAGGTTTATCTATTGCGATTGTTTTTCCGGCATCAGCGGAGACATGTTCCTTGGGGCTCTGCTTGATCTAGGAGCATCCCTTGATGAGATCGACGAGGCCCTCAGGAATCTTCTGGCAGGTTCAGTAGCGATCACAATTCAGAAAGAGCGTCGAGGAAGCCTCTGGGGAACCAAAGCACTGGTAAATATTACAGATGATTCGCATCAACCCCACAGAAATTTTAAGTCCATACAAAATCTTCTTGAAAAAAGCTCCCTACCCGAGTGGGTCATATCAAAAGCAACAGAAATCTTCAGAATTATAGCCGAAGCCGAAAGCTCCATTCACAATAAACCTTTAGAAGATGTTCATTTTCATGAAGTAGGAGCCCTGGATTCGATAGCAGATATTGTGGGAAGCCTGATGGCTCTTTTCAATCTCGGAGTTTACGAACTTAAATCCTCAGCCCTACCCATGAGCACAGGTGGGACGGTAATGACCGAGCATGGAGTGATTCCTCTACCCGCGCCGGCAACGTTGGAAATTCTAAAGGGCGTTCCAATTTACGGCATAGAAACATCACGAGAACTTGTTACTCCCACAGGAGCAGCTATCCTCAAAGTGCTTGCTACCGGCTTTGGTCCTATACCGCCCTGCAAAATCGAGCGAATTGGTTACGGTGTGGGAAGCCATCCGGCATCTCATCCTCCGAACATGTTAAGGCTACTCATGGCATTGCCAATTAACGGCAAGGTGTCGGAAGAACTCGTAGTTATGGAAGCAAACATTGACGATATGCCTCAGGAATTATACGAACATGTGATGGAACAGCTCTTTGCTCACGGTGCCCTGGACGTATGGCTCACACCGATCATAATGAAAAAAAACCGTCCTGCTGTAACTATATCCGTACTTTGCCCGTCCACCATGAAGGATCTTCTCGAGAAAATCTTGTTTCTCGAAACCACGACGGCAGGCATTAGGTCCTACGGTGTTAGCAGAGCGGCACTTAATCGTGGAGAAGGCTCTATCAGCACTCCATGGGGAGATGTAAAAGTTAAGATTCTCTACGAACCGGACGGATCTAAACGACTAATGCCGGAATATGAATCGTGCAAAGAAATATCAAAACGTTACGGAATTCCACTACCGAGAGTTTATTTTTACTGCTTTTCAAAGTTAGCAGAGGACGTTAGACTAGGAAGCTCTTAGATTTTTTTATTATGTTGCAACTCAACGGAAGTAAATTTATCCCTTAATTCTGACAGACCACCTTCCCAGTCAAATTTAAAACCCTTTGGTCTAGTCTTTTTGGTACCATATTTTTGCAAGAGAAACTCTATATAATCCAAAACTTCCCTTTTCAAATCTTCAGGAAGTTCTCGGATTTTCAATTCAATTTCTTTTTCATACATAATCATCCCCTCTATGAGATTTTTCTGATTTTCTTGCACACCCAAGAATAAAACCATTTTATATTCCTAGATCCGCCATAGTAAGATTAATAATGTTAGCCAAAAGGGGCAAGCATTATTTCTTCATCCATGGGCTTGGTATAAAAAGCTTAAAGTAAAGATCCAGTGCGTAGCGGTCAGTCATTCCGGCGATGTAATCACAAACCCGGACGTGCCTTGGCACATTGGCATCATCAGGGGAGCCTATCTCTCGCAAGAACAGGTCATCTCGAGTCATAAAGGCATTGAAAAGGTCTTCGATAATTTTCCGTGCTTTATCTACTTCTCGGATCAACGGAGGCGATTCATATACTCGTTCAAAAAGAAACTCTCTTAGATCACTTACCACACGGAGCATATTGGGGCTGAAGGAAACATCCTCAAGCTCCATTGCCATCGTATAGTTGATCACATCCAGCACAAGACGGTGAATCCTCTGACTGTGGCGATCTCCAAGGACACGGCGGATGCTGGATGGCACATCTTCGGCTTTCAGAAGACCTGCTCTAGTAGCATCATCAAGGTCATGACTCAGGTAGGCAATAATATCGGCAAGCCTAACTACTCGCCCCTCCATAGTTGCTGCTCGATCGTCTTTTTCTCCAACAATGGAGCCGCTTTTCCCCTTCGAATGATGAAGAATGCCATCTCTCACTTCCCAGGTAAGATTTAAGCCTGCGCCACCTTTTTCCAGCACATCTACCACGCGAAGGCTCTGCTCGTGATGCCTGAATCCTCCCGGCATGAGTTCATCCAGAACCTTTTCGCCACCGTGACCAAAGGGTGTGTGTCCCAAATCGTGAGCAAGAGCTATGGCTTCAATGAGGTCTTCATTGAGACGAAGAGCTCTACCGATGGTGCGGGCGATCTGAGCAACCTCCAGAGTGTGAGTTAATCTGGTGCGGTAATGATCGCCTGTAGGAGAGATAAACACTTGAGTTTTATGTTTTAGTCTCCTGAAGGACTTGCTGTGAACAACACGATCTCGATCTCTCTGGAATGCTGTCCTGAGAGGGCACTCCTCTTCGGAACGGAGTCTTCCTTTAGATTCCCGAGCCTTTTTAGCCCTGGGATGCAACAAAAACTCTTCTCTATCTTCTATACTTTCCCGAATACTCTGGCCTTTATTAACCATTGCCTTTTACGTCTCCTTTAGGATAAAAGACCTCTCGTGCTACCGTAGAAAGTTAACCCAGGAGAGAACCAGCATTGAGTATGCGTATTCTGGAACGATACATCTTCAAAGAACTTATAGCCCCCTATTGGTTTACTCTGCTGGTTTCTCTTTTTTTCCTCACGGTTGGAAGAATGGCACAGGTAGCCAAATATCTTTTCCAGGCATCGGTTAGCCTGAAGGATATCATAGAACTTATTATTTTTGCCATTCCTCGACTATCCACCTATGCCCTCCCCCTTGCCAGTGTGGTTAGTATTACCGTTGCTATGAATCGAATGGCGTCCTGCAATGAGCTAATAGCCATTGAAGGAAGCGGCATCCCTGTGCGGGGGCTTCCAAAGCCATTTTTGCTTTTCACGAGTTTCAACACCATCATAGCTCTGTGCATTACTGTCACCATCCTTCACCATGCCAATACGCTGTTTCGGGAAAAGATTATAAACATCGGCAAAACAAGTGTTACAGCTATTTTTCAGGATGGCACATTCATAGATTCGCTCCCTGGCTTCATATTGTATTTTCAGAAGTTATTCCCGGGAGATTTTACCGCTGAAGGGATTTATATGGAAGACCTGCGAGATGACAAAACAGGGTTTACCGTGCTGGCTCAAAAGGCCTATTTTAGCTACGATCCATCTCAGGGAGCTATTGTCTTCAATCTGGAAAAAGGAACCATCATAAGAAACTCAGAACATAATGCTAGCGGGCAGGTTGTTGAATTTGAACGATATGAACTGACGGTTTCTGCGGGAGAACTTTTTAGAGAACTTTCGCGAGCAAGTTCTACAAAGTGGGAAATGAACATGAAAGAACTGTGGCATGCTTCCTTCACCGCAAGGACACTGGAAGAGAGAAGCCGATACGGTATAGAGTTTCATACACGTATAGCTATGCCCTTTCTTTCCATCATCCTTGGCATGATGATGGTGCCTCTCTTTACTTCTAGCCAATCCCACAAAATATTGAGTAGCTCCTCCGCTTTTAAAGTCCTGATAGGATTTGGTCTGTTTCTGCTGTTCTACATCATGATATCTATTGGAAAAGGACTGGCAGAAGAAGGGATTATCAGTCCACCTGTAGCCGTATATGCTCCTATCGGTATCTTTCTTATATGTCTTGCGTATCTATGGATTAAGCCACGCAAAATTTCGAGAAAGCGATGAAGCTCATCCATTCCTATATTCTGCGATTATTCGTTAAATATGCGTTTATTACTTTCCTTTCAGCCATAAGCCTTTTTTTAGCAGTAGATTTTTCTGAAAGGTTTGACGATCTGATAGAAGCTTCGGTTACGTGGTTCGAAATTGTTAGATACTTTGCCTTTAAAATTCCTTCAATGATTAAAGACATAGCTATTCCCGTTTTTGCCATAAGCACACTTATTACTTTTGAAATTATGGCTCATCGTAGGGAGATACTAGCTCTTCACGCATCAGGCATTAATCCCAGTCGATATGCAAAGATTATCATTTTAGCCAGTTTAATAATTGCGGTTGGGTACCTGGAATTCATTGACGTGGTAGAACGGCCGTTGAAGACTCAAGCAAACACCTTCTGGTTGGAACGAGTAAAAAAATCGTTCGACCTTTCTCTTGCGACCAAGAAAATCAAAAAAGGGGAAATATGGTATGCAACTCGACATGCGATATATCACATTAAGTATTACAACCCTCAAAATAAGAGCTTTCACGGGGTTTCCATAATTTTTTTGGACGATAGTTTTAGAATACGTCGAAAGGTTGATGCGGCTACCATGATATGGGACGGCAATCAGTGGATTGCTCAAAATGCGGCAATTGTAGATTTTGGAAAGGAAGGGATAAGCTTCAACAAGACTGAGCGTCTGCCAATAGAAATTCGAGAAACGCCCACAGACTTTTCTATTTTTCAGACCAGCCTGGAAGATCTCTCCCTTAGAGATATTATCCATGTGGTTTTTCTCATGCACAGAGAAGGAGTAAATCCTCGATCTTATCTGATGGAGATAAATCTCAGGTTAGCTAACGCATCGGCTATTGCTGTTTCTATCATCTTGGTTATAGCTATTCTTTCAAAGTATTCCAGATGTTCTCTACGAAGTGAGATAAAGTCTGTAATCTACGCCATGGTTGGATTTGGTCTTTTCTTTGGATTATTCCAGGTTGGGGTAGGACTTGCTTCATCAGGCATGGTTCCCATGGTTTTAGGAATATGGGGAAGTCACGTTGCAGCAACGGTTATAGCCCTCCGTCTTTTATCATCATGAAAAGGGTGTTTTTCTCTGGTTAGGAGATTCCTCGGCACTTCGTGCCTCGGAATGACAGTAAGGATGTAACTCGGAATAACAGGAAAGAGGTGCCTAGGAATGATAGGAAAGAGGGGCCTAGGAATGACAGGAAAGAGGGGCCTGGAAATGACAGAAAAGGCTGTCACCCCGAACGAAGTGAGGGGTCTCTTTTGTTATCCGAACTTTCAAATTGAATGTTGGTAAGGTTATATTTTTTAAGCTTCCGCCACAGAGTTGTCCTGGAAAGCCCCAAGACTCTAGCCGCTTTACCAAGTTGATAATTTGTAAAAGAAAGAACTCTAATGATGTGTTCTTTTTCTACTTCCTCCAGGGAAGAAAGCTGGCGGTTTGATACAACGCCGTATTCCTGAAGATCAGGAGGAAGATCTGCTAGGGTAATAACGTCTGACTCTGCTAAAGCCACCGATCGTTCTATGATGTTTCCCAGCTCCCTAACGTTTCCTGGATATGAGTAGGACTCAAGCACTGCCCTTGCTTCCGGGCTAATGCCTGTAACCTTCTTGCCAAATTTATGGCTGAACTGGGTAATAAAATGCTGGATGAGCAAAGGAACGTCTTCTTTACGTTCCCTAAGGGGTGGAAGATTGATTTGGACGACGTTTAATCGAAAATATAGGTCCTCCCTAAATTCTCCATCAAGAACGGCCTTCTTGAGATCCTTATTAGTTGCGGCAATGAATCGGACATCGAGCCGTATAGGCCGGTTGCCTCCAACCCGCATAATGACTTTTTCCTGAATAACTCGCAAAAGCTTTCCCTGCATAGAGAGGGGCATATCACCAATCTCATCCATAAAAACTGTTCCTCGATTGGCAGTTTCAAGGATGCCAATTTTTGTAGCTACTGCTCCAGTAAAGGCTCCTCGTTCATATCCAAATAATTCGCTTGCAATAAGTTCTTCGGTAAATCCCCCGCAATTAAAAGCCACAAAGGGATGGTCTTTTCGAGGACTTTCACGATGAATTAGGCGAGCCACAAGTTCCTTTCCCGTTCCACTTTCACCCTGTATAAGGACGTTGCAATCAAGTGGAGCGACTTTGCGTATGAGATGAAAAACTTCCTTCATGGGGGGACTCACCCCCACTATCTCTCCCCATCTTTCTATGGACTCAAGGCGACTCTTGAGTTGCCTATTTTCCAGCCGAAGTCTTTGCTGTTCAGAAACTTTACGGGCAAGATTTCTTATTTCTTCGAGTCGCAGCGGCTTTGCAACATAGTGAAAAGCACCTTTTTTAACGGCCTCAATTGCATTATCTATGGAAGCATGCCCAGTAATCATAACAACTTCAGTGTTAGGCTGGCGCAGCTTAATCTGCTCCAGAACCTCCATACCGTTAATACCTGGCAGAACTATATCCAAAAAAACCAGATCGTATTGAGCCGCATCGAGCGCTCTAAGAAATTCCTCTCCACTTGAAAATGTATCCACTCTGTAGCCTTCCTTCTCCAAAAGGCCACGAAGCCGCTTCTGGACAATTATTTCATCATCTACTACCGCAACATACATAACAACTATTCTTCTTGCCTTCCCTGGTTGATTTCCGTTTCCTTATAAGCAGGCAAAACAACTGTAAACGTAGAACCTTTTCCTTTTTCGCTTTTAACCTCTATCCGTCCTCCGTGCTTTTCAATTATACCATAACTTACCGCAAGTCCTAAACCAGTACCTCTTCCTACCTGCTTGGTGGTGTAAAAAGGGTCGAATATATAAGGAAGGTCACGAGAATCAATACCCACTCCCGTGTCGGTCACATCAACTTTTATCCATTCACCATTTTCGGATACAGAGGCGCGCAAAATCAGGTCACCACCTCCTGGCATAGCCTGAATTGCGTTAATAATGAGATTGAGAAACACCTGTTGGAGGCTTTTCTTATCTCCGTAAACTAAAGGAATATTCGGCGGGAAATCTTCTTCAACCTGAATGCCAGCAAGAGAAATCTGGTTTCTTACTAGCTTGAGAGTGGCTCTAACAACAGAAGAGATTGAAAGAGGCTCAAACTGCGGGTACTCGGCACGAGAAAAATCCAGAAGTCCCTTTACTATTTCTGAGGCTCTATCTGCCTGTGAGATAATGTCATCAATAAGTCCCAGAGCTTCCTTTGGGCTAAGGCTATGGAATTCTTCCCTTAGGGTTTCTGCTGTAAGAACGATATTGTTAATTGGATTGTTTAATTCATGAGCGATACCTGCCGTTAAAGTTCCTACCGCCGCCATCTTTTTAGATTGAGCGAGCTGTTCCTGGCGTATTTCAAGTTCTTTTACCATACGGTTAAAAGCCTGAAAGAGAGCCTCAAACTCTTCTGGATAAGGCCCAGATTCTGGAAGAGGGGCAAAATCACCGCTGGTAATTTTGTCCATGGTCTTTTTCATAAGAAACAACGGTTCAACTAGGATCTTCGCCACATAAAAAGCTACCACCACACCCAAAGCCAGGAATATTCCGATAGAGCCTATGAAAAGATGGATCGTTCTTCTAAAGAGTTCGTCAATACGAGAACGCTCCTCCTTTTCCCAACCTTCTGCCATGCTAAGAAGCTTCTGTCCATAACTACGAAGAGATTCTTCCAGGACCGCAACATTACCTTTATCTTCCACAGAAGATCCTTTTTCGGAGACATTCATGAGTTCGATGAGAGTTTGCCGATACTTTCCAATTACGACGGGAAATTCGGATACAGTAGAGTCCTTTTTCAGCTTTAAAATCTCATCCTTGTGCTTTAAATAAAGTTCCTCAACCATTAAGGCGTAATCCATGGCTTCCTTAAGACTAGCGAACTGCCTGTAAAGAAAGAAGTTTTTTTCATAGCGGCGCATTTCCAGAATATTGTAAAGAACATCATGGGTAAATTCCAGAAGTTTCAGTCTATGACCAATCTCTAAGTGAGTCTGAAAGCTTAAGGCAGCAAAGATAAGAACTGACATCAAGCTAAACAAGAAAGCTACTATTATCCTCTGGCGAATTTTAAAAGGAACTTTCTCCATATTTTTCTCCTCATAACAACGATAGTTTTGACTATCCAGACAACATTTTTTCAAAAATCCTTGCTAACCTTAATCACGTCTTTTATCAAGAAAATCATCACTTGACCATAAAACCAAAAAAATATCCTTTGAAATTGCTTTCGACAAATTGCTACATAGTTCACATTTTAACTTCCTGCCATTTTCTGTTCCATTATTAAACATTCATTTTACCTCAATATACATGGCTTTGCGAAACACTCTCTTCCCTTATTTTTCACTAAGAAACAGATGAAAAAGTTTCTCATCTCTCGTTTTATCACAAAGACCTTTCTACTCTTTCTTGTCTAAAGCCGACTCAGAATAGCCAATGCAAAAATTACACATGGAATGAACATTGAAACTTACTTACGATGTACTAAGTCAGGGAGGTTTTAACAAGGTGGTAGCGACGAGAAAGAGAGTTCTTTTAGCAATAGACATGCAGTGCCCAACTTTATGGGTGGCATCTTATGCCTTGCATCTTACGTCTCGGCTCAACCTTGCTCTTGCAGTAATGATGGTATTTCCCGAAAACCATCAACCCCATTCTGTAAGTCTGGACGAAAACACTCGGCTGTGGCTTAGCAAATTCCGAGAAGAATGCACCAGAGAGAATGTACCCGTTGAAGTATTTATAAGCTATGGAGAATTTTTCGAGGAAATATTCAGATTTTCCAATTCAAAAAGCTCCGTTCAATTCATTGTAATTGGCATATCAGGTGAAACTCACATCAGCAATCTTATGAAGCACGCTAAGATTTTTCAGAACCTGCACGAACAGCAAGGGGTGGACACACTCCTGGTATGGATACATGGCAAGGTGAAACGTCTAACAGAAATCTATCAAGAAAAAAAACCTTAGTATGGAGGAAGACGAAAATGTCTGTAAGTCTTTACCTACCTCTCGCAGGAAACAGCATCAACATTTTTCTGCTTTTTGGATTAGGCGGAATAGTAGGATTTTTGTCAGGCCTTTTTGGCGTGGGTGGAGGCTTTTTAATGACCCCCTTACTCATAATGGCCGGCGTGCCACCCACTGTTGCGGCTGCATCAGATTCAAATCAAATTGTAGCAGCATCAACCTCGGGAACCTATGCTCATTGGCGTCTGGGCAATGTGGATTTCAAAATGGGAATCTGTCTCCTTGTCGGAGGTATCATCGGTGGAACACTAGGAGTCTATCTAATAAAAATCCTCCGAAGCATGGGAAATGCAGATTTTGTTATCAAAATTACCTACGTAGTTATGCTCGCTATAATCGGGGGCTACATGTTTGTGGAAAGCCTCCAGAGCATGCGCCGTCAATCCACAGTTAAAGCATCAAGAAAGCCATCCGAAGAACCGACCAAAGTTTCCTTATATACTAAATTTGTCCAGTCCCTCCCGTATCAAATGAAGTTTGAAAAATCCGGCATTACAGCATCCCCTCTGCTACCCATTATATTAGGCACCCTGGTAGGCATCCTGTCAGCTATTATGGGTGTGGGGGGAGGATTCATTATGGTACCGGTTATGGTTTACATGCTCAGAATGCCCATGCATGTCGTGGTGGGCACAAGTCTTTTTCAGATCCTCTTTACCTGTATTAACGTCACCATCATGCAAGCTATTACCAATCACACAGTCGATATGGTGCTCGCCTTTATTCTACTCCTGGGATCCACAATAGGCGCTCAATTTGGAGTTAAAATCAGTAGCAGACTCAAAGCCGATCAACTTAAAATTCTACTCGCATCCATCGTTCTCCTCGTAATGATCCAGATGCTGGCAAGTCTTATCATTACTCCTAATCTCATAATAACTTACAAAGGAGGACACTAAAATGAGGAACTCTCTCCATGTGAAGCTTTGTCAGATTCTTATCATGTTAATGACGGTTGGCGTGGTACTAGGTTTTCAAAATCTTTCTATAGCTGGAAATCAACTTGTTATCCAACCCAATCAAATAGAAATCGGAACATTCTTTAGCGGGCAATCACTATTGATCCAGGCAGAAATTCCATCCTCTGCTCAGGCAATTGTTGAAATTGTCGGGCAAAGCTCTGAAGAACAACTCATGAAAAAGGGCAGGCGTGGCGGATTATGGATGAATATAGGCGAAGTGCATGTAACGGGGGTGCCATCCCTTTACATAGTTGCAAGCACCGAAAGTAAGCTCCTGGAAGATCCTTCGGCAGATGTATCCTGGGGATACCACGCTATTATGAAGAAAATTGGTGTTTCTGGACAGGTTAATGAAAACGAAAAAGAAAAACTTATCCAGGACTTCATAAAACTCAAAGAACACTACGGGGTTTACAAAATACTGCCAGGCCAACTTAAAAACAGTAAATCAACAAACGGGCATAAAAAGATAGTCGGGACACTTCCTATCCCGGCTTCCATAAAACCAGGAACTTATGAAGTGTGCCTCACTGTAATTCAACAATCCGACAAACAGGAAAACACGAAGCAATGCCAGAATATGAAAGTGGTTATGGTAGGTTTACCAGCAATCCTCGCTACACTCGCCTATGAACACGGCGCTCTTTACGGCGTCATAGCGGTCATTATTGCTATTCTCACTGGTTTCGCAATGGGTTATATTTTCAAAAAAGGTGGAGGTGGGCATTGACCGTGGTGCCTCGTATATTCCGAGCATTATGGAACCGTTTCAAAAAATCAAGGGAGAGCCCTGTTGAATTTTCTCAGATTTTCGACCGTTTCCAGGGAGTACTCCAGAATCACCAGCGAGTTATGGAACTCATTGCCGATCTTGGTGAAAAATGCGGAGGTGAGTATATATTCGATCGCAAATATCTCGTCGATGTGGTGAAAGAACTTCATTCCTTGCTTCTCCACATGGTGCAAGAATTGAATTTTATTTCTTCAAATAAGTATCTAGCGCTTTACCATACGCTTGATCGCATTATATCTCAACTTGAAGCGGAACTTAGAGGCAGGCTAAGTTTCGATCAAAACACACCCTTCGCATTAACTTTAGAAGATGCCCCTCTCGACCGCCCCGAACTTATAGGAGGAAAAGCCAATGTTCTGGCAATTATATCTCGAAATCTCAAACTTCCCATTCCACCTAACGGATTGGTGATCACAACCCGAGCCTATCGGCTATTTCTGGAGGTGAACGACCTGGAAGATCGGATCTATTCTCTTTTAGAATCATGGGCGACAGGAGAAAGGGACGAATACAGCACGTCGCGTCAAATCAGATATCACATTCTTGCTGGCATTATTCCCAAGGAAATAAGCAAAGAAATAGAACAATGGACAGGTGGAAAAGGTTCGCGAAAGCGATGGGCTGTAAGAAGCAGTGCCTACGGAGAAGATGGAGAATTGAGTTTTGCTGGCATTCACGAAAGCGTACTCAATGTGCCATCCAGGGATGTTCCGTACGCATACAAAAGAGTCCTTGCAAGCCTCTATTCGCCTGAAGCTCTTGTTTACCGCCAAAGAATGAACATGCTATCTGAAGAAGCAGCCATGGCGGTCATAATACAGGAGATGGTGCACAGCAAAGTAAGTGGAGTAATCCACACGGTAGATATAAGCGAAGAAAACCCAGATCACCTGGTGGTGTATGCTTCCTGGGGTCTTGGACGCACAGTCGTCGAAGGAAGAGATCTCGTCGACATATTTGTTGTGGAAAAAGCACCTCCTTACAACATCGTCCAAAAAGAAATAGCCGTAAAAACCACTTCAGTAAAACCAACTAACGCAGGTGGGGAGAAAGAAGAAATGTTACCCCAGGAGGAACGGGGAGCCTCGACTTTATCAGACGAAGACATTATCCAACTCACCAAGTGGGCTCTGACTCTTGAGCGATATTTCAAATATCCTCAAGAAATTGAATGGGCAATAGACCAAGGCGGACAATATGTCATTCTCCAGTCTCGCCGACTCCTTATTCCTAAGCGAAGAGACCAACCCGGAGAGGACATAACAACTTTGTGCGACCAGTATCCAATCCTGTTTAAAGAAGTAGGAACAGTGGTGCATTCTGGAGTGGGAAGCGGTGTGGTGGTAAAAGTCGCTTCTGGCAGCGACATGGAACATTTCCCTGAAGGCGGGGTATTGGTTACAAAATACACTGCGCCGTGGCTAGCTCGAATTGTTCCAAAAGCATCGGCAATTATTGCGGAAAGAGGATCTGCGGCGGGACATTTCGCTACTATTGCTCGAGAATTTCGCGTACCAACGCTTGTGGGAGTGGAGGGGGCTGTCGAGAATTTACAAGACGGGCAGGTTATTACCGTTGACGCTAGATCCCGCATCATCTACGCCGGAAGAGTTAAGGAACTTCTCGCATACGAACTTATACAACCATTTCCATTTGAGGGTATGCCAGAGTTCAGGCTCATTAGACGACTCTTCCGCCGTATTGCTCCGCTCCATCTTATAGATCCTTCCTCTCCCGATTTCACTCCCGAAGGTTGTCAGTCGGTTCACGATGTCGTACGGTTCATTCATGAAAAAGCTGTAGAAGAGCTTATGGACCTCCCGGGGTTACTTCAGAGAAGCAGCGGAGTCCATGTGTATACTCTCCAGTCTGAAATACCTCTAGGCTTAAAAGTGCTAAATTTGGGAGGCGGAATCGATCCTAAATTTATAGACACTGGAAAACTAAAACCAAAGGACATTCGCTCAGTACCGTTTAGAGCGTTTTGGAGCGGGTTATCTGGACCGGGGATATGGAGCACAGAGCCCGTTTTGGTGGATTTCAAAGGTATAATGTCAAGCCTCACCAGAACACCTTCGGAAACATCTGGTATTACATCTTCCGCTGAATTTAATCTGGCGGTAATTAACCAAACCTATATGAATCTCCATCTCAGGCTGGGATACCATTTCAATTTGATAGACACCAAAGTAGAGCCTGATTCTCACCATAATTACATCTACTTTAGATTCGTTGGTGGGGTAACGGATAACATTAGGAGATCAAGGAGAGCCAAGCTACTTGAAGCAATTCTTTCTCGATACCATTTCAAAGTGGATGTCAAAGGAGACTTAGTGGTGGCTCGAGTTTTGCATCTTAGTGAAGAGGACATGATCCAACGACTACAGATGCTTGGTCGCCTTGTTGGATTCACAAGGCAACTGGATATACAGTTACAAGCGGACGAAGATATAACAAACTTTGTCGGAATTTTTATGAGCTTAAATACTCCTACCGAGGAGGGAACACAATGGAAAGACCACTAAAAATTTTAATCCTGGATGACGAACCTATTGTGTGCAAACGACTACAACCGGCTTTGGAGAAACTCGGTTATGAGGTGGAAAGCTTTACCGATAGCGTTGAAGCCACCAGACGCATTCAGGAAACATCTTACGACATAGTGATAACGGATCTGAAAATGAAAGAAATCGACGGAATGAGGTTTCTCGAAGAGGTCAAAAGCCGTCATCCTAAAACCGAAGTGATTGTAATTACTGGCTTTGCCACAATGGAAACGGCCAAGCAATCCTTCCGGAAAGGGGTTTTTGATTTCATCGCCAAGCCCTTTAAGCTGGGAGAACTCCAAGAAGTTGTCAATCGAGCTGCGGCAAAGATTCTCGGAGAATCAGAATCGTGAAAGTTCAGAGTTTTAAGAAAGGAGCCCGTCTATGCTTAAGACACTTGTAGCAATAGAAGTAGACCTAGCTTCAAATATGGCGATCAGATACGCCTGCCATCTGGGTAACCTCGTTCCTATGGAACTATATCCGGTTTACGTTAAACAGCCTCCCTTTGATTTCCCTATGACTGGCGTGGGATGGGCGCGCCGGACCTGGGAGCGAGAAATTGTAACAGCCGGGCGAGAAGAAATTCAGGAGATATTAGAAGCTGAAATGGATTCATGCCCTGTGCTTAAGGAGCCTCGAGTTATTTATGGAGACAGAGAAATAGAGCTTTTGAAAATCTTAGAGCGAGAATCCTTTGATCTTTACATCGAGGGAGCCCCCTATCCTTTTAATCCCGCAACTATTGTTCAAAGGCTTCACCAAAAGCTATATCAACGAATCTCTATCCCGTTTATATGGCTAAGAACCCTAAGAAAGGTCAACCAGATCCTGGTGCCAGCAATGCAAGAGGAAGCAATTAAGGCTACTGTACCTGTCATATCCAAACTGATGGCTGGTTCTAACATTCCAATTCATATCGGCATTCTAAACAAAAACCTCATGGAAGCCGCCGCTGCCGCCAAAGAAGAATTATCAAAATTAGGCCATGATTCGGTTATTACGGAAATAGCCGACCTTACGCCACAGGAAGCTACAAAAAACTACGGAATGGTGGTTGTTAACCTGGATAGAGCAGCAAAAAAAGACAATGCCTTTATTCAGTGGATCGCTCAGGTAAAGGCTCCCATGGCAATAGTGTTATCAAGTACTACATGAAACAAGAAGGAGAAAGATCATGAAAATATTGTTTGCTTGCGATGAACATCCTTACAGCAGCTTTGCTTTAAAGGAAGCCATACACTTAGCTTACAACACATGGGCGGACATTACAATTCTGGGCGTTATACCTTCACTATTATCGACCTCAACTCCCGTTGAAAACCACCCACTAGTGCGAGCACTAGCATCGTATAGACAGACTTTTCTAGAAAGCTCACCATCAGAAGAATCCCCTTATGAACCTCAACATTGGCGATACGAATGGTTTCCCATTCAAAAGGGAAAAGTCTGGGAGGAAATACTTGTAAAAAAGGGTGCCAAAAGAGATTTAAGAGTAAAGATCAGAGCAGGCAATGAAGCAAACGAAATAATCGAAGAAGCTCAAGAAGAAGAGAGTGATCTTATCGTAATTGGGTGTACAGGGGGATCCCAATGCATCTGGCAAAACGCTCCATCAGTCCCCCAACGGGTTGTAAATGAAGCATCATGTTCTGTGCTTCTTGTCAAAGAAAATCAACCTGTTACCCGCATTATGGCATGTCTTGACCAAAGTTATATAAGTCAAGATTCTCTTGAGATGATTAACCAGATGGTCACTATACACGGAGCTACTCTCCAGTTGGTTGGACTTACTCAGGAAGGAAGCATGAAAAAAGATGTGTATCGAAGGCTCATAGAAATCGGCGACTATTACGAAGACAGGCAAGTCCATGTGACTACCCAGCTTACCGAAATCAACGAATTTGAAGGATTTATTGAAAAAGAGCTTAGTCAGGATCTTGTGGCTCTATGGATGGGGAAGAAGTCACTTTTAGATCGTTTCTTCCCCAAGGATTGGATAGGACGGTTTGTAAGCAAATGCCAGACATCTGTTCTTGTGCTGAGATGAAGAAACCAATTAGGCAAAGAGAGAGGTGAGCCATGATGAAAATTTTAGTGCCCGTAGATAAAACAGAAGAATCTCTGTTAGCCTTGAGATATGCCTGCCACCTGCTGGAACATTTCCAAGCTGACGTGGATGCGCTTTATGTGAAACCAGATGTGGTTGATATTATAGCCGATGGCGGTGGATATATGCCCTTTACTTCAAGGGGCGATGTAGAACGAGAGATTGAAAAAGAAGCAGAAAAAACGGTCGAACAGATTATCGAATCATGCGAAATTTGCCTTGGGGGTAAAATTCCATGCAACCCTATGGTTGCAGTTGGCGAACCAGCCGAAGAAATACTGCGAATCGCTGACGAAGGAAACTACGATTTAATAATACTAGGTGGTCAGAGCCGTTCGATAGTTGGAGGGTTACTGCTTGGAGCTGTGCATGCAAAGGTGCTTCATCATGCAAAACAACCTGTGCTGATTATCAGGAATTTCCGCCCCATACAGAAAATATTAGTAGCTTACAGAGGCTCTCAATGCGACCAGGGTGCTCTAGAATTTATCGCTCCCATGTTTGCCAAAAATAAACCCGAAATTACCATAATGCACGTTCAGGAAACCAGCTGGGGAGAACCTGATGAATTCGCCGAAACATGTCTTTTAAAAGGATACCAAACTCTCAACAAATACGGCTACACCCCTATTCAAAAAAGAGTAAAAGGAGATTTCGTAGAAGAAATTCTTAAAGCCGTTGCGGTGGAACGGTATGATCTTTTAGTATTGGGAGCCTACGGGTATAAGCAACCGAAATATGTTAAGCTAATTACCGACGAAGCCTTGAACCTTGTTAGGCTAACAACCAGGCCTGTGCTGGTTTACCGGTAAGCAGACTCCAGATTGCTACATTCATAAATACCGGGGGCAAAACTTCTTTTTTCCACTCAGAAGCTATGCCCCCAAAGTTCTCAGCTCATTCTTTAAGCTTTTTCAGACAACTTTCAATCAAAAGACTCCCTTGCTTCGAGCGCCATGGCTATTTTCTTCTTCAACTCAGTCAGGTCGAAGCTTTTAACCACATAAAAATCTGCTGCCATGGACTTGGTGTCCTCTTTAAAAGTGTCATAAGCTGTGGAAAGAATCACCGGAAGATCATAGAATTTAGCACGAATATCCTGTAGGAGATCCAGACCGTTGTAATCAACCATTTTTATGTCAAGCACGATAAGATCAGGTTTTTCGCGCTCAATAAGCTCAAGGAGTTTATAGCCACTTTCGGCTGTAATTACTTCATAGCCAGCATCCCGGAGTTCTTCCGAGTATAACAACCTAATGTGCTCTTCATCGTCCACGACGAGAATTTTTGCCATTGCAACAACCTCCGTATTTTCTTTTCCGGTCTGCCAATCGGCACTCGCAAAATCGGGTAAAACCTTTTATCAAGCCGTTTTCCACCGATTTACCAAATAAGCCTTGTTTTCTTCAAACACCATACATTCATTTTCCACTACTTCTTCCGCCTGCTGAGTTGACATACGTTCTGTCTTCCGAACATAGGAAGCCACCTTACCATAGTAGAGAGGAAGCAACGCTTCCAGAATTGACAGCTTCATATCATTGGAAGTAGCGTTACGATAAGCAGCGGCAACATCAAAAAGGATGGTTGCCCAGGTGTGAGCCGGAAAATTGAAGTGCTGAATACCTATACTACGGATTTCATCAAGTTTATGCATCTCCGCGGGACTTAATACCTGACTCAAAAGATCTCTGTAAGAATCCAATCCCCGGCTGAAGGTTTCAAAAAGTCGAGCAATATTAACGTCCATAGGAATAGGCACTTCCGCTTCGCGTAATTCAGCATTAAACAGCATCGTCGGTTTGCTCCACTTTATCCTCATCCAAAAATCCTGAAATGGTGTCATCAGCTCAAAAAGTGTGCCCACCAACTGGATAAAGGCTTTGTTAACCTGAGCATGAGGATCTTTTACTCGATGAAGCTTAGGGGATCCAATAACCGTTTGACATATTGGCTGACGAGTATAAAGGGCATTAACTACCATCCACACATCTATTCCCTTTTCGGCAACAAGATCAGACCAGTATGGAGCTTTAGCAAAATGCTCAACAAGAGATCTTCCAAAAGCACAATCTCCCGCAACACTCTGGCGAACTCGCCTGCCGTAAAGACACCTGAGAAGAGGATAAACAATAACGCTGGAAAGCGTCGCTTCGTATTTGTGATGAACATAGATTGGGGTCACATATCCTGCGCCTTTTCGCACAGGTTCGATGAAATTGTAAACCCAATCGGGACTGACATTGCGTATATCGGCTTCTAGAATCAGGACAGCCTGAGGATTAAGAGATTCAAATTTTTGAAACAGATTTCGCAAATTGATTCCCTTCCCTCGCTCACCAGGCGCCGAAGAAATGTAAATCTTGGGACTTTTCGTATCAGTTCCCAGAAAGGCTTCTCTCGTCCCATCTAAAGAATAGTTATCGCAAACAACAATAACACTTTTCAAATCCGGATAATATTTTACCAATCCGGCATCAACCTGAGATGTAACCGTAGAAATATTAGCCGATTCATTAAAAGTAGGTATTGCTACAACCAAATCAACTTCGGTTACTCCTGAAGGGTTTTCTTCAGCGTATATCATTACTCTCTCCCCTCTCTCAATTTCCTTCGCCGACCTTTCTAGCCCCCTTTAAGTACTTAAGTGCTTCTGCTTTTGTTGAAAAAACAACAACTCCATGGGGATTTGAAAAATTCTTATAGACTTCAAGTGACCTCGTAAAATCAAAGAAATCTGGATCCTTTCCGTATGCTTCGGCGTAGATTCTGGTCGCTTCCGCATCAGCCTGACCTCGGATTTTCTGAGCGGTCATAAATGCTTCAGACCTGATCTTTGCCAGTTCTTTTTCCATCTGCCCCAGTATAATAGCTCGTTCTCCCTCTCCTTCGGATCTGTATTGAGCAGCAATACGCTTCCGCTCGGAAATCATTCTATCAAAAACTTTTTGCTGAACGGTGTCTATATAATTTATTCGCTTGATGCGAATATCAAGAAGTTCTATGCCAAGTTCCCGCAGAAGAGGTACGGCAGTAGCAAGCATTTCCCTTGTAATTTTTTCACGTCCTTTTTCAAGCTTCACCGGTTCATCACTTTCACCTGTCTTGAGAAGCACTGCGTAATCAGAGGCTTCTCCGCTTTCGAGCAGGCTCTTCCCTGCCTCCTCCCATCCTTCACTCCGGACTAACTCCACCAGCAAATTGTTAGCCACATGATCTCGCACTACAGAATCAATAATACCATCCAAACGACTATGAGCCGTCTGAATTGATCCAACTCTCATGAGAAAAAGCAGGGGGTCTCCAATCTTCCACCGTGCTGTAGTATCAACCCAGATGTATTTTTTATCTCTTGTGGGAATTTGAGTAGGGTTACCGTCCCATTTCAGCACTCGTTTTTCAAATACGTTGACTTTCTGAATTAACGGGATTTTTAAATACAATCCGGCGGCAGTAATGGGCTTTCCTACCGGTTTCCCAAATTGGGTAATTACAACTTGTTGGGTCTCGCTAACAATAAAAAAGCCATCACCAATCACCAGTAAAATGAGCAATGCTATCGGAACAACCCACCTAATACCGTTCATATACCATCCTTTCCAATCCTACGGCTTAGAAGAAGATTTCTGCTGTTCTACTGGCTCCTTGGGTGAAGTTTCCACAAACACTCCCTTGGACAAATCCAGGAACGGGAGGAAATTCTTTTGAGTATCATCCAGAATGACCACACTCTTGGCAGAATTCATAAAATGTTCAAAAGCTTCAAGATACATGCGTTTACGCGTTATATCCGGAGCCTTTTGATAAGCTGCAAAGATCTCCAAAAAGCGATCTGCTTCTCCCCGAGATCGATTTACCCGTTCTGTTGCATAACCTTCAGCTTCGGTGATAATCTGCTTTGCTTCACCTTTAGCCTTAGGAATATTCTCATTGTAAAGCTTCTGCGCCTCATTAATCATTCGTTCCTTTTCCTGCCGCGCTTCATTAACCTCATTGAAAGCCGCGCGAACGGGTTTCGGAGGATTCACATTTTGGAGCTTAACGGAAATAACATGTATTCCCGTCTCGTAATGGCTCATGATTTCTTGTATTTCTTTCCTGGCATTTTCGGCAATCTCGGCTCTTCCGACCGTGAGCACTTCATCGGCGTAACGATTTCCCACCATTCTTCTCATGACCGACTCAGAAATATCGTCAAGAGTGCCTTCCACGTCGCGAACTCGGAAGAGATACTTTACCGGATCAGCAATTTTATACTGCACCGTCCATTGAACATCCACCACATTGAGATCCCCGCTGAGCATTCTTGCTTCTTCCTCATACCCTTTCTCGGTAAATCTGCTACGCACACCCGCTTCTACTGTTCGGTAACCATACTCTCTTTGAAGCACCCGTCCCGTAACAACCTTCTGGACCTGTTCAATACCAAACGGGATCTTGAAATGCAAACCGGGATCGGCTGTGCATGTGAATTTGCCAAATCTCAAAACTACCGCCGTTTCCTGTGGATTTACAACGTAGTAGGAATTCAGAGCCACTATAATGGCAATTATTCCAACAACCAGCGCCCAAATACGACCTCGCTGATACCCAAAAAGATGTTTCAACCTTTGAAAGAGTTCTTCAAGTTCGGGAGGAATACCTGGCTTGGATGAACGTCCTGGCTCCCAGACCATTTTAATTCTCCTTTTCGGAAACGCTTTCAGGGGAATAAATCCCTTCATGCCAGCTCAGTAATGTCACTTTGAGGCACGATCCCAGCATTCTGAACAAAACGGAGGATCTCTTCATAGAACTACCCATCGGCACTTTGCAACTCAGGAAACCATAGCACCATTTTTTAGAACCAGCCATTACCGTTTTATTGTGACATCAAGCACTAACAAGCCATTGCATCGTAATAATAGAAAGCCATTATGTCAAGTAAAGCTAAAAGATGTTCGCAAATTGCTGTATGAGAGGTGGTGGTTAAAATAGCCTGTAGGGGCAATCCCGCTGATATACTGTGTCCCAATGCGATGCGTGTTTTTGTATGGACGTCGTCCCTACCCAACCACTGGTTATCGGCAATTTTCGAACTCCCCCGATTGCTCTCTGGACGTTTTAAATAAAGGCGGTATATTATGCTGCGAGGGCAAAAGCTTATGGAGAGACAATGTTTTAACGACCAACAAATTCATCTGCTAGACCATGCTATAGATATAGTAGAAGACATTGTAGGGGACTATTTTAAAATCTCAACGTCTCAATGGAGGCATTATCGGTACGACATCCGGTCTTTAAAGGATCTTTCTCCAGAAGAAATAATCGACACAGCCTATGCTCAGATTCTGCGATATACTCAACATCCTGAGGAACGGCTACGAGGCAGCCTAAGGGGAGAATATTTCAAAGTCTGTCTACAAGACCATGTCGTTCTCAGAACACTTAATACGCACAGCGATATTCTCTTTGTGCCCTTTATGGTATACATCGTAACTCATGAACTTATCCACATCGTTAGATTCGCTAGATTTTTACAGTCTTTCATTGCAAAAGAGGCGGAACAGATTGAAGAAGAGCAGAGAGTGCACGGTCTCACTCGAGAACTGTTGAAAAAAAGAAAAATTTCCGGTATGGAAAGTACCTTACGCTTTTTTTCGGACCACCTGCCAATAGATGTGTTTCAGTCTCACAAATAACGGCAAACGGAGGGAAAGCATGAAGCTTTCTAAAATCACGCAGGAGGAAGTGAAACATATTGCTAAACTTGCACGGCTTAAACTATCGGCGGAAGAAGAGGAACGAATGGTTTATCAACTAAACGATATCCTCCTCTACATGGAAAAGCTAAACGAACTTGATACCTCTAATGTTGAACCTATGCACCATGCTGTAGAGCAAGTAAACGTCATGAGGGAAGACAAACCAAAGCCATCACTTATGCGTGAAAAAGCCCTTGCAAATGCTCCAGAGCAAAATGGGGTATTTTTTGTTGTTCCCAAGGTCATATGAGACAATCTTGCCCTGCAAGCAAAAACACAACGCATAAAAGGAGAAACAATTCATGAGTGAAGAAATCACTCGATGGGGTATCGCTGAAACAAGACGACGGTTGGTGAAAAAAGATGTTACAGTTGTTGAAGTAATCGAAGCCTATTTAAAAAGGATCGAGGCGCTAAATAAAAAAATCAACGCATTTATCACCATCTGTGGAGACTCGGCTCTTCGAGAAGCCAAATTTTACACAGAACATCCAGAAAAACTTGTAGAAAAGCCTCTGGGCGGTATTCCAATAGCCGTTAAGGATTGCCTCTGCACAGAAGGGGTGAGAACGACATGTGGAAGTAAAATTCTAGAGTCTTTCGTTCCTCCATACAACGCAACTGTTGTAGAAAAGCTTTTACAGGCTGGAGCCATTCTAATTGGCAAAACCAACATGGATGAATTTGCCATGGGATCCAGCACAGAACATTCATACTTCGGTCCAACCAGGAACCCCTGGGACATATCGAGAGTTCCTGGAGGGTCGAGTGGTGGATCGGCCGCAGCAACAGCGGCATCTTTCTGTCCAGGAGCAATCGGAACAGACACGGGCGGATCTATACGACAACCTGCGGCTTTCTGTGGTGTCGTAGGAATGAAACCAACCTATGGAAGAGTTTCTCGCTACGGGCTTATCGCCTTTGCTTCATCGCTGGATCAGGCAGGGCCTATGGCACGAAATGTTCAGGATACAGCTCTACTTCTTCAGGTTATCTCCGGCTACGATCCCAAAGACACCACATCGATTCTAAAAGAAGTCCCATCATATTGCGAAGAGATGAAAAAACCTTTGAAAAACCTGCGACTGGGAGTGCCAAAAGAATATTTTGCGGTCAAAGGAATGGACAGCTCCATTGAAGAAGTTATTCGAAATGCTCTTAAAGTTTTCGAAAGTCTTGGAGCGCGAATTGTTGATATAAGCTTACCACATACAGAATACGGTGTGGCTGCTTACTATATCATAGCACCGGCAGAAGCCAGTTCAAACCTTGCTCGCTATGACGGGGTAAAATATGGCTTCAGAGCCACATCATCAAATCAGGATCTTATATCTATGTATTCAGAAACCAGGTTCCAAGGGTTCGGAGCTGAAGTAAAAAGACGTATTATGCTGGGAACTTATGTTCTATCAGCCGGTTATTACGAAGCTTACTATCGCAAGGCATCACAGGTAAGGAACCTTATAAGGAAAGATTTCGAGGATGCCTTCCTAACCTGTGATGCAATTATCGCCCCGGTGACGCCAATTCTTCCATTCCTTATCGGAGAAAAACTAGAAGATCCTCTGTCAATGTATCTGTCAGACATTTACACTCTTCCGGCAAGCCTTGCCGGAATCCCAGGCATAACAGTTCCGAGTGGTTTTTCTCCTGACGGTCTTCCCATTGGTATGCAAATTCTTGGAAACTATTTCCAGGAGGATCTGATCTTACGGCTTGCCTATGCCTTTGAACAAGCTTCAGGAATAAGTGGCAGATATCCAGCAATCTGAATATCATGAGAGTCCTCCACATTGGCAAATACTATCCGCCGGTTCCGGGCGGGATGGAACATTTTATGAGGGATCTTCTTGTGGCTCTATCTCGCCACGGGGTTGAAGTGGGAGCATTAGTGCACCACCACAAACCTGGCATACCATCAAGTTTTGAAATGATTGATAATGTCCCTGTATGGCGGTTAGAAATTTGGGGACACTTGAGTTTCGTTCCCATAGCTCCTGCCTTCCCTAATGTTTTGCTCGAATGTATCAACAACTGGAAGCCCGACATTATTCATTTCCATTTCCCCAACGCTTCCCCATTCTGGGCGCTGGGCATTTGCCAGGCACAGAAAATCCCCTGGATAATTCACTGGCACGCCGATGTGGTTCAATCAAACTTCAATAAGGCGTTAAAACTTCTCTATCCTCTTTATGCCATTCCTGAAAGACTTTTTATGAAGAAAACAAATGTTATCATAGCCACGTCGCCAGATTATTTAAGATCGAGCAAGCCTCTTGCTGATTTTCACGACAAATGTGTTGTTATTCCTTTGGGTATTGACGCTAATCGAATAGATTCTCCATCACCTTCGTCTTTAAAATGGGCAGAGGAAGCTTGGGGAAAGGCCCCCTTCAGAATATTATCGGTGGGAAGATTGAGCTACTATAAAGGCTTTGATGTGCTGATAAAAGCTATTAGCCTCCTCCCCGAAGATGTGAAACTTCATATTGTGGGGACAGGTTATCTTGAGAAATCCTTAAGAAACCTAACACGACAGATGGGTTTAGAAAATCGAATAATTTTTCACGGTTATCTTCCCCAGGAACAACTTGTCGCTTTATTTCGTTCGTGCCATTGTTTTGCTCTAGCATCCATCGAGCGAACCGAGGCCTTCGGCATAGTACTTCTTGAGGCTATGCTCCATGGAAAACCGATTGTAGCAAGCAACTTAGAAGGATCAGGCATGAGGTGGCTTGTCAAAAACGCTCAGTGCGGCTTGCTTTTTGAGCCGGGAAATGCCCTGGACTGCGCGGAAAAAATCCTATGGCTTAAAAATAACCTTCAGGATGCTTCAAAATATGGGAAAGCAGGGAAAACTTTCTTGCTGGATTATCTTTTAATTGATCACATTGCCGAAAAAATTACGACGGTCTACCAGAGTTTATCTTGAATTCAGCCCAATTCTCTCTTTTTGACAATCATGAGAGAAAGGTAATGAGGCTTTCGGTTTTTTAACTCTTCCAGATTGTAAGAAATCTCCTGATCTGGCAACCCACAGCGGCTAACATAGCAGATTGATGTGTTAAGGGATGTTTCTTCAAGAGTTCGGATAATTTCTGGCATCTGGCGATATACCTTTAGAAGTACCACCGTATCACAACATTCTAAAGTCTTATTCAAATGGCTCGCTCCCTGAGCACCTGAAACTATCGCCATTGATTCTTCACCTTCCACCACAGGCAGATTGCAGAATGATGCTGCTGCCTGAAAAGATGTAATGCCAGGGACTGTCTGGATAGGGATTTCCGGATATAAACTCCGAATTGTTCGCATTATGTATATATACGTGCTGTATACTAGAGGATCACCTATAGTTATGAAAGCCACATCTTCACCATGGAGAAGCAGCTCAATAATCGGCTTACAGTTATCATGCCACGCCTTTTCCAGTTCCTGCTGATCGTAGGTCATCGGAAATGGTAGAGAATAGACATTAGTCTCTGGAGAAATATAGCTTCTAACAGCCTCAAATGCCACACTGTAATCGTTTTTTGAAGAAGATGCTGCGAAGATGTGAGAAACTTTCTGCAGTATCTTTACAGCTTTTACAGTTAAAAGTTCTGGATCCCCAGGACCAACTCCAATACCGTAAAATGTACCAAATGTAGCCATTATATTCAGACTTCCACCTAACCCGCTTTAATAAACTTAAAGGGCTCGCTCAAAACGGCGAGCCCTTAGTTTTTCAACTTATCCCCCACCTATTTACACTTCTTCGACGGTGATAGCTCCCTGCTCGCACACCTCTACGCAGCTTTCGCAACCAAGGCATTCATCTGCGTTCACGGGTTCAGCCTTACCATCGACCAATTCGTAAACATTCACAGGGCATACTTCCACACATTCGCCATCACCAACACATTTGTCTTTGTCAACCGTTACTCTCCACATCGATAGCGTCTCCCTCTATTTTAAAGACTCGCTTACTTAAGCACACCAAACGCCACTATCACTTTCTTTAGGCGCTGGCCTCACC
>Ga0068707_1000311_pt1 | contig 30125 bp, 22 predicted proteins | sample YNPNPMetaG_FD_66600 | JGI IMG/M metagenome (GOLD analysis project Ga0068707, IMG submission 66600) | Anoxygenic and chlorotrophic microbial mat microbial communities from Yellowstone National Park, USA - YNP NP MetaG | ecosystem: Environmental > Aquatic > Thermal springs > Hot (42-90C) >... | reverse complement strand
CGGTCGAGGTCGCCGCAAGCCTGGCAATACCGTAGGTCAAGCCGGATGGCACCACAGTGACGTTGGGGAACGAGGCCAGCAACCCAGCAACGGGTGCGACGTATGGCGATCCCGGCAGAGCCGTCCCGGCCCCATCCACAGCGGTCAGCGTGACGGGCGAATCGGTGGAGGTAACCTGGACGAGAAGTTGGATACCGTTCGACGGGTTGCCATCGGCGTCATCCGCCGGCGTCAGGATTGCGCCACAGGTCGGGCGGAACATCGACAGCACCGGCGGTTCGGTGTCCACCGTCACGGTCTTCTCGGGCGAGATGCCGAGGAGGCCCCCAATGGAGCGGCCGCGGGCCTGAAGGATAACGGAGCCCTGGGGAATCGTGAGGGCCGACCAGGTGGCGGTGCCGCCGAGCGGATCCGCCGAGGCGGTGCAGGTCTCCGTCCGGCTGTGGTCGAAGCCGTTGATCGACAACGTCACCGGCTGGCCGATGTTCGAACACCCCACCGTCACCGTGTACTGGCACAACGTGTCGCTCGGACCCTCGTCGTCCACCGCCAGAATCAACGTCGTCGCGTCGTCGGGCCGCCGGATCTGGAACTGCGGAACCTCGGTGTCGAGGTTCAAGGTGATGCGCGCGCCCCCCGCATTGCCCGCCGCGTCCTGGACGGCGCAGCAGATCTCGTTCCCCGGGCCGGTCAACGTGACATAGCCGGCCCCCGCGCCCGCAACGTCCGGCGTGACGATCCCTTCGGGGTCGAGCGGCGCGAAGCCGCACTGCGCGACCGTCGTCCTCGTCGGCGCGTCGGTGACCTGCACGTCGATCCGCACCTGCGTCCCCAGCACCTCGGCCAGCGCGTCGTCGCCGTCGTTGTACCAGGTGCCGTCCGGCGGAGCCGTGATGGCGCAGGTGGGGATCACCGTGTCGACCGTATAGCTGAACGTGCTGGAGAAGCCGACGTTGCCCACGGCGTTCTCGCAGCGGGCGCGCACCGTGTGCGCCCCCTCCGACAGGGCGATGCCCGCGAAACGAGCATGCCCGCCCGAAAGGGAGGCCGTGGGCGCCCCGGTCTCGACGCCATCGATGATCAACTGCACCGGCCGGCCCGACTCGGCATCGCTGGCCACGTCGAAGTCCGTCTGGAGGCCCGGGGTCGCCGCATCGGTGTCGTCCGCCGCGTTGAGGTAGCCGCCCACCGGGTCGACGATGTCGCAACTCGGCACGCCGGTCTCGACCGTGATGCCGATCTCCGCGCCGCACGCGTCATCCTCCGCGGACTGGATGCGCAGCACGTGCGCCCCATCGGAAAAGTCGACATTGGGGAAACGAAGCACCGTGCTGACGACCGTCGTGGTCGCCACCACCCCGCCATCCACCAGTAGCTCGACCTCGGTGCCCGCCGCGGCGTTCGTGGAAACGGACACCGTCTTCTGGAACCCGTCGCTCGGGTCGCCGTTCTCGTCGTCGGCGAGGCCGAAGACGTCGCCATCGACCGGCGAGACGAAATGGAACTCGGCGCACGGGACGGCGGGGCCAAGCACCTGGATCGTGATCGTCGAGGCGCACGCGTCGCTCGTCCGGGCGCGCAGCGTCACGTTCTCGGCACCGCCCGGGGTGGGGACGGCGGAGAGCAGGGTCGCGGCGGCGAACGTCACGCGCCCGGAGACCGCCGAGGCCGTTCCGGCCGAGACGCCCGCGACGAGCAGCTCGACGGGCGTCCCGTCCGGGGCATCGGTCGAGAGCTGCACGTCGTACTGGAAACCGTTGGCGGCGTTGCCGTCCGCGTCGTCCGAAGCCGCAAGCCGGGCGCTGGCGCTGGGACGCAGGAACTGGAGCATCGGACACGGCGCGGCCCCCTCCAGCGTCACCGTGATCTGGGCGCTGGCCGATCCGGCCACGGCGCGCAGCACGTTTTCGCCGGGCTGAAGCGTGACCTCCGCGAACGTCAGGTCGGAGCCGCGCCAGGTCAGCGCTCCGACCGACTCGCCGTTGACACGAAGATCGACCGCCGTCCCCTCCCCGACACCGGTCGCGCGAACCACCACATCGATCTGGACCCCGGCAATCGCATCCGAGACGTCGTCGGCGGCGGTGAAGACCGACCCGTCGGTCGGGCTGACGATCGAAACCGACTGGGTCGTCGAGTCCGGACAGCCGGCAAGGCCCAGCAGCGCGGACGCCAGGAGCGCAAAGGCGCAGACAAAGCGGTTGCGGTGCGAAGTCATCATCTCCCCTTCTCCAGCCCTGCGGCAGGGCACGTTTTCCCGATCCGGAAAGCCATCCTCCACAGCCGGGTCGGATTTTAGCCGATTCCCGCCTTCGCGCAACACCAATTCCTCTTATTCCACCACCAGCATCTTCTTCTCGATCAGTTCCGCTGCGAATGTCGCGAAATCGGCCCGCGCCGTCGCCTCCTCGACCTCGAATTCGCGCACGACCTCCCCCACAATCTCCGCCTCGGTCTTCCCCTCGCACGTCTGCCAGATGAAGCTTCCGACCTCGTTGAGGGTGTGCATCGACTGGGTCGAGGGAACCACGATGACGGCCGTGCCGTCGATGACCCGGTGGGCGACGTCGGGATGCCGCCGGTACCGCTTCTCCTTCCCCCCGGCCTTGGCCTTCTTTCCGCTCATCGGTCACCTCGCCCGAGGCTGCCGCGCGTCGCGGCGCACAGCCCCAGAATCTCTTCCGCCAGTTCGGCCGGGCGCTCCCAGATCAGGAGGTGGCCGCAGGAGGGGAAGACCCGCAGCCGCGCCCCGGGGATTCCCGCGACCAGCTCCCGCGAGAGTTTTTTCGGGGTCATCACGTCGTCCTCGCCCACCATCACGACCGTCGGAACCCGCACCTCGTGCAGCCTGGACCGAACATCGAAGCCGTCGCAGGCGGCGAAGTCCGCCACGGCCGCCACCGGCGTCACCGGCCAGGGCCCCTCCACCCACCGCCGGACCACCTGCGGGTCGGCGGACGGGGAGAACCCGAGCGACACCATTCGTTGCGGAAGCTCCGAAAAATGTTCGCGGACCAGTTGCAGGAGCGCGCGAGCCACGCGCAGTCGGGCCCCGGTCGAAACCAGCGCCAGTCCGCCAACGAGTTCGGGGTGTTGCAGGGCGAGGCGCAGCGCCACGGCGCCGCCCATCGAGTGTCCCGCGACCACCGACCGCGCCAGCCCGCGCTCCCGCATCTCCCCCGCAAGCCACTCGACCATGCCCTCGATCGTCCCAAACGGCGGCTCGAAGAGACGCGCGCCGTGCCCCGGAAGGTCGGGAGCCCAGACCGCGACCCGCGGCTCGATCCGTTCGCGGATCTCGCGCCAGTCGGAGGCCCCCCCGGCGGCGTGGTGCACGAGCACGACGGGCGGAAGAGTTCCGGGACCGGAGGCACGGTCGGTCATCGGGCGCTCCCCGCCGCAGGCTCCCTCACGGCGCGTCGCGCGCGCAGCGGAAGCCGACCTCCTCCGTGCGCGAATCCGCGGCCACCGCGGCGCGTTCGGCCACACCGAGCCGCTCAGGCCCATCGTGCCACGATCCGCCCCGCACCACCCGTTCGGCCCCCGCCGCCGGACCGGCGGGGTCGGTGCAGCCGGAAGCGCAGGCGGTGCGGTAGTAGGCCGGGTCGTAGCGGTCCGCGACCCATTCGGCCACGTTCCCCGCCAGGTCGTGGACGCCGTAGGGACTCGCCCCGTCGGGTCGGGCGCCGACGGCGTCCGTGTCGCCGTCGGGGACGCAGCACCCGGCGGCGACGTCGTCGTGGTTCGCCAGGTCGCAGCGGGGCGCCGCGTCGCCCCACGGGTACCGCCGCTCATCCTCGGGACCGCAGGTCGCCGGCCCCGCAAGCGCACAGTCGCCGCGCGCCGCCATCTCCCACTCGGCCTCGGTCGGAAGCCGGCGCCCGATCCAGCCGCAGAACGCGACCGCGTCGTCCCACGACACGCCCAGCACCGGGTAGCGGTCGAAGGCCGGATCGTCGAAATACCGGGCGCGCGTATGCGAACCGCCCCGGTCGGGAGCGCGGCAGACGCGGGCCGCGACGCAGGCCCGGTACCGCGCGTTGGTGACCTCATAGCGGTCGATCCGGAACGACCGCGTGAGGACCACTTCATGCACGGGCGAGTCGGGATCGCCGGGCGAAGCGGTCGGGTCGCCGCGGCGGAACGTCCCCGCCGGCACGGTCACCTCGGCCAGCGTCCCGTCGCAGCGGCCGCCGAGACACGCGCCGGCCGAACCCCCCGGCACGGTGCACTCGGCGTAGTCCGGCAGCGGTGTCCCGGGCCCGCACAGGCCGGTCGGCAAGCAGGTCTCCACACCGTTGCACGGGTCGAGGTCGTCGCAGGAGCCGCCCGAACAGGGGACGAAACCGTCGGCCTCCTCGACGACGTCCGCCGCCGCGTCGTCCTCCCCGTCGCCCGCGTCCGCCCCGAGATCGCCGTCGTCGCCGGCGTCCGGGCCGGAATCGGCGTCGATCTCCGCCTCCCCGTCGTGCGCGTCGGGCGGTTCGGGAGGATACGAGTAGCACCGCCGGTCGCTCCCGTGGCAGTACCACCCCGGCGGGCAGGTGCCCTCCTCGCCCGGGACACACGAGTAGCGCCCTTCGACGTAGTGGGTGGAACAACTCGCCGCCGCACCCGCCCAGACCAACCCCGCCACGAGCATCTTCCCCGTTCGCGGGGGCATCCGCATTCCCCCGGATGTGGGCGTGGGCGTGGGCGCCCTCCTCCTCCCCATTCCGGCAAGCGGTTTCAGAAGTTCCACGTCAGCACCATCCCTCCAACGTCGGGGGTCGCCAGCGGGGCGACCCGGATCGACGGGGCCGCGTCGCGCGGGTCGCCAGGGACCAGGAGCACGACGCCGGCGACGGCCGCGGCAAGAGCGGCGCCGAGCGTGGCGCCCATGGCAACCAGGAAGACGTCGCGGCGGTCTTCGAGCGCCGCGATCTCGGTCCACGGGGTGCCGTCTGCGGCGTCTTCGATCGCGGCGTGTTCGTGCGCGGCCAGGCCCCCCATCACGGCGCCGGCGGCGCCGGCGGCGCACGCCAGGCCGACCGCGGCCCATCCGAACGTTGTTCGAAGGTCCACCCCGGCCTCGAACACGGGCGGCGACGGCGCCGAGGACGCCGCCGAGGACGGCGCCGAGGGCGGCGCCGGCGAATGATCGGCCGCGGCGACGCGCAGGGCAAGTTCCTCCGCCTCGGCCCGGCTCTCGTCGTCCGGCGCGACGGCGATGTACTCGCGCAGCGCCCGCAGGGCAATGCCGAATTCCCCGGCCCATTCCGCCGCGCGCGCCAGGTTGTACAGGGTGTTGGGGTGCGGGATGATCCGCTGGGAGCAGCCGTACGACCGCATCGCCTCCGCGAAGGCCTCGGCCTCGACCTGCGCCGTCCCCTGTTCGAACCAGTACGCCGCAAGGGCCCGCCGGGCCTGGTCGCTCGCGGCGTTCGTCACGCAGTCGGGTCCGACCGGGTACCATGGCTCCTCCTCGGCGACAGCGTGACCGGCGAGACACGGAACGACGAGAAGAGCGAGAGACCGATGCATCACGGGCCGCACAACCACCCGCGTCGGTCAAGACGGCGACCGACGCCGAACCTCTAGCGCGAAAGCCGCCGCAAGTCGAGAGGCGCGGCGGGCCGCGGAATTCCGGCAGCGCGGCGGTTCCCCGGCCGGAACGAGTTCTTCGGCCGCCTCGCGGCCATGCTGGCCCAGTAGATTCCGGCGGCGCGGCGGTTCCCCGGCCGAAAAGAGAGCGGCATTGCCAGCGCCGTCGCCCGGCGGCCGAGCGGCAGGGTCAGCGGGAAGGCGACAGGAAGGGGTTGGGCTGGAGCTGACCGGTGCGACCGTCGGGAACGCCGCCGGCCGGAGACGCCGATTCGCGACCGCCCCGTTCGCGGTACATCCGCACGGACAGCGCGACGTTCTCCTCCGCGGTGAACACGGTGGCATACGGTCGGTAGCCGTGGGCGACGATGCGCAGCCGGTGCTGCCCCGAGGAGGGAGGCAGGCGGAACGGATTGGCCACCGCATCGCCATCGACGAAAATCTTGGCGTTCGCAGGGGCGCCAAGGATACGCACCGTCACCTTGCCGTCGTCGGGCGGCGGCGGCTCGCCGTCGAACACCGGCACGTCGTACAGCGCGACGTAGGCGCCGACGTCGGGCTCCGCGGCGGTGCCGACACTCGCGGCGGCGGACGCATCGGGGACGCCTTCGGCGAGGCCGGGTCGGGCGGGCACGGCGGCCGCAGCGGAACCGGCGTCGGCCACGGCGGGCGCCCCGGGTGCCGGCGGTCCGGACGCCGCGACCACGGCCGCGTCGCGAGCGCCGGCCATCGCGGCCTCCTCGCGCGGCCCGCGACGCCACAGCAACCACAGGACGGCCGCCAGCGTGATCAGCGTGGCGACACCGAGCACGGCGAGGGCGGTGATCTGGTAGCGCCGGGTCCGCTCGACCGTCACCGCCGACCCCGCCAGCGTTCCCGCCTCCCGCAGCGTCCCCTCCCCGCCCCGGCCGGGTTCGGGGGAGAGGCGGACCGTCTCCGCGACCGCCACCGACGCCCCGTCGGACGCCCGGGCGACGGCGGCCGGCGTCGCGTCGATCGGGCGGGCCGCTCCGTCCGGAAGCGACTCCACCCCCTCGGGCGGAGGCGGCGGGATCGACGGCGGACCGGAGGAATCGCGGACCGCCCCCACCATCGTCGGCACCGCCTCCTCCGGAAGCATCTCCAGCTCCCGGGAGGCGACGTCGAGCTTCTCGGGCACCCGGCGATCGGCGTCTTCAAGACGGACCACCGCGGAGGGCGTCTCCGGACGGAACGGCTCGAGCGCTTCGAGGAACGCCTCGGCGGTCGGGAAGCGCGCGTCACGGTCCTTCGCCGTCGCCCGCAGGATCAACGCCTCGATCCCCTCCGGAATGCGCGGATTGAACTCGCGCGGCGAAGGGAACGGGTCGGACAACACCTTGGCCAACACCTCGTTGTACGAAGCACCGTCGTAAGGGACCCGCCGGGTGAGCATCTCGAAGAGCATCACGCCGGTGGCGTACACATCCACCCGCGCGTCGAGGTCCCGGGCGCCGCGGGCATGCTCGGGAGCCATGTAGTACGGCGTCCCCACGACGGTGCCGGCGTGGGTGAGCCGCGGGGCGCCGAGCTTGTGGTCGACGACCTTGGCGATGCCGAAGTCAAGCAGCTTGGTCCAGCGCTGGCCCCGGGGGCCCACGGTGAGAAACACGTTCTCCGGCTTGAGATCCCGGTGGATGATGCCGCGCCGGTGCGCCGCCACCAGCGCCTCGAGCACGTCGCCCGTGATGTCGACCGCCTCGTCAACCTCGAACGGCGCGCGCACCCGAATGTGCGTCGCCAGCTCGTCGCCCTGCAGCAACTCCATCACCAGGAACGTCAACCCGTCCTTCGTGCGACCGGCATCGAATACCTTGATGATCGAGGGATGGTCAACGGCGCTGGCCGACTTCGCCTCCTGCACGAGCCGCAAGGCAAGCGTGGGATTCCCGGCGAACTCGGGCTTCAAGATCTTGATCGCAAACTTCTGGCCGATGACCGCATGGACCGCCTCATAGACCGTGCCGACACCGCCGGACCCCAGCCGCCGGATCAGCCGGTACTTGCCTTCGAGGACCTTGCCCTCCAGATTCGCCATCCCGCGGTCCCGTCCACCCCTCCGCCCGCCCGGCGGCCTCTCCCGGCCGCCCCGTCACCCTCAGGATAAATCATCGCCCGGAAAATTGCGCCACCGCAATGCGGCTCCGCGCCGATCGACCCCGGCGACGCCGCTTCCCGGGACGGCCGCGCGGCTTGCCGAACGGAGGGCGCCCACGCCCCTTCCCCGGCCGACCCCGGGGCGGGCCCTGACCGGGACGACCGCGGGGAGGACCGCCTCGCGGACGACCTCCACCCGGACGCCCCCCGTCCGGACGCCGGCCGCCTCCCTCCCGCCGCGGTGGACGATCCCGGTACGGATGATCCCGATGCCGCCGCGAACGGTCACGACACGGACGCTCGCCATCTCGGGGCGGACGGTCGCGGTACGGGCGGTCGCGGCCGCGCGGCGGGTGGTCCCGATCGCGCGGCGACCCGTCGCGGTACGGACGGTTCCCGCCGCGGCGGCGGAACGGGCGGTCGGGACCGCCGGGCGGAAGCGAGGGGCCGGGTCGCCGCCCGGCGTCGTCGCGGGCGGCCGGCGGAGGGGCCGGCGACGGCTCGGCCGGCGTCGCCCCCCCGGCCGGCTCCCGCCTCCCGTCCCCGGGGACGAACGAGAACCGCTCGACCTCCTCGTCCTCGTCGTCGAACGACCCCGGGAGCCGGCCGCTCCAGCGCGGACGCTCGCCCGGCTCCGCGAGCGGCGGCGGGAGCGCTTCGCCGCCCCGACCGTCCGTCGGGGCGCGGCGAACAACGCCGTCGGCTACCGCAGCCTCCGGGACGGCAGGGGGCTCGCCGCCGTCGAACAACTCCCAGATCGTCCCTTCCTTCCACGCCGACCAGGTGCCATCATCCTCCTCCCCCCGCAGCTCCTCGGGGACCGGATCCTCGATGCCCGCCGGCGGCGGTTGGAGGCGAGTGCGCGGGTCGGGCCGGGCAATGAAACGGCGGAGCATCGCGATCTCTCCGCGGTCGAGCTGCCGGTAGTCGCCCGGGCGCATCCCCTCGATCGTGATCCCCGCGAAGGCAAACCGGGTGAGGCGCATCAGCCGCAGCCCGACCGCCTCGCACATCCGATGCACCTGGCGGTTCCGGCCTTCGTAAAGGGTCACCGACAGCCAGGTGTTGTCGGCGTTCTCGCCAAGCTTCGACACATGGGCCGGGCGGGTCCGGCGCCCGTCGATCTCCACCCCCTCGGTCCACCGCCGCAGCACCTCGTCGGACACGCGTCCCTTCACCTTGACGCGGTACACGCGCGGGACGTGGCGGCGGGGATGCAGCAACCCGTGGGCCAGCTCGCCGTCGGAGGTGAGGAGCAGGGCGCCGGAGGTGTTGTAGTCGAGCCGTCCGACGGGGAAGACGCGGGTCTCGACCGCCCGCATGAAGTCGAGGACGGTGCGGCGGCCCTCGGGATCGGAGAGCGTGGTCACCACGCCCCGAGGCTTGTACAGGACGTACGTCACCGGCGGCGGAAACCGGAGCCGCCGACCGTCGACCTCGATCCGGTCCCGCTCCGGGTCGGCCTGCGCCCCCAGCGCGTCCACGACCCTGCCGTTCACACGCACCCGCCCGGCGACGATCAGCTCCTCGGCGCGTCGCCGCGACGCCAGGCCGGCCCGTGCGATCAGCTTCTGGAGTCGTTCGAGCGCCACGGCGGCAGGGTAGCACCGCCCGCCCGAGCTTGGCTATCGGAGAATCGCGTCGAGCGGGCCGCCGCGAAGGTTTGCCCGCCGTCCGGGAGACGGGTAGGGTTCGCGCGTGGACGGTCGCGCGCCGGCGGACGGCGGGAAGCCGCGGTGGGTCGTCCGAGCCTACGGGCGGTCGATGTGGCCGTTCGTGCCCCCCGGCACGGAGCTGGAAGTCGAGCCGCTGGGGGACCGGCTGCCCCGGGTGGGGGAGATCGTGGTGGGCGTGCGCGAGGGCCGGGTGGTGGCGCACCGCGTCGTGCGGGTCGAGGGTTGGGGAGCCGAGACGCGGGTGGTGACCCGGGGCGACGCGCACGACGCGGAGGACGCGCCCTGGCCGCCGGCGGAACTGGTCGGCGTGGCGCACCGGGCCGTCCTTGGCCCCTGGAGCGTGCGACTCGACCACCCGGCGGCGGCGGCCCTCGGCCGCGCGGTGGCGATCCATCCCCGGGCGACGGCGGCGCTGCGCCGCGGCCTGGCGCAGCCCGCCGCACGGCTCGGGCGCCTGGCCGCCGTGCTCGCCGCGCGCGCGGCCACCGCCGCCGGCCTGGTGACCGTCGCCGTGGCGCCCCTGGGACCCGCGGACGAACGCGCGCTCGACCGCCTCCTCCTGCTGCACGGCCTGGACCTGGCCGCGGCGGCCGAACGCCGCGGCACGACGGTGGCGCGCGAACTCCTCGCCGGCGACACCCTCGGCGCCCGCCTCGCCGGCCACCTGGCCGGCGCCGTTCTCCCGGCCGGACGGATCGAACGCGGGCCGGCGGGACGCCCGGTCCTCCTGGCCCATCCCCTCGCCCGCGGATCGGTCGAACGCCCTCTGATCGAGGCCGCGCGCACCCGCGGCCTCGGCGACCCCGCACCGCTCGTCCCCCCGGCCCGCTGGCTGCGGACGCTGCACCGCCTCTCCGGCGTCCGGTGGTGAAGACGGGCGCGCGCGGCCGCGCGCGAGTGCTCCGGCGGGCCGCGGGAACCGTCCGCCGCCGCTTCCGGGGAGGCGGCAAAACGTCGACCCAATTCGCCTTCGTCCCTGGTAATCTCCCGCGCCATGAAGACCCTGCAGGTGGGCATCACGGTGTGCGCGACGGTGCTGGCCCTCCCGCCGGCCGCGGCCGGCCCGACCGCGACCCTGGAGCTGGACGACGCGGGTCGGCGCACGATCGAGCTGGAGGCGGGACCGCCGCCGACGCTGCGGGTGAGCGCCCCGGAGGGGACGACCGGCGACCCGGCGCGGCTCGAGCTGCCGGAGGCGGCGCCGGCCGCCGCGACGGAGATCGCCGCCGAGACGCTGACCGGCCCACACCAGGCGCGCCTAGGCCGCGTGACGCTGACGACCGAGGCGGGGGCGACGTACGAGGCGCTGGTGGCGGCGACCGGGCGTCCCGCCACGCCGAAGCTGGTGTGGGCGGGCTGGACCGGCCTGCGCGGCGACCCGGGCGAACGGTACGGACAACGCATCGACGTCGGAGACGTGGATGGCGACGGAACGCTCGACGTGCTCGTCGGCGTCGTGTCGGAGACCACGACGGTCTGCGGCGTGGAAGGACTCCCGCTGCTGCACCGGCGGGCTTACGACTGGGCCGGAGCGACGCTGCGGCCGGTCTCGGGCCCCCGGGAGGGACTCGACCCCCGGGGAGCGATGACCGTGGCGCCGGCCGGAGCGCGCTTCGTCGCCGGACCGGCGTCCCCCGAGGACGCGACCGGGTGGCGGGTCGCGCCGGACAGCCCGACCGAGCCTGGCACCGTGCTGATGCCGCTCCTGGAGTACCGCGGAGCGTCGTCGTCCCACGGCGACGACGGCAACCCGCTCCACGGCGCGGCGCCGTCGGGTCTCGAAGACATGCAAGGGACGACCGGCTGGGCCGAGGGAGTCGGCGGAGCGGGACGGCTCGAGTTCGCCACGGCGCGCCTGGTCACCCCGCACCTGCCCGGACGGTGGCTCGCCGTCCGCGCCGCGGACGACCGGGACCCGGACGCGGCGAAGACCCGCGGTCGGCCCAAGGAGCTGCTAGTCGTGGACGGTGAACACCGCCGCTGGCGGCTCGCCGTCCCCGACGACGCGGCGACGCGCGGCGGGGCGGTGCTGTGGTACGAGCTTCCCGAGGCGCCGGCGGGGGGGTGCCTCTCCGTCGCACTGCTCGACGTCGCCCCGCCGACGTCGGCCGAGGGACGGCGGCGGAACGTGACGTGGCTCTCGGACGTGCAGCTCTTCGCCGCGCTGCGGCTGCCCGAGGACACCGAGGCGCTGCGGACGGTGCTGGAGGACGAAGGGTCGCCGACGGCCGCCCAACGCGCGCTGCGAGCGCTGGGGGCGGCGGCGGTGCCGGCGCTGGCCGAGATGGCGTCCTCCCTGCGCGGCACCGGCGCGGGACGGGCGGCGGCGTTCCTGGCGGCGCGCGAGGAACCCGAGGCGGCGGCAGCGCTGGCCGACCTGCTCGGCGCCGAGAACGCGTCCGCCGCACGGGCCGCCCGCGAGGCGCTCGCACGGCGCGGCGCCGACGCAACCCCGCTCCTCGTCCGGCTGCTCGACGCCGAGCCGCCCGCGGCGCGCACCGCCGCACTCGAACAGCTCGCCGAATCCGGCAGCCCGGAGGCCGCGGATTCCGTCGCGGCTCGGCTGGACGGGGCGGACGAGGCGGACCGGCCGCTCCTGCGGCGCGCCCTGGCCGCGATGCTGGCACGCGCGCCGGAACGGACGGCGCGGATCGCGGCGGCCATCGAGGCCGCGCTGACCGCGGGAAAGGAGACGCTCGCGGTCGACCTGCTGCGCGCCCTGCCACCGGGGGAACCCGGGGCGCGCGCCGAGGCGGGCCGGCTGGTCGCGGCGGCCCTGCCGATCACCCGCTCGTTCGAGGCCCGATACCACCTGGTGCGGGAGGCCGGGGCGCTGCTGGCGGCGGGCGAGATGGCCCCGGCCGAACCGCTGCGAACGGTGGCGCAGACCGCCGAGGAGCCCGAGCTGCGCGTCGAGGCTGCCCGCGCCCTGGCCGACGCCCCCGCGGACGTCGACCTGACCCCCCTGTTGGCGGACGCGTGGCCCGGCGTGCGCGAGGCGGCGGCCACGGCGATCGGACGTCGCGGACGGGACGCCGAACTGCAGGCGCTGGCGACGACGTTCGCCGGGGAGCCGTGGCCGCTGGTGCGCGCGGCGGCAGCCGAGACCTTCCTCCGCGTCGAGACGTGGCCGGGCGACGACGTCGCGCGACGGCTGCTGGCGGATCCGGCGCCGATGGTGCGGGAACGCGCGATCGGCGCGCTCGCCGACCGCGGCGACGAGCCGTCCGGACGGATGCTGGCCGAGGTGGTGGAGCGGCACACCGAACGGCTGGAACTGCGGCAGCGGGCGCTGGGCGCGCTGGCGCGACGCTGCTGGCCGGACCTGAAGCCGCTGGTGATCCGCGTGGTGGAACACTCGGTCCGCCCCGCCGCGCGGCGCGGCGACCAGGCCCTGGCCCTCGACGCGATCCGCACCCTGGGCACGGCCGGTCCGCCCGGCGTGCGATCGCTGCTCGAAGAGATCGTGCGTGAGGCGCCCGTGCCGGCGATGCGGGCCGCGGCGCTCCAGGCGATCGGCGACCTCGGGGAACCAGACGCGGCGGCGGTCGTCGAGCCGTACCGGAGGCACACCGACCCGGCCGTGGCCGAGGCGGCGGAGGCGGCACTGCGGGCGATCGAGCGCGGGCGCCCGGGACGACGCTGCGGGGAGGCGGAGCGATGAGCGAGTTCCGACAGGCGCTGACGTTCGACGACGTGCTGCTGATCCCCGGCTACAGCAACGTGCTCCCGACCCAGGTTGACCTGCGCACCCGACTGACGCGGTCCATCCCGCTGCACATCCCGCTCCTCTCCGCGGCGATGGACACCGTGACCGAGTCGCGCACGGCGATCGCGATGGCGCGCGAGGGCGGACTGGGGGTGATCCACAAGAACGGCCCCGTGGCGGACCAGGTGCGCGAGGTGACGCGGGTCAAGAAGAGCGAGGGCGGGATGGTCGTCGACCCGATCACCGTTCCCCCCGAGATGCCGTTGCGGCAGGCGCTGGCGATCATGCGCCAGCACGATTTCTCCGGGCTGCCAGTGGTCCAGGACGGCTTCCCGGTCGGCATCCTGACCCACCGCGACGTGCGCTTCGAAACCAACCTCGATCAGCCGGTGTCGCAGTTGATGACCCGGCAGCTCGTGACGTGCCGGGAGGGAATCCGGCTCGAGGAGGCCCGCGCCCTCCTGCACCGGCACCGGATCGAGAAGCTGCTCGTCGTGGATGCCAAGGGAAAGCTGGTCGGCTTGATCACGGTCAAGGACCTGATGAAGGCCGAGATGTACCCGCACGCGGTCAAGGACCAGCTCGGCCGCCTGCGCGTCGGCGCCGCGATCGGGGTGGGGCCCGACCGCGGGGAACGGGCCGCGGCGCTCCTGGCGGCCGGCTGCGACGTGCTCGTGATCGATACCGCCCACGGCCATTCGGAAGGCGTCCTGCGGGCGCTGCGCGACACCCGGGCCGAACACCCCGATGCCCAGATCGTCGCCGGCAACGTGGCGACGGCCGAGGGCGCCCGGGCACTCATCGAGGCGGGCGCGGACGCGATCAAGGTCGGCATCGGACCCGGCTCGATCTGCACCACCCGGATCGTCGCCGGGGTCGGCGTCCCGCAACTCACCGCCATCCTCGACTGCGCCGCCGAAGCGCGCCGGCACGACGTGCCGGTCATCGCCGACGGCGGCATCAAACACTCCGGCGACATCACCAAGGCGCTCGCCGCCGGCGCCGAGACCGTCATGATCGGCTCCCTGTTCGCCGGCACCGACGAGGCACCAGGCGAGATCGTCCTGTACCAGGGCCGCGCCTACAAACAGTACCGCGGCATGGGATCGATCGGCGCGCTGCGCGACGGCTCCGCCGACCGCTACGGCCAGTGCGACGTCCCAGAAGGCAAGCTCGTCCCGGAAGGGATCGAAGGACGCGTCCCCGCCCGCGGCCGCCTCGCCACCATGCTGTACCAGCTCTGCGGCGGCGTCCGCTCCGGCATGGGCTACGTCGGCGCCCGGACCGTGCCCGAGCTCCAGCAGCGCGCGCGCTTCCTCCGCATCTCGCCCCAAGGACTCCGCGAAAGCCATGTCCACGACGTGATCATCACCCAGGAAGCACCCAACTACCGGGTGGACTAGCGAGGACCGCCATGACCATGATGCCCCACGCAAGGACGCTCGGAACCTTCACGACAACGGCCCTGTTGTGGTGCGCCGGATGCCCCGCGACGCCGCAACCGCCCCCTCCCCCCCCCGGCGGACTGGCCTTCGCCGGCGGCCCGGCCGAAGCCCTGGTCACCATCAATGAGTCGCTCGCCGGCACGATCGCCCAGCTCGCCGAGAACCCCGTCCACCTGCAGGCCGGCACCTACCGCGTCCAGGTCGCCGCCCCCGGCCACTTCCCCTGGTACGGCGAGATCGCGGTCGGCGAAACCGTCGAGACCGTCACCGTCGAACTCCGCCCCGTCCCCGAATAGTCGCAGGGCCGTCCCCCTCCCCCGCCGCGGCCGTCGGCGCCCGCAGGGCCGTGGGCGTGGGCGCCGTCGTGGCCGTGGCCGCAGGCACAGGCGCAGGAGCGGGAGCGGGTGCAGGCACCGGGGCCGGCGCGGGTGCAGGCACCGGGGCCGGCGCGGGTGCAGGCGCGGGCTCGGAGGTTTCGAGCAGCCCGCCGAAATCGAAGCCGAACTCGAAGCCGAAAATCACGTATGCCGCCGTCCCCTGGGACGTGCCGAAAACGCTCGCCAGGCGAAACAGCGTCCCCACATTCCAGTCGCGGGCCACCCGCAGCACCCAGGCAAGACCGACGTCCAGGCCGGCACAATGCTCGCGGCCGATCCCGTGCCAGCCGACGCCGAGGTCCAGGCGCAGGTCGCCGCCGAGCGTGCCGCCGGGCTCGAGCCAGCCGAGCTGCTCGCCCGACACGATGGCGAGGCCGAGGACGACCGACAACGAATGGTCCAGCACCGGCTCCCGTTCGCCACCCTGCGCATCGACCGCCTGCTGGGGGAAAATACCGAGGCCGTAGCGGGCGCCGAGGTCGAAGTAGGCGGTGGCGCTCCAGGCGAACTGCAGGGCCAGGTCGGCGCCGGGATAGGCCTTGCGGAGCACCTCGCTCAGGGGCGCGGTGCCGGCGGCGACGAAATCGAGGTCCAGCTCGACGGCGCGGGCCGGGCCGGCGGCGAACAGCGCGGCGAGCAGCAGGGGGATCATTCGCTTCACGGTCACCTCCCACGTCGTCCCTGGGACCGCGACCGGCCCGGACGGCGGGCCCGAGGCTACCGCAAGCGGAGCGGGTCACGCCAGCAGAGTCCCCCGCTGCGCCCGCGGAAGGGTGATGCGCACGGTCGTGCCCTCGCCGACCGTGCTCTCCATCGCGATCTCGCCACCGTGCAGCGCGACGGCGCGGTGGGCGCCGGAGAGACCAAGGCCACGCCCTGGGCGGCTGTGCTTCGTCGTGTAGAACGGATCGAAGACCCGTTCGAGGTGTTCGGGCTCGATGCCGCGGCCGTGGTCGCGGACCTCGACACGAACCACGTCCTCGAGAACGTCGGTCGCGATCTCCACCCGCGGGACCTCCCCTTCCCGGGTCGCCTCGACCGCGTTGTCGAGCAGGGCGACGAGCGCCTGCTGGAGCTCGCCGGGATAGCCCAGGACCAGGGCGCGGCCCCCGGCGCGCCGGTGCTCGAACTTCGGCTCCACCCCCGACCGGGCGGCCGCGACGGTGCGCACGGCCGCGTCGATCGCGAGATCAACGTCGAACTCAACCGCGGCCGCGCCGGGCCGTTCGCCGAACGAGAGGAGCTTCTGCACCAGCTCCGCGATGCGCCGCGCCTCGCGCTCCACCACCTCCAGCTTCGCTCGCACCGGGCCGGCCGCCTCGCGGCGGGCGAGCTGGGCCATGCCGAGGACGGACTGCAGGGGATTGTTGATCTCGTGGGCCAGCCCGGCGGAGAGGCCGGCGAGGGCGGCGACGCGCTGGGCGCGGGCGGCGACCTTCTGGAGCCGCCGGACTTCCTCCGTCTTGGCCTCCACCCGGGCCTGCAACTCCCGGTTCCACGCCTCGATCTCCTCCTGCTGGCGCGCGAGGTCCACGGACATCTCGTTGAAGGCGCGGGCGAGCAGCCCCAGTTCGCCCCGGTCGGCCACCTCCACGCGCGCGCCCCGCTCGCCACCGCCGATGCGTCGGGCGGCGTCCGCCAGGGCACGGACGGGCGCGGCGAGGCTGCGGGAGAGGAGGAAGCCGAGGAGCAGGGCGACGACGAGCGAGCCGGCGAGCCAGGCCAGGCTCTGCCAGAAGATCTGCCGCGCCGCGGCCACCGCCACGGAGGCGTCCTGGAACACGACCAGCGCGGCGTGGCCGGAGGCGAGCGGTTCCAGCGCCGCCAGCGCGCCGCCGGGAAGCTCGCGGACGGCGGGCTGGCCGAGCGGCCCGAGGTCGCGAAGCGCGGCGGGGGCGAGCGGCTCGCCGACGGCCAGCACCGGTTCCGCCTCGACCCCGACGAGCACGGCGCCGCCGGCACGCGGCAGCAGCCACCCAAGATGCGCCCGCAAACCGCGCAGCGAGACCTCGGCGGCAAGCACGTAGCGCTTCTCGCCCGGCGAACGCGCCAGCACGGCCACCGCCACGCGCGGATCGCCGTCCGCCGCCCGGTACGGCGCCGAAACCGCCCGGCCGCGAGCGACGGCCTCCTCCAGCGGGATCCGCGCGAGGAACGACGCGGCGTCGGCCTCGGACGACGACGGATGCCGTTCGAGCAGGCGGCCGAGGTCCCCCGGCCGCCGTCGCACCTGCTGCACCGGCTCCGCGCCGGCGGGGTCGACCAGCGCGGCCGCGGCGTGGCCGTCGAACAGGTGATAGACCACCGACAAGAATGCCTCGCGCTGCTCCGGCGAGAAACGCGCGATGCCGCCCTGGGGCAACGCCAGCACCGAGTCGATCGATTGCACGGAGCGCTCCACGTCGTGCTGCACGAACCCGGCCCCCTGGCGGGCGAGCGCCACGAGCAGGTCGGCGGTCTGGGCCTGGAGACCCCGGCGGGTGGCGAAGAAGGCGAGCGTCCCGGAGAGGCCGGCCGGCAAGACGGCGACCAGGCCCAGGGCGAGCAGGATCTTGTGCTCGTGCCGCACGGCGCGCTCACTGGATGCGGACGGTCAGCGGCGGGGGCGTCGAGTCCTGGAACACCACCGCACGCTGCTCGCCGATGGCCGCGCCCCCGACGGTCCGCCCGGCGACGACCAGCGGGTTGTCGCGGTCCTGGGCCAGCGCCACCTCCGTCTCGAACGAGCCGTCGGGCCGGGTGACGACGCGGTACGTCTCGCCCGTCCGCTCGTTGCGGATCTCCAGCACCCCCGACAGACCGCCGGACAGACGACCCCGGACCACCACCGCGCGCTCGGCCACCAGGCGGTCCGCACCGGCGTCGCCGACGACCTGCCCGGGCCAGAACATCTCGGCGACCACGTCGCCCGGGAGCTGGCGCGGCGTCCCGGGACGCTCACCACGACGCACCGTCGTGTAGCGCCCGGCCCCGACGACGACGGTCTCGCCCGCCGACCGGACGGCCACCTGGCCGTCGGCCGCGGCGACGGCCAGCACCTCCCCGTCGCCCGCCACGTCGAAGGCGCCGCCCGACGCCTCGACCTCGGCGGTGCGCTCGAGAGCCTGCACCCGGAACCGGCGGCCGCCGGGCCGACCGGTGCGGGCGGAGAGGAAGCCGCGGTCGAGCTGCACGCTGGAAAGCGAGCCGGTCACGGCGCCCCAGGTGACCGAGGTGCCGGGTTCGAGCACGACGGTGTTCTCGTCGTCGAGCCGCACCACCACGCGACCGCGGGGACCCGTGGTCAGGATGTCGTCGGGCTCCAGCTCGGCGCCGACGGCGACGGGGGCGTCGACCCCGGCGCGCCGCACGGTCACCGGCCCCTCGACCGACTCGACCCGGGCACCCGCCGCCCCGACCGGCGGAACGTCCAGGGAGGGGTCCCGGGGCGCAGCGTCGGCGGCCACGCCGGCGGCATCCGGCGAGCCCAGCCGCGAGGGGGGACGCATCGAGCGGACGGCGACCCAGGCGGCGGCGGCCACGACCAGCACGCCGGCGCCGGCGGCGAGGACGACAACCGTGCGACGCTGCATCGGCGCGACCTTCCCCCGCCCTTCCGCCCATCAGCCGCGACCCGGCCGCCGCGCGCGGAAGCGCTCCTCCAGGCGCCGGGCCACGCCGGGAGGCACGAGGGCATCGACATTGCCGCCGAAGGAGGCGATCTCCTTGACGTTGCGCGAGGAAACGAAGAAGTAGTCCTCCTCGGTCATCATGAAGAACGTCTCGATCGCGGGCCACAACTTGCGGTTCATGTTCGCCATCTGCAGCTCGTACTCGAAGTCGGCCACGGCCCGCAGACCGCGCAGCACGACGCGCACGTTGCGGGCGCGCGCATAGTCGACGAGCAATCCGTCGAAGGAAACCACCTCCACGCGCCCATCGCCGTCCACCGCCTCCCGGATCATTTCCTCGCGCTCCGCCGCAGAGAACAACGTCTCCTTGGCCATGTTGCGGGCGACGGCCACGATCAGGCGGTCGAAGACCTGGAGACCCCGACGGATCAGACCGACGTGGCCGTTCGTGATCGGATCGAAGGAACCCGGGTAGATGGCGACTCCCTGCACGACCGCCTCCCCGACCGGACCAAGGTCCTCCACCCCCGCAGCCTCGTCCGCGGCGACGAGCAGGTCGACCGCGGTGTCGCCGTAACGCGACGAACCCAGCGCCCGGAAACCGGGGGCCGCAACGGGCGCGGCCCGCGCCGAACGCTCGACCACCACCATACCCCCCGACCGAACCGCTCGGCAACTCCGCAGCTCGCCCAGCAGCTCGCGCCAACGGTCGAAACGGTACGGAGGGTCGAGCAGCACGAGATCGGCGCGCAGGCCGCGGCCGGCCCCGCGCAGGAACGCGAACGCCTCCGCACGCCGTACCTCGACCGGTGACGCCGGGCCGAGCACGGCGGCGTTGGCGCGGCAGGCGGCGACCGCCCGCGGGTCGCGGTCGACGAGCACCACGCGGGCGGCCCCGCGGGAGACCGCCTCGAGGCCCAGCGCGCCGGTACCGGCGAACAGGTCGAGAACCACGCCGCACGGGCCGCGGGGCCCGAGCCGATCGAAGATCGCCTCCCGCACCTTGTCGGACGTGGGCCGCACGTCGCACCCCCGCGGGGCGGCAAGCCGCCGGCCCCGCGCCCTCCCGCCGGTGATGCGCATCGGTGCAGATCGCCCGTGGAAAGTCGGCGAACGCCGGAGCTAGTAGGTGCCCCGGAGCGTGAGCCCACCGCCGCCGAAGAACGCGGTCGGCGTGAGCTGGAGGGCGGTGTCCGGCGACTCACCCCCGTCCTCCTCCACAAAGAGGTCGACCAGGAAGTACGTGCCCAGCCCCCCCGCGGCCGCCGCCAGACTCCACAGTACCCACTGCAAGGTCCGATAGGTGTCGGCCTTGGCGCACTCGTCGCGCGTCGCCGCGGCGTGCGGATGCTCGGGAGCAGTGTCCGTCGCGGCATACGCGCAGACGTCGTCCACCCTGTCGCCAACCTCAAGACGGTAGCTGTACATCGGATCCCGATCCTGTATCCCCCACAGGTTTTCCACGCCGTAGTAGATGGCCGGTCCGGCCATGCCGACGCCGGCGGCGAGCAGACCGATGCCGGTCCACAGGCGCCAGTCGCGCATCACTCCCGAACCTTCCCCTCCGCCGGCCGGCGGTTCGGGTCCGGCCCCGAAGCCGAGGCCGGGACCCGGCCCGGGGCCGGGACCCACTTCCGGCCCGACGGCCACGGCGCCTCCGCTGAGCGGTGCCTCCACCAGACGGTACTCGTTGCGGGCCACATCGACCAGCCGCTCCCACGGCTCCAACCCCTCCTTCACCACCCGCACCTCGTGCTGGCCCGGCGAGATGTCCGTCACCCACAACGGATCCGCCCCGGTGCGGCCGACGAGCTCCCCGTCGACGTACACCGCGGCGCCCGCCTCGTTGCTCTGCACGATCAGCGTCGTCGCGGCCCGCTGGTCCCACAACTCGTCGATCAGGGTGTTGGCGAGGACCTGAAGGTTGGCGGTCCCTTGGCGGGACGATTCGAGCGACCCGCTGGCGGAGCGGACGTCGCGGCGCGAGGCCACCGAGAACCGGCGCAGGTCGATGGCGTAGGTGAAGCGGCCGCCCTCCCCCGGCATCCGGGAGATGAAGCCGTAGACGATGTCCTGCGCCCCGAGCATCTCGGCGATCTCTCGCATGCAGCGCGGGTCGACGTCGTCACCGCAGTCGGCCAGCAGGGTCATCTGCTCGAGGGTCTGCGTCTTGTCGGAGACGCGGTCCAACCCCCGGCGGGCCACGAAATCCCGGATGTACCCCGTCAGTCGCTCCGCCAGCACCTCGTCCCCCTCCAGGCTGCGCAGGCCCAGGACGGTGACCTCGGCGCGGGCTTCCGCGGCGACCCCCAGCACAACGAACGCGAGTCCCATCCAAGCCGTTCGGTGTGTCATGTGTGGCTCCTCGCGGCCGACCTGCAGCCAGCCGGCCCGGAGGCATCCTAGCAAGGCACGCGGCGGACGTCGAGAGGCGTGTTGCGCGCGGACATCCGCTGCCCGGGAAGCGGCGGGTCACTGGCACGCGCCGCGGCGACAGGCCTGGCCGACGTCGCAGGCAACCCCGCACGCGCCGCAGTTCGCGCGATCGGAATCGAGCCGGGTGCATCCGCCGGGACACCAGGCGTAGCCCGGGTCGCAGACGCACGCGCCAAGCACGCAGTCCCCGTGGGTTCCGCAGGCGACCCCACAGCCGCCGCAATGGTCCGGAGAGGTCGCGGGGTCGATGCAGGCGCCGCCGCACCACAGCCCGCCGTCGAAACAGTCGCCGTCCGGTCCGGGGTCCGAGGCCCCGGAGTCCGACGGCGGCGCCGCCTCGTGGATTTCCAGCGTGCAGCCGGCGGCGAGCAGAGCCGCGAGGCCGCCGGCGGCGCAGCGGAGCGGCGGACACCGTCTCACGGCTCGCCCACCCCGACCCGCTCGACCGCCTCGCGCGCCTCGGCCGCGAACGCCCCCGCCGGAAACTCAGCCAGGTAGCCGGAGTAGCAGGCACGAACCCGCTCCGGCGGGCCGCCGCGCGCCCGCAGCCGACACCAGGCGACCCACGCATCCTCGCGCAGCGTCCCCCGCGGATGCTGCGCCAGATACCGCTCGTAGGCCCGCTCCGCCTCCGCCAGCCGCCCGGCGCGCTGGGCGGCCCGACCGAGATCGATCAGCGCGTGCCCGGCGCGGGGAGACCCCGGGGCGGCGTCGGCGACGCGCCGGAACAAATCGATCGCGCGATCGAAGTCGCCGCGCCCGAGCGCCCGTTCCGCCTCGCGGTACCACCGCTCTGCGAGGTCGACGCCGCTCGCGCCGCCGCCCGCCGCCTCCACCCCCGCCACCTCGCCGCCAGAAGCACCTTCCGCCCGGCCTTCCGCCACCGCCCCCTCCTCCCCCTTCGCCGCCGGCAAACTCGACGAGGACGGCACCTCCGCCGGACGTTCCCCGACGGCCCGCTCCTCCCCCCTCGCCGCCGCGCGCCGCTCGACCGTCCCCGCCGCCGGACGAGTCGACCGCGGCAGCAGCTCCTCGAGCGACAGGCGCCACGCCGCGTCGAGCGGCACGGGGGCCGGGGCGCCCGCGTCGAGCTGCGTGCCGCCGTACACGTCGATCTCCCGGTCGCCGCGGCGGACCACGACGTGCCCATCGAGGGCGGCGACGCGGGTCCCGATCCCCGCATCCGCGGCGACCGCGAAGCGCGTCCCGGCGACCCGCCGGGCGTGCCGCGCCCGGCGCCAGTAGCGCCGGGCCACGTTCAGCGCAATGCCGGTGATCCAGGGGCCGATCGGGCGCGAACGGTCGTACCGCCGCCAGCTCGCCAGCGCCTCCACCATCGTCTGCTGCGCGACGTCCTCGACGAACTCGGCCCGACCCAGCAACACATACACCCGCCGGTACAGCTCGGGCGCGTGCGCTTCGAGCAGATCGACAAACTCCTCCCGGGAGACGGTCGCCTCTCCCGCGACGGCTTCGAGCAGCCGGTCGAGGACCGACATCTCGTCCTATCTTGCCCCGTTCCGGGCGCGGATTACAGCCCCGCCAGGTCCAAGCCAGCCCAGACCCCCGCGCGCCAGCGGATCTGTCCGAGCGCCAGGCGCGGCGAACCGTCGTATTCGATCTGGACGGCCCGCGGCGTCAGGTCCAGCCCCGCCTCGATTCCCGCCGAGCACCACGGCACGATCCGGTACCCGCCGACCACCAGGAGCCCCCCTCCCCCCCGCCACCCGCTCGGATGCAACCCCTCGCCGGAAACCGTCCAGTACTCGGCGAGCGCCTGGAACGCCGCGCGAAATTCCCAGGATTCCCGGAGGATGTCCGCTCCGACGCCGAGGCGGAGGGGGACAACGTCGAGTGCCACGGCGGGGCGACCGCGGTCGGTCACCCGCTCCCACCCCACCTCGACGGGGGTCCACAGGTACCAGCGCCAGCGGAGGCCGAACCGGCCGAGGAACCGGAACCCAAGGTTCTCGCCGCGGGCCTCTCCCCAGACGTCGCCGACGCCGAGCAGCGCGAGTTCCAGCGGCAGATCGACCCGGTCGCCGTCGGGCGGCGCGGACGGCCGCGGACCCGCGAGACGGACCACCTCGGCGAACGGCGCCGCGGCCTGCTCGACCAGGAAACCGACCTGCAGCGCCAGCTCGCGCACCCGTTCGACACCCCCTGCGGCCCCGTCCGCCGGCACGGCGCGCTCGTGGACGGTCCCGTCCGGGGCGAGGAGCACCAGGCGGGTGGCGCCGGGGGATTCGACCACGTCGAGGACCCACAGGCCGTCGCCGGGAACCGCGTCGGCCCGGTATTCCACCGGACCGACCACGCGCAGGCGAACCCCCTCCACCAGCGCCGCGGGGTCCACCGCACCGGCGCTGCGAATCGCAAGCGAGTCGCCGCGGGCCGTCGACGTGACCACCATCACGGCGGCGCCAAGCGCGATCCGCCGGGGGATGACCGAGCAACGCATCGCCGGATCGGTATCACGATACACGGCGGAGCGCGACCCCCCACGGCACGGCGCGGCGCCCGGCGGCGGCCCACAGGCAGGACCGGGCGTTTCTCGATGCGGCGGCCCATACGCGGGTTCCCGGCATCGCCCTCGAAGGCGATGGCCTGGCGTTCGAAACGTCGATCGCGGCGCCGGTCCAGAAGGACGACGAAGAGTTCGTCTGGCACGTCCGGCCGGAACTCATCTACGCCCGCACGACGGGGAGGTGGGACGACGACGGGCGGACCTTCGATCGGCCGCCGGTTGTCAGACCCACCGTCGCAGGCTAGGCTCGGCGCGATGCAGTGGATGACCAAGCTGGATCGGGCCCTGGCCGACGCCATCGTCCGGGCCGCCCGTGCGGGAGGGGAGGAGGCACGGCGGCTGCGGGAGATCGTGGCCGGGGTGATCCGGCTCGACCCGCAACGGCTCCTCTCGTACTTCCACGTGGGATTCGCGGAGGTGCTGCTGGGGCTGGAGCCGTCGCAGGTGCTGACACCGCCGGTCAACGAGGCGCGCGACCGGTGGTACGCGTTCGGCAAGCTGGCGGCGCTGGCGCGGGAGCACCGCAACGAGGAGGCCGCCGCGATCGCCTCGGCGGAGGTGGCGCTGCGCATGGCCCGCGACCCGCAGATCGCCCCCGAGGCGGTGCCGTTGGCGGTGGAGGCGCTGCTGCAGGCCGACGCGCCGGCGCAGGCCGTCGAGCTGGCCTGGACCTGGGTCCGCCCCGACCGCGCCGAGGAGCTGCAGTTCTTCCGCCGCACCGTCCGCGAGGCGCTGGAACGACTGCCGATGTTCCGCCGGCCGGAACCACCGGGGCCACCCCGGACGCCGGCGGGCGATCCACCCCGCCGCCCCTCGACGCTGGACGATTCCGAAATCCTCCTGCGCTGCCTCGCCGACAAGACGAGCTGGCAGGCGGCGCTCGGACCCGCCCTGCGCGCCCTGATCTTGCACGGACTGGGGCGGGCGGCGGCGGGACGCGGCGCCTTCAAGGAGGCGGCGCGGTACCACGTGCAGGCGGAGAACGCGTTCGAGCCGGACGACCCGCTGCGACCGACGGCGACCGCCTGGCACGCCCTCGCGCTGCTCGGCGTGCGCACGCCGGGCGAGCTGCGGCCGGGCACGGCGGTGCGGCCCGAGGCGGCGCGGGCCCGCGAACTGCTGCGGCGGTCGGCCGGCCCCGCCGTGCCCCGCGCGTCGGTCACCGGACTGTACGCGCTGGGGGTCCTGGAGCGGGAAGAAGGGCGCCACGAGGAGGCGGACCGGCTGTTCGCCCTGGCCGCGGCGCGACTCCTCGACGCGCCGCCGGCCGACGCCGGCCCGGTGGAACCGTCGGTGCGGTTCCAGCGGGCCCTGTCGCTCCTCCGGGGACGCCCCGCCCCCGGCTCCGAGGAGCTGCGGACGGCCGGCGCACTGCTGCGCGAGTCGCTGGACCACGTCCGCCCCGACGCCGAGGAGCTGCGCCGCGTGGCCGACGCCCTCCACGGCCTCGATGAGGAACGCCGCCGCGACATCCTCGCCCGCATCGGCATCGAGGACCTGGAAGACGTCGGCACACTCGTCGCCCTGTCCGCCGACCTGCTCGCCGCCGGGGCACCCGAACGCGCGCTCACCGCCGCAGAGCGGGCGCTCCTCCTGTCGGTCCGCCCGGACCACCGCTACCAGGCGCTGCGCTCGCAGCTCCGGGCCTTGAGCGCCCAGGGACGCAACGACGAGGCGATGGACGTGTACGAGCGGCTGCGCGAACATTGCCTGGAGCGCGGCCTGCGGCGCGAGCTGGTCCGCTTCGTCCTGGGCGAGGGCCGGGAGGGCGGCGTGGTGGCGCCGCGCGAACGACTGCTCGTGCTCGTCCAGGTCGCCCGGATCGACCCGGACGCCCTGCCGGACGCCGCCACCCCCGGCGCAGCCGCACGACGGCGGCAGACGCGGATCGATCTGATTCGTCTGTACCTCGCCAGCCGCGAGGACGAGGACCTCGTGTCGGCGGACGAGCTGATCCACGAGCTGCGGGCGGAAGAACCGGAGGTCGCCGGCGAGCTGGCGACATGCCTGGCGGAGCAATCCAGGAGCCGCGGCGTTCCGGTGGTTCCACCTCCGACGGCCGAGCTGGCGCTGCACGTCCGGTACCGCTTCGGCGAAGAGCCCCGCCTGGCCGCGGTCGGCGGCTCAGAACGCGACCGGGAAACCTTCGAACGGTTCGCGGCGCGCGGCCCGGAGTTCGGGTATCGGGCCCAGTGGGTGCCGGCGCACTACGACGACCCACAGCGCACGCTGGCGGAGGCTCGGGCGGCGCTGGAAGGCGGCTGCCGCGGCCTGCTGCTGCTCAACGCGAATCGGCGGGTGGTGCGCGAGGCGCTGATCGCGGCGGCGCGGGAGCGCGAGCTGCTGCTGCGCCGCTTCGACCTCCACGGCGCCGCGGGGCTCGCCGCCCAGGCCCGCCTGCTCCTGGCGCAGCTCGTTCAACGCCACGCGCTCGCCGGCCGGTGACCGTTCCCCGCCCGCGGCCGGAACCCCTCGTTCTTCCCGGCGCGAGGAGCGGCACTACAGGCAGTCGTACCCCCACCGATGGTCGACCCAGCCGCACGTCTGGCCACAGGGAGCGCAGTGGCGGCGGCGGACAAGGCGGTCGTGACACCAGACGGCGACGTCCCCCTCGCAACGGCCCTGGAACGTCAGGTCGGGCGGGCAGCGTTCGCCGGCAAGGCAGCGGAAGTTGCCGTCGCGATCCGCACCGCAGATCCGGCCGGTCGCCGCGCAGTCCTCGCGCCGCTCGTCGCCCTCCTCCTCCCCGACACACCACTCGGCAACCTCGCCGTCGCAGCGGCCACGCCATCCCCACCGGCATCCGGGGGCGGGAACAACATACGAGAGGATCCAGGCCTGGTCGACGTCGGCGCGCGCCCAGTGGTCCCGGTCGACGCAGGAGGCGTCACCGCCGTTGAGCGTTCCGACGACGCGCACCACGCCGTCGGGGAAGGTCATCAGGCCCGGGCTGCCCGAATCGCCGAAGCAGACCCCGGATTCCCCCCGCCCGTCGGTCTCGTACGCCGCCCGACCCAGACCGGCGATCACCTCGACCGTCCACCAGCGCCGCGTGTTGTACCCCGCACCGCCGGGCTCCGTGGTCCCATATCCCACGTTCTGCACGCGACGCCCGACGAAGGCGGGAGTCAGCCCCTCGAGCGGATCGGTATTAATCTCGATGGGCACGACGTCGGGATAGAGCTCCGAGGCGAGGCCGTCGAGAATGCCGACGGCCTGGTCGTGCTCGGCGGAACCTTCCCAGAGCGGATTCGAGTGGACGGCCGAGAAGGTGAAGAGGTGGTCGGGATCGGCGGCATCGACGCCGACGGCGAAGCCGATGTCGGAAGCCTCGACGTCCGCCACGCAGTGGGCGGCGGTGAGCACGGCGTTGTCCCCGATCAGGGTGCCGGTGCAGAAGTTGCCGCCGCCGCCCCGGAAGACCAGCGCCCCGACGGCGGCCTGCTGGCGCGGCGACAGGTCGGCCACCGCGGGGTCGGGCTCGGCCACACCGTTCACGATCGCCCCGGTCCACTCGCCCGGCCCTTCGACGAGCGGCGCGCCCGCGGCGCCGACGGGGTCCTTGCGGTCGTCGCCGACGTTGCAGAACATCCCCGCCGGCCACTCCTCGGGAAGTTCCGAACCGCAGGCGGCCAGGATCGACAGGAACGAGAGGGCGGCGAGGCTTCGCATGGTCAGATGCAGTAGAACCCAAGGCTCGGGCCGGCGTCGCCGCAGGTCTGGCCGCAGGCGGCGCAGTCGCGCCGGTAGGTCGTCCCGTCCACGCACCACACCGCGTCGGTGCCTTCGCAGCGGCCCTCCCACGTCAGCCCGCCGCACGGGTCTTCGGGGCCGACGAACGGCGCCAGGAAGTCGAGGTTGTCGTCGGTGCGGGCGAAGTGGTCGTAACCAACGCAGCTCGGGTCGCCCCACGAGACGGTCCCGGCGACGCGGACCACGCCGTCGGGAAAGGTCCACAGGCCGGGGCCACCGGAATCGCCGAAGCAGACGGACGAAACCCCGCCGCCGTACACCGTGTAGTCGAACGCACTGACCGCCGTCACCGGCTCCACGGTCCACCAGCGCAGCGTGTTGTCACCGCCCCGCGGATCGGTGGCGCCGAAGCCGACGTTCTGCACGACCGAGCCGAGGAACCCGTCGGGGAGCGGGGCGCGGTTGACCGGAATCGGCCGGATCTCCGGCACCGCCTCGACGGCCGACTCGGCCAGGATCAGCACGGCCGTGTCGTCGCGCGCCTGCTCCGCTCCGCGACGCCACGGCGTATAGTCCGGGTTGGCGTGCACCTCCGCGATCTCGAAGACGTGCACCGGGTCGGCGGCGTCCCGACCGACAGCGAAGCGCAGGTCGCCCGGCCGCGCCAGGCCGACCCAGGAACGCACGCAGTGCGCCGCCGTCAACACCGTGCGCTCGGCCACCAGCGTCGCGGTGCACGAGATCGAGAACCCCCCGCCCATCCAGTCGCGCGAGAGCATCGCGCCGATCGCAAGCACCTGGCCCTCCTCGAGCGCCACGACCTCCGGATCGAACGACTCGGTGCCGTCGACGATCCGCGACCGCGTCGCGCGCGGTTCCTTCTCGTCGCCGCAGTCCGGCGCTTCCTCCGTCCCGGCGTCATCCGCGGGGACAAGGTCCGGGACCGCGTCGGCGTCCGCGCCGGCCCCGACGTCGGCGGCCGCATCCTCCTCGTCGTCGCCGAACGGCTCGGACGACGCGTAGCACCCCCCGAGCAACCCCGCCACCAGCAGCCCCCGGACGGTCCAGCCCATGCGCGCCTCCTTCGCCCCGGCCGGTAGGATACCCCTTCGGGCACCGGGGGACCAGCCGGTCGGGCGGAACGATGAACGTCACCGTCGGGGGCGGCCCCACCGGCAGCCATCCGCCCGGCCGGGACCTCGGGCGCGGGACCCCCGAGGCCCGGCGCGGTTGCGGGCGGCGCCCCGGCGCGAGGACCTGTCGCGGACCAGCACACCGCGCCGATGCCGCGCCGCCGCCATCTTGACCCGGGCCGTCGCGCGCGGTACGAGCGGTGGGCAGGTTGCGGCTCCGCCCCGCGGCGCCGCACGGGAGGCGGCGGGCAGCGATGACGTTCCTCGATGGACCGGGTCCGGGAAAACCGTTCCGGCAGCACCGGCGCCACAACATCGAACTGAAGGTCCACTACGAGGGGGACGCCGGATACATCGAGCAGGTCGTCGGGAACATCAGCCTGGGCGGTCTCAAGATCACCGGCCCGATCACCGACGGCGTCGGCGACCGCGTCGAGCTCGCGATCCTGCTGCCGCACCTGGCGGAGCCGGTGCGCGTGACGGGCGAGGTGGCCTGGGTCGAGCGGCAGGGCGGGGGGCCGGAGGCGACGGTCGGCGTCCGCTTCCTCGACCTGACCCCCGACCTCAAGGTGCTGCTCGGCGCCGTCCTCCGGACAACCACTTCGCACGAATAGCGGGTCCGGCGGGCGGCGACCAGACCCCCGACCTCAAGGGGCTGCTCGGCGCCGTCCTCCGGACAACCGACACCCCCGGCGAGCGCGGCCGGCGGACGGGGCGGCACGCAGGACGAGGATCTGGTCGGCGATCTCGCGGAATCCTTCGCCACCCTCCCGCGCCGCGACGTAGGTCGGCCGGTGGGCCAGCCGGCCGGCGAAGCGCGCGATGTTGGCGACACCGAAGGACACGGCGAAGCGCGCGAACAGAGGCTCGTCGTTCGGCGAATCGCCGATGTAGGCGGCGGAACCGTCGTCGAGCGCCAGGCCAAGGCGTTCCCGGGCGAAGCGTTCGCAGGCGGTCCCCTTGTCGAACTCGCCGAACCAGGCGTTGACGTGGATCGACGACACCTTGGCCTTCGCGCCAACTTCGAGGAACCGATCGCGCAGCTTCTCGGCGACGTCGAGTCCCAGCGGGCCGACCTCCTCGGCATAGTCGATGGCGACGTCGGAGATGCGGAACGGCTGGTCGGCGGCGAGGCGGCACGGGGGGTGTTCGCGGACGATCCGGAAGGCGGTTTCGAGGAGCCGGGCCTGGTCGGCCTTCATCTCCTTCGGGCTGCGGGCGTACCGGCGGCACATCGCGCCCCGATCGTCGAGCCAGCAGGCGACGGCGCCGTTCTCGGCTACGACCCCGGCCACCGGCCACAGGCGGGCAATCGGGTCGGCCCAGCCGGCGGGGCGACCGGTGACCAGCACGACCGACAGGCCCGCCTCACGCAGCCGCCACAGGGCCTCGTAGGCGGCGGCTCCGAGACGCCCGCGGGTGGTCAGGGTGTCGTCGATATCACAGAAGATCGCGCGCAGTCCCGCGGCGACCGTCCGCGGCAACTCGGCGAGCGGCTGCATCGGCATGGTCAGTCCACCTCCAGGAACACGCACTTGAGGTAGTGGCCCTCGGCGAAAGCGGGCGGCACCGGGTGGTCCGGGCCGGCGCCCCGCAAGGCCAGCACACGGGTCGAACGGCGGGCTTCGGCGGCGGCCAGGCCCACGGTGCGGAGGAACTGGTCCGGGCGCACCCGGCCAGAGCACGAGCAGGTGACGAGGAGGCCCCCGGGGGAAACCACGCGGAGCGCGGCGCGGTTGAGCGGCAGGTACTTGCTCTTGAGCGCCTTGTCCACGTCGCCGGTGCGACGGGCGTACTTGGGGGGGTCGAGAATCACCACG
>Ga0068707_1000310_pt1 | contig 30148 bp, 25 predicted proteins | sample YNPNPMetaG_FD_66600 | JGI IMG/M metagenome (GOLD analysis project Ga0068707, IMG submission 66600) | Anoxygenic and chlorotrophic microbial mat microbial communities from Yellowstone National Park, USA - YNP NP MetaG | ecosystem: Environmental > Aquatic > Thermal springs > Hot (42-90C) >... | reverse complement strand
CATCTCATGAATATCGCATGGAAGCTGGGCCGCAAAGTCCGTTGGGACCCTGACAAGGAGGAGATCATCGGCGACGCCGAGGCCAGCGCCTTGATGCACAAACCTTATCGCGAACCCTGGAAGCTGGAAGTCTGATAAGCCTCTGTGACTTGCAGATCCTCAGGTTTCGGTTGAGAAAATCACACACAAGATCAAGAAACGCGGACGGCCTCGTGAAGAGGCCGTCCGTTTTTTGCTTCGTTAATCTTTTTGTTGAGGAAATCTTCGGTCAATTGTGCCACGTGCCAGAGCACGTTGTTTCAGTCGCCGGAAAGCGAATTGAAAAATCCCGAACTCGCATTCCCAGTTTGGGAACAGAAATCGGCTGAATAATTCTTCTTTCCAGGACGACTGCTCAGATTTCGCACCTTTTAAGGAACCGAAGATTCCCCAGGGCAGAAAGTCCGAGTCGCTTTCTCGATAAACCCTCCTATGCGATTTACCAGAGAAGACCTTGGAGAACTCACCACTTGATCGGGCGCCCGACTCCGCCGCCGGACGCCCGTGTGCCAGGATCGGATCGTGCATAGGCTCGGCACATCGGCTGTCCTCCTATAAAAGAGGGAAACCCTTCTTCGTCCAGCCTCAGCGATGCTTCCATCGCTACCATAATAGGATATACACACACTTACGAAAAAGTCAAAAGCATTTCATGGAAAACGCAAATTGGCAGCGCAATTTTTTCGTAAGTCATTTAATGGAAATAACATATGGTTTTTGCCTGATGATCCGTTTAAGTCGCAAACAGGTGGTCCTTCACAGTTCATCGCGGGAAAAATGGCCATCCAGCCGATATAGACGATTGACCTTTTGCACACCCGCGATCCCGCATCCCTGAACGATTTTCCGCTCATGAAACGGCTTCTCTAATTTAACGCATCAAGGCTATTGTTATCGCTACATCTTCGCCAAATGTCATCTATAAGTGTGACGTTCGTACCAGCGGTATGGTTCGCGGTGATTTTTCTTCGGCGATTTTTTCGAACAGCTTCAACTGTTTCCACCCGATTAGATGATTAGATAGCGTCAAAAGGGAAACCGCTCATCCAGAGGGGATTGCGAAAGTTCCACCAGAAACGTTGCCAATCGCTCGATAAGGATTTCCATCACCCGGCGACCTTTTTCCGCCGACGCCGCGTGGGGGTTGCCTGCTCCCGCGTTCGTGGTCAAAAGGTGCCAGGGCCGCGTGATGGCCACCCAACCCCGATTGACGGCTTCAAAACGGGTTGGCCGCTTCTGTCCTTCATCCGCCACCAGTGTGCCGTCAGGATTTCGGGCAACCAGTTCCGGCCAATAGGCCAGGGCCAGCGACGTTTCCATCTCGCCCGCATGATCGTCAGGCTCTCTGAAGATTTCGTGATACACGTCACGGAACACCGTGTACCAATTGCAGAGAAAGAGCTTGGCGGGCGATTTCCCGTACATCTCGCGGAGAAAACCTTTCAGCTCATTCCCCCCATGACTGTTGAGTAAGACGATCTTCAGGATGCCCTGATGAACGAGCGACTCGATCAAGTCCTCCAGCAGCGACTGGAGTGTGCTGGGGTTGATATTCATGGCAAACGGGAACTCTCGCTGGTTAGTTTCCGTGCCATAAGGGATCGTCGGCAGCAGAATGACCTTGGCCCCATGGCGCCAGGCGGCTTCGCAAATCATATCGCCGACCAGGTCACCCTCCCGTGTATCCATGCTATATGGAAGATGGAGGTTGTGCGGCTCTGTGGCCCCCAGCGGCAAGACAGCCACCTCGTATTGCTCCTGCCGAACATCATAGTATGTCAACTCAGCCAGTTTCCAGGGATGCGGAACTTGCCTGCGTTCGCTCATGCGGTTTCCTCAAGTTTCTCGGCTGAAAGAGATATCCCCAAAAAACCATTCTACTGTTTCTTCGTGACTAACAAACGTTGCTCTTTTGGAAACCGATTTTGAAGGGGGGTATCGATCAGGTTACGGAAGGGGACCATCTGGCGCATAAGTCGGCATAACAACCAAATGAATTCGTCAAAAACGTCCGTGTTGGTGCGAGGCCATTGCCTCGGCACAGTCTCGAATCGTCGCAGCAGCGGGGCGAATTGATTAATTCGTCACCGTCATGGTTAACGTGGCGTGAACAGCCCAATGGCTACTCCGCACAGAACCCGTTGGCTTGACGACCTGGTTGGTGGTGATCGCCCTGGCTTCGACAATCCTTATTGCCATGGAGATCCACAAATGGTCCTGGAAGCGGCGTTATGGCGCAGCTCGAACGACGTAATCACGCGGCTTGCCAAAGGGTGCCCATGGCGCGTGGCGCGAGGAACAGGCGCGTTTTTGCTCGGCAGTTTCAGCAACGCGGTCAACGATGTGCAAGAGACTGTTAGGAATCAATGTACAAAAAGTCCTAGCATCGCCAAAACCACAAACGCAACCAGGATCACAATAAAGATGACGAACAGAACCTTCCAGGGCGAGATTGGAAACGTTCCGTAAGGACGTCCCGTCTGACCATTCACCACAAACCGGTAAAGCTGCTCGCGGTAACGATAGGCCAGAATCCACACGGGCAGGAGCACCGGTTCCCCTTTCATCCGCTCGATCTTGACATTCACCCGCAGATTACGGATCTGCCCCCGGATGAGGTTGTTCGCACAATAGACCTTCTCTGCGTTTTCGATCAATTGGCGTGCCTGTGTCCGTGCATATTTGCGGGGCATCGAGAACTGCTCCACGATGATGTTATCGAGATCGACCTGCTCGGGGGAAAGACCCTGAGAAAGATCGTATTGTCCAAGGCCTTCAGATTCCTCCCAGGAAAGGACCTTGCTGGCCACCACCCTGATATCCTCGTGGCGATTGCGATGTTCCCCGAAAACAGGTCGCCAGTCTCCCCGTGCGTGGAATGGGATATCGGAAGTATCGGCCGTCCAATAAGTGTGGGTTCTGGCGGAAAAAATCCAGTACGGCACATAAACCGGCGTCATTGCCGTGATGGCGGCTCGCTGGGCCAAATCTCCCGGACGAAAAAACCCCGATCGCATCTGCTTGTGCAAAATGGCCAGGGCCTGGTCTCTTGTGATCACAAACGGCACGACGCAGCGCGGAGCCAGGCTCATTCCATCGGCCTGCGACTTCAATTCCGTTGAACCACAGAATGGACAGCGGAGGGCCTGCGCCGAGGCGTCGTAGCTCATGGCCGCCCCGCATCCCTGGCATGTGAAGCGATTCTTAAACACGATGGGACGAGCGCTGTTGATTTGGGTAGTCTCATCTTCGGCCGGCGGCGCCTCATGCCCGCAGTTCGCGCAAAACAGATCTTCTTCGTCAAGAAGACTTCCGCAAATGGGACATTGCCGTTCCAGCATCATGGACCGAAACTCTTTCGAAGGCGTTTTGGGACGCCTGTTTTGCATTGTGTGGGTGTCTTGTCTGTAAAACGGGCACGATAAACGTGCCCCTCCGATTGTGCCCTCGGAGGGACCTGCTTGCCAGGTCCGCCGCTCGGAGGGACGCGCTTGTCGCGTCCACAGCATAAACATGGATAATCCATACCACTTCAACGGGCACGACGAGCGTGCCCCTCCGCCGTCGGAGGGACGCGCTTGTCGCGTCCGCGAAAAACCCTTTGACAATCCATCTCGCTTCCGCAGGCACGAAAGCCATATCCCTGCGAACGGGCACGACCAACGTGCCCCTCCGATTTGCGTGTCACATCACCCACAAATCTGGCGCACACTTTTTCACATTCTGACTTCGAGTTTTATAATAGCATACCCGATGGTTACGTTTCACTACACTGACAGAGGCCTGCCGATTGGGTTGATGATTTGACCGCTTGGCAACTTTCACACACCTGCGAAGGAGGGATGCGAGGCATTCGTTTCACCAAGTTCTCTGGTTTGTTATAATGGCAAAGAACGTTGAAGAAATACCCCGGCTGTTTGTCTTGGTTTCAGTTTGTGAAACAACATGTTGACACGTTCTCAAGTGGTCAGTCATTCGTTTCTCGAGCTTCGCTGCTATCTTTTGGAGATTGCGGCAACGCTCGACCGTTACGACCGTGCTCCGGAAGACGGCTCCGAGCCCGATGATCCCCGCTGGTTGAAAGTCAAACAGGCCCTGCAAATCCTGACCCAGGAGCGGGCACAACCTGACCGCACGGAAGAGTTGCTGTTGCTCTTCTCAGATCGTTCGCAGCTTGAAGATGAGAAGTGATCTCAGCCAAGAGACCACAATGATGCAGACTCGCCGACTGAAAGTTGACGGATTGGGAAGACGGAAGAAGAAAAGTCACGCAATCATCCTTACGTGAAGAAATAACGAACCATGCTGATTATTCAGCCCCATTATCACGCCATTGCGAGGACGACTCAGGATTACGAACGAATGTCGGCTGCTGGGGTTGTAGCCGTAGCAGAGCCAGCCTTTTGGGCGGGTTTTGATCGTCGATATCCCGAGACCTTCGTTGACTACTTTCGGCAGATCAGCGAGTTTGAGCCGACCCGCGCTGCCCAATACGGAATTCGGCATTTTTGCTGGGTGGCTGTCAATCCTAAGGAAGCCGAGAATCCCGAATTGAGCCGTGCCGTTCTCGCCCACTTGCCCGAGTTCTTTCAAAAGCCAACGGTTTTGGGCGTGGGGGAAACCGGCCTCCACAAGTCAACCAGGAACGAATGCGAGATCTTCGAGGCCCAGGTGGAGTTGGCCCTCCGCTTCGGCCAGCTCTTGCTTGTCCATACACCTCACCTCGACGACAAACTGTACGGGACAAAGAGGATCCTCGAGATCCTCAAGGGTTTTCCGCTCGATCCCGGCCGAGTATGGATCGACCACGTGGAAGAGCACACCATCCGCGCCGTGAAAGACGCAGGCTATTGGGTTGGCTTTACGCTGTACCCGATTACCAAGTGTTCTTTCAAACGGGCCGTGGACATGATCGAGCGCTATGGATGGGAACGCACACTGGTCAACTCATCGGCAGATTGGGGACCAAGCGATCCCGCCACGCTGCACGACTGTATTTTTGAATTCCGCCGCCGCGGCCACAGTCTGCAAGAGGCCCTCGAAGTCTTCTATAACAATCCCGTGCGGTTTTTGAGCCAGAATCCCAAATTCGATCTGCCCCTTGTCAGACTCGAAACCTTTGAGCCTGGCTCACCTTGACTCATTGAGATACGACCGACTTCACCGGTTACTGATGCACAACCGAGACATCACGGGGGACGACGCACGTGTCGCCCCGATTCTGCGTTGCCACACGGGTATCAACCCTGACCTTTTTCAGCAGGCTATTCTTTCTTTTCTTCTGCGGAAGGTTCCGGTGGTCCAAGGAGTTCTTCTAGTTTCTTGCCGAGTTGTTCACCCCGGGCTTCAAAGGTGATCACGGTCCCTTCCTTATCAACCAGCATGACGGTCGGTACTGCTGTGATGCCATAATACGTGGCAGGATCCGCCGGCCCCTTTGCATTCTTGTCCTGATTGTGAATGACGACCCAAGGCAATTGGTTCTCCTGAAGATAGCGCTCCAGATCGGCACGATTCTCATCAATACTGATGGCCACCACATCAAAGCCCTTGGCATGGAAGCGATCATAATTCGCCTTGACATTGGGCATCTCAGCGCGACAGGGACCACACCATGTGGCAAAGAAATCGACCAGCACGATCTTGCCTCGGTATTGCGACCAATCGAAGTCCTTGCCGTCCACCGTCTTACCGGCCAGCTCCAGTTTCTTGCCAACGAGGCCAAGACGACGTCCGATCCCCTGGAGCTGCCGCCCTAAACCGGCGATTTCTTCGTTCTCGTTCTTGGCAAACAAATCTCCGAACCGACCGTAATAATCACTCGCATTGAGTTCAAGCCGTGAAAACTCAAGGAATTGAAGCACCGGCACCAGCATGGCCACATCTTCCCTTGCAATCTTTTCCGCCTGACTCAACTGCGTCCACGCCTGATCAAGATACGTCGTCACTTCTTTGGCTAATTCGGCGCGGTCCGCCGACTGATCCATGCGCAGCCGAAGAATGAGGATGCTTCCCCGAACTTGATTGGCCATCCCTTTGAATCCCAATTCTTCCAATCGCTTGGGCATAACCATAACCCGCGACAAGAGGTCCGGACCACCGAGCCTCGGGGCCATCAACGCCCACTGCACGGCATTTTGGGCAATCTCTTCCGTGGGCGTACCTTTGAGGACTTCCTCGGCCTTCGCCATCAATTGTTCTGCCAGCTTGGGTAACAATTCGCGGGCCTGAGAATCACCCATCTGGAGCAGCGTCAATAGACCACGAAACTTAAACTGGAAGGCACCGTCCAGCACCTCTATCGGAACGTTATCCTGTGCCAGGATCTTATCCGCAACCTCGATGAAGACCTTGGCCTGTTTCTGACGAAATTGCATCATGGCCTGCGGTTCTGCCGGGCCTTTTTGGCCGTTCAGATCTTCTAAGAACTTGAGAAGCTCTTGCGGCGTTCCCTCGGGGATTTTAATCTCGACTTCTGCCGGTTGCGTTTGTTGCGGAGCTGTCACCGCAGGTGGCGTGACTTCCTCCGCAAAAATGCCAGCCGGCTGATTCCAAATTCCCCACAACAGACTCAACCCAATTGCACTTGCCACAGCGAGTGCCCGCGAAGATCTCGTCACCAACATTTCTTTTCCTTTCAGATCTGGGAGTACGTGACCATCAGAAGGCGAAAAGGGTTCCCCCCTCGCGCAACACCCTTAAGCCTATGCCGACGGTGACCGGAAAACAAGTCTCGGCGAAATCCAAGGGCCTGGTCGTCAGGTCAGTTTCTCGGAGGGACGCGCTTGTCGCGTCCGCCCATCGGAGGGACCCGCTTGTCGGGTCCGTTGCGCAACGTTCGATCATCGATCCCATTTCAGCGGGCATGACAAGCATGCCCCTCCAAACGGGCACGATAAACGTGCGCCTCCATTGTGTTCGTCGCCGCACCTATAAATGTGGCGCACACAAATGATGGCAACCGATTATCGCCACGGGGTATTGCGATTCCAATCGAGGAGGATTTGACCAGACGGCCCGGTCCGGGGATGGGCCACCTGGTTTGTCTGGACGAGATTGCCTGCTTGACCACAGGAACAAGAGGAAACCTCCCCTGATGCCTGCTGAGATCGAACAAACGACGCATCGTAAGGCTGACTGCCAGCGGTCATTACTTCGGGAAGGGGCGCCGGTCGCCATCCTCCCACATCCAATCCTTGTGTATTTCCAATAACCGCCTGTACATTGATCGGCCTATCTCCAGGGGATTCCGTCGAAGCCACATATGACGCCGGGATGACGTCGGAACCATTGGGGGAGCCACTTGTATTTTGGGACATGGAACGCTGGTAGATCGAATCATCATTTGACGTCGCTATCGGTTGCGCACGCCTCCACTGATTCTGAACCGAGGCAAGCACAGGCTGCTGAGACGGCTCAGACACGGGCAGGGGCTGGGGGTTCAGTTGCGGATACCCCTGGGCAACCCAGGCAACCCAACTCGTCTGCAATTGACCCAGGTCCTGATAGTTGTACCATTTGGCCAGAGCAACCTCCCACTGATTATCCTTAAGGCCTGTCTCAAGGAATTTCACGAATCGTTGATGGCCACCTTGTTGGATCAAGAATTCCGCCAGGGTGTATCCCTGGGCATAGAGCGGCATGATATCTCGGGGATACTCCTCCATGGCAAACATTCGGCGGAAGGAGAGCCCCCGCTGTGTCCGCAGGAATTCAAGGAGCATACGGCGGTGCTTCTCCCGCTCGCTGATGTGTTCTACCGTGGTCGCGGCACCTTCGTCGGCCCAGCGGGGGAGCGGTTGCCGAAAATGGCTGGCCAGAATCATATGGGTGATTTCGTGCGGCAGGACAGAATCAAGCAGCCGTTCCCGTGAGCCCTGGATCGTCATTTGCCAGCCATAGACTTCGCCCCGGTCAAAGACAAAGGTTGTGGCCCCGCCCGCACCCAGGTTCGGTCCCACGTGAACAGTGATCGGACAAGGGCGCGACCAATCGGGGAGCGTTTTTCCCAGCCACAACTGCGCTAATTCTTTCCGATAGGTCTCGGCCGCGTCCCCCAACTCTTTGGCGAATTGAGGGTCGCCACAGTGGATCACGAAATTGGGTGTGGGATAAGCAGCCCCACCTGCCAGGACAAGCGCAACAAGAGCGGCGGCGATCGGTCGAAAACGAGCATCCATGCTATTCGCGACTTCCTTGTCAAGTTGATGGGGACCAAGGTGACCTCTTGGACGTCTGTCCCCTCATTTGGGTCATCAGACTACGCCATTCCCTCGGTGGATTTAACCAAAGGCTCTGTCAATTTACCGCGATTGGCGGAATCAGCAAAGCCCGATTCGTATTTGCAATCCGCAAAACTCAAAAAAGCGCTCTTTTCGGAAAATTTTCCCAAGGTCTGGATGGCGTTGGCCGATAATCATTCGCGCCGCAGGGCGATTGACCCAACGGCAACACGTTGTGTTGGCAAGGGAGGCCACGGAGGAAAACTGGGTAAGCAAGGAAGAGAGGTCCCAGATGTTTCAGCCCCAATTGCGTATTTACTACGGCCCACAGGAAGAAGAACAGCTAAACCAGGCAAACCGTTCTGAGCTCACTTCGGTGGTCAACGTTCCGCTCCGAGAGGTCCTCCCCCTTTTGGTTGATGCCGTACAGTCCAGAAGGACCTGGCTCAAAGACTTTGAAAACGAAGAAATCACGCTTTCACTGGACCTCTACGAAGTCTTGCTCGCTTATCAGCACTATCGTCGTCCGTCAGCCTGATGGGATTCGAAGTGCCACCTCGCAGTTTGGAAGCACTTTTCCTCGCCGAAATGCGGAGAACCCTTGAACAATCTCCGGATGCCGGGTTTAATGAGGGTTTACCGTTTCTTCCGGGCATGCGCGACTTGATTCTCGGGCTCTCATGTCCGGACGCGACACAAACCGGGACATGTCAAGTTCGGGTCTCGATTGCACAAATTGCAAAATATCACAGGTTAAATTGACATTTAGGTCGGTTTTTAGGCGAGGACATCAACCCATGTACGCGATCATTCAAGATGGCGGACGACAGTACAAACTCATGGTGGGCCAGATTGTGGATGTGGATTATCGGTGCGTGGAAAAAGCCTCTCCGGACGCGGCAGAATCCACACCAAAAGAGATTCGTTTTGATCGCGTGCTGGCCATTCGCGATGGATCGAGATTCGTTCTCGGGCAACCGACCGTTCCGTCGGCCTACGTGGTCGCCGATGTGATCGAGCCGATCCTCGGGCCGAAGGTTCATATCCAAAAGTTCCGACGCCGTAAGAATTACCGCCGACGTAAGGGCCATCGTCAACTTTATCTCCGGGTGAAAGTCAGGGAAATCCACGGCAGCTAAAAGGGAAGGCGACCCCGTGCTGCTGAGGAATCGGCCACCGTTTTTCGCGGGGCACAACACATTCGATTTCGTGGGAAACCGGCTATTACATCCGTTGGGTGGCCCGTTTCCCCATAGTTTGGTTACTAGAAACGAGATGGATGTGTCCTCGGTTTTCAGGATCGGCTGCTGACTTTCAACTTTCACCAAAGCGGGCCGTGTTTTTGGTTGGATGATTTCCGTTGTTGCTCCCACCCGTTGGGCATGTGAGTCAAGGCGTCTTATAAGCATGGCGACAAGAGATCTGATTCCACCCCATGGCGATTTGAGCGAGCCGCTGGATTTGACAGTCCCGGCGGAGCTGCAAGCCGAGTTTGTGGCACAGGCCAGCCAACTAAAAAAGGTCCCCGTCTCGGATGCCGATCTGTCCACCGTCTATCGGCTGGGTGATGGTGGGTTGAGTCCCTTGACCGGTCCCATGGACCGGGAGACCTATGATCGGGTTTTGGATGAAGAGGTGATCGAACACAACGGTCGCCTTTATGCGTGGACGATCCCCATCGCCTTTCCCATCACGCGGGAGTTGGCAAACCAGATTGGCTCCGGGGAGAAAGTCGCCCTGGTGAATGGAAACCAGCAAATCGTGGCCACCCTGGAGGTGAGTGACGTTTTTCCCTGGGATAAACGGAAGTATTTAACCCGGGTTTACCTGACGGAGCGGTTTGACCATCCGGGCGGCGATATGGTGCTCAAGGCCGATGGCGATAAGGATTTCCTCATCGGTGGCAAAATCCAGGTCTTGCCGCAGCCGAAGCACCCCAGATTCGGAAAATACGTCCTTCGTCCGAAGGATGTGCGGGCATTGATCCGCGAAAAGGGTTGGGAACGAGTGGTCGCCTTTCAAACGCGGAATCCTCTGCATCGCGCACACGAGTATGCCCTGGTTTACGGTCTCGAAACGCTCCTTCGTCAGGGTTACAACGCCGGGGCTTGCCTCAATCCGCTGATTGGCGAAACCAAGGGCGATGACGTTCCAGCTGATGTCCGCATGCGAACGTACGAGGCGCTGATCGAGCAGCGGGCGCTGGGGGATGGCGATAGTGATCCGAGCCTCTGGGGCCCCCGGGGAGAAGCCGTTCCCGATCGGGTCATTCTCGTTGGGTTGGACATCAAGATGTTTTATGCCGGCCCGAAAGAGGCCGTCATGCACGCCATCTATCGGCAGAACTTCGGATTCACTGATATTATCATCGGCAGAAAGCACGCGGACGCCCCTTATCATGATGGTACGCCGATCTGGGGCGATTTCGATGCCCAGGAAATCTTTCGGCGTCTCCGTGGCGATTTGAAAATCAAGCCGCTCTGTGTGGGGTTCGCTGCCTATTATGAGTCCGTCGGTCGGGTCGATTTGATGGAGAATCATCCGGGCGAAAAGCCCGTCTCGATTTCGGGGAAAGAGATTCGCGCGGCGCTCCGGGAAGGTCGCCCGGTCGATCCAAGAATCATGCGGGCAAGTACGGCACAAATCCTGGCAGAGGCCATGACCAACAGGTAGCCACGATCACCGGGAGCCTCGCCTCATGTCAGGTGGAATTGCGATGTACGTGTTTGGCGGGCTTTCGGCAATCTGTATGGGATTTTCTAAGACGGGCGTGCCGGGGGCGTCGATCCTCGCTGTAGTTCTGATGGCCGAGGCCTTCCGAGAAAATGCGGCCTTTTCTGTCGGGGCCTTGATGCCGGTGCTCTTGGTCGGTGACATCTTCGCGGTTAGCCTTTATGCCAGAGACACGGCCTGGTCCGGATTGCTGCGCCTATTCCCCTCTGTTGCAATCGGACTGGCTTCCGGCGCTCTCCTCCTGCGTCATATTCAGGGAAATGACCTTCGGCCGGTCTTGGGCGGATTAATCGTCCTGATGTTTGCATTGGAGCTTTATCGGCGGTGGCGAGGCGAAAATCACACCCCCAACGCCTGGTGGTTTCTGCTCCCGACGGGTTGGTTGGCTGGCTTCGCGACCATGGTGGGAAACGCAGCGGGACCGGTCATGACCATGTATCTCCTCAGTCAGGATTTGCCCAAGGCCCGTTTTATGGGGACATGTGCCGTATTCTTCTTCACCGTGAATCTTCTCAAGACAATTCCGATGGTCTGGGTCGGAATGATCACGTTCGACACATTCCGCTTTGCACTGTTTGCCGTGCCGATGACGTTCATTGGGCTTGCACTGGGACGTTGGGTGTTCTGTCGCATGTCCCAGAAAACCTTCGATACGGCCGCTTTGATCCTGGCCGGCCTCGGTGGGATTTGGCTTCTCATCCCGTGACCGCGAGTTTGAAACACGCGGCAATTTCCGGCCCTGACAAGCAGGTCGCTCCAAAAGGGGATGCGACAAACGGGTCCCTGCTTTGCGATACGGCTCAAGATTTCTGCTCAGTAGGTCCGCCGGGCTTGTCGCTTTTGCCGTATGAATAAGACTGGCGCACATAGGCCGCAAGATATAAAATGAATTGGAAGCAAAAATCGAGCCCCCCTGAATGCAACGTCGCTTTCGGTAGATACGTTTGACGCTTTTTTCGAATAGCGTGCTTCATCGATGAAACAAATGGTAACAAACTGTGCGTTAACTGTGTTGGCGCTTGCCTTGCTTCTGGGAGTCTATGGCTGTTCCCAAAAAGCCGTGCCGATTGAGGAAAAAGACGTAACACGTGAGACACAGGCGATATCAGAGACCAAGCACGACGCTATTCAGCCTGAAAAAGCCAAACGAGTCTTGACCCCTGCCAAAATGGGGTTCCCGCCTGAGCAGCCGGCACCGTGGGTGATGACGGTCTCGCCCGAGCCGCTTTCACCGGTCACAACAGCCAACACGGGCGATTTTCGCGGGACCTGGCCGGAATACTTCGCACCTCGCGAAATTCGGATCACGGCCCCGGAGTTGCCTCCGGGAATCGAAGGGGCAACGTTAAGCGCCGCAGAAGCATCTCTTTCACCCAACAGGTGACTATCATTCCGTTCATTATGTGTGCGCAGATCGCGTCAATGGGCGTGACGAGCGTGCGCCACTGATTCTGCTTGTTGCTCCACCTCCAAATTCGATGCACGCACACCTTGGAGAAACTTGCCCCGTTAGCCTATTTTTCGTAACACGGGGTTGGCGGACGATAATGGCTCATATCGATCGACTGGAACCACTCGATCGTCCGCTTCAGCCCTTCACGGAGGGGGGTCTTCGGTTCCCAGCCGAGCTTCTGGCGGGCTAAAGTGATGTCCGGGCGGCGACGGACCGGGTCGTCAGCCGGTAGCGACTTGAAGACGATCCGCGATTTTGAGCCGGTCAATTCGAGGACAAGGTTTGCCAGCTCTAGAATTGTAAACTCTTCCGGATTGCCGATGTTCACCGGACCGATGAAGCCCTCCGTATTGTCCATCATCCGGATCATCCCCTCCACCATGTCATCGCGATAGCAGAAAGAGCGGGTCTGCGAGCCGTCGCCATAAACGGTCAGATCTTCACCGCGGAGGGCTTGACGAATGAAATTGGAAACAACACGACCGTCATAAGGATGCATGCGCGGCCCGTAGGTGTTGAAGATCCTCACAATTCGGATATCGACCCGATTCATGCGGTGGTAGTCCATGAAAAGGGCCTCCGCCGCGCGTTTTCCCTCATCGTAGCAAGCCCGCGGACCGATAGGATTCACGGCACCCCGATAAGTTTCCGGTTGGGGATGAATCTCAGGATCACCATAGACCTCGCTGGTCGAGGCCTGAAGAACCTTTGCCCGACACCGCTTGGCCATTCCTAATACGTTGATCGCCCCCATCAGCGAAGTTTTCATCGTCTTGATGGGATTGTACTGATAATGTCCCGGGGCCGCGGGACAGGCCAGGTTATAGATTTCGTCCACCTCAAGCCAGATGGGCAGCGTGATGTCGTGACGAATCAACTCGAAATTGGGGTGATTGAGGAGATGGGCGACGTTCGATTTCTGGCTGGTGAAGAAATTGTCAAGGCAAATCACGTCGTGCCCCATTTCCACCAAGCGCTCACAAAGGTGCGAGCCGAGAAAACCGGCGCCACCTGTCACCAGAATCCTTTTGATCATTGCCATTTTCTCAACCTCTTGTTGGGACTTCACGAGTCGTCGCAAGCTTGCAACAGGAAATAAGCCTCTCAGCTATCTTGGACTGATTTCATGAGTCTGTAAAGCGGCGTCGGAATCAACGTCATTCTCGCCCATCGGGGACTCGTCATTGTGAATCCAGGGAAGGATGACGCCTGAAGCTTTCACTGTCGCAGCCCATTTTTGTGAAAGGCCCCCACCGAAGCCGGCAATCATTCGTGACTCAGGTTTCAGGATTGCAGAAACGGCTTCGACCAGTCCATCTCGGTCCACCGGTTTCGGAATCAACCCGGTGTATCCGGCCTCGAGGAATTGCTGCACGCAGACAGGATCGGTGTGAGCCGTAAGGGCCAGTATCGGGATGCGACAGCCTTCTGCTCGCAGATAGCGGACGGTCTGCGGACCGTCCATCTCGGGCATTTCGACATCGATCAGGAGTAAATCAAACGTTCGGCCAGAATTCACAGCTTCGCGATACTTCTCGATCGCCTCACGACCGTTGCTGGCCGTTTCTACCTTCGCCCCGGCACGCTCGAGGAAATAGCGAATCAGTCGCTGATTGTCAGGGAAGTCCTCGGCCAGCAGAATCGAACCGTCAAGGCGGATCGAGCCAGCTCGCAAAAGGCCAGTTGATGAAATGTCCTTTACACCGGTGCGGACCAATGGTATGGATATCGTTCGCGCCGCGTTTCCCGTGGACCGCATGTCCTGGGACGTGATCATCTCTACATTGCTGAGATCGCCCGTCGCTGTACGAAGATGGAACACCGAACCTCTGCCGGGCGTGCTTTCGACCCAGATATCACCACCCAACAACCGTGCCAGTTGCCGGCTGATTGCCAGCCCTAATCCCGTTCCTCCGAATTGCCGATAGACTTTTTCATTCGCCTGGCGGAAGGGCTGGAAGAGACGCCCTATCTGTTCCGGCGTCATCCCAGTGCCCGTATCACACACGCGAAACTCGATCAACGGACGACCTGGCACCGATCGATCCAGCTCAAGCTCGACCCAAACCCGTCCCGTGCTGGTGAACTTAATGGCATTATCCACCAGATTGATCAGGATTTGCCTCAGACGAGTCGGGTCGGTCTGGATCGTTCGGGGAACGCTGCCAACGATTTCCATGTCGAGGACGAGATTCTTGTCTCTCGCCCGAATGGCAAGCATCGACAGGACGTCGCGGACAAGGGAAACCGGTTCGCAGGGCAGTGTCTCGATCTCCAGCCGTCCACTCTCCAGCTTCGAAAAGTCCAGGATGTTGTTGATCATCTCGTGCAGGTGCTGACCATTGCAGAGAATCCCTTCGATCGCCTGTTTATAGGAGATCGTCAATTCTGTTGAGTTGTTATGTGGCGGCCCGCTCCTTGAAGGATGTTCGCTGGCCGTGTCGGACGTCTTTTTCTGTTCTTCCGATAACACATGATCCTCCGGTACCCCAGATGACGGCTCTTTTCCTTCGGCGATGGGCATCTTTGCCAGAAGTTGGGCGTAACCAAGGATGGCTGTCAGAGGCGTCCGGATCTCATGGCTCATGCCAGCCAGGAAGGCGATCTTGTTCCGTGCGGCGTTCTCCACTTCTTCCGAATACGCACGGAGCCGGACGTTGGCTGCCTGAAGGGTTTGAGCCGTCTGCTCCAAATGTCGATTGGCATTGTTCAATTCCGTGACGTCGTGCAGGGCGATGACATATTTTTGGTTGCCTCCCGTCACCAAGCTGGCCACCTGAAACATCACGTCCCGATGCTCTCCCGATTGTTGCCGAATTCGCCGACAAACACCGCGGATGCCGCTTGTGGCATCACCTTTTTGCGAAGCCGTATCAAAAAGACAACAAGGTGGAACATTCTCATTTCGGCAAGGCTCGGAACAAAAAACACATAGTGTCTTTCCGACCATATCAGGAATGGCAAACCCAAGGATCTGGGCGGCTGCCGGGTTGCACTCCTGGACCCGGCCATCAGAATCCAGTATGAGGACTCCTTCGCTGATCGTGTCGAAGATCGTGTAGTACCGCTTTTCGTGTTCGTCCATGAGTATCCTGAATCGCCGCTGAATCAGTTGGATGCCCCGCCGAAACCTGGCAAATGACGAAACAAGACCAAAAGCGAGAACAGTCATCACAAGACCGGAGCCTGCCGCAATCATTGGCAGAACTTCTGAAAACGCGTCTGCCCGGAGTCTTTCAGGTCGGTATTCCAGAACCGCCGAGCCGCCATACCAGGAAACAGGCACGCGAAACGTTGCCTTACTAGCGGTTGTATGGTCGGACTTGAGTGTTGACCACCGGGCAAGCTCAATTGGGGGGTGCGATTCCACCCCAGACCGCAAGATTCGAATCGTTCCGCGCAGCTCGTATTCGCTCAATCCGATCCTGAGACCCTCCCCGCTATTGACGACCACAACAATGAAGGAGACGGTGCGCAAAGATTGCCCGGGCGAATCGCCTTCCTCCGAAGTCGTAGGGCCAGGTTGTTTCTTGCTCCGGATTGGTTTCAGGATCACAAGGTGCTCGCCCACTGGAATGGTAAATCCCGAGGCAGAACTTTGACAGATTTCTGGGAAAGACTTGGACAATCGCTCCAGAATCTCTTCCAGCCGCCTCCGTGAACTGGCATCTTCGACTTGAAATGTGATGTGCTGGAACGCGGGCCAACGGAGATTTTGGGGAGATCCCTCAGAATCGGCTGTCCCTGCCAGCCCGTTGGTAACGGCCGCTAACTCCCATTCAGAAAACCGCTCCATGCCAAGAATTTCGAGGGCAGTTGCCCATTCGGAATCGTCGATGTCCTGGCTTGCCGCGCGGAGTGTGTGAAGCGAATCGATAGCCCCTTGGAGTTCCGTCACCCGCTGCGAAAGAGATTTTGCAATCAATTCGCTGGTGGTCTGGGCATGCTTGAAGCGTGCGCTATCCCGATACCGATTGGCCAGTGTCCAGAGACCGACGCTCAGCAACAAGCCTAAAACGGCAATGGCCCATAAGGGCCGAATTCTGGAAGTCACGAACCAAAACACTGCTTTCATCGAATAAAGACTTATCGGTTGAACCTGACAATCTTACGTAGCCTGAAGGAGTCTCGTTTGAAACAGCATGACGTGAAAACATTTCCCAGAACCCCTTGAGAAAAGATAGCCTTTATCCCGTAAGGTCGTCCGCACTAATAGCCGTTTTTTTGCTCCCAGGAAGTGGGGTTAGTTCGGAATAATTGTCACGGTCAGTGCTGTCCAAATTGAGATTCTCACGACAACGAGGTTACATTGCCGAATACCTTGCGATATGGCACCCGGGCGATGAGAATCCGCGGAAATCCGTGAAGAAGCGCGGAATTTCGTTTTCCAGGCTTGGAAAGGCGGTGCTGTTGCCAGGTGCGTGATCGTCGTAAGTATGTGTACACATTAGGGATGAGTCAAAGAGATGGAAAATGAAAGGGATCGGTATTTGATTTGCAAGAGGTAGGCGTTTACGGAATTGGCCAAAGAAGTTTTGACAGAAGAAATTGACTATTTTGGGGTGACTCGATGGTTGGAACAGCGCTAGAACTCCGGGGTTCGCCCTTTCTTCACGAGATCGTTCGAGAAGTCCCAGGCGGCGAACGGATTGTCCGTTGTTTGCAATGCGGCACGTGTGGCGGAAGTTGTCCTAACGGTGCTGACATGCAATATACGCCCCGCACGATCTTCGCCATGATCGCCGCCAATGAGCGGGAAAAGGTCCTCAAGGCGAATACAATGTGGTTTTGCGTCTCGTGTTACTTCTGTGTCAGTCGGTGTCCTCAGAAGATTCCCATCACAGACGTGATGTACGGGCTGAAGCGAATCGCGATTCGCGAGCGGATGTTTCAGGACACCGATGCCCCGGCATTGGCGAAGACGTTCACAGATCTGCTCGACAAGTACGGTCGGAGCTTCGAATTGGGTCTGGCCAGCCGGTACTATCTCTTCAATCGTCCGCTGGCCATGCTGAAGATGGGGCCGATGGGCCTCTCCATGTTTACCCGCGGACGTATGTCGCTTGTGCCGACAAAGATCAAGAACATTGAACAGCTCCAGTCCATCATCCGGAAAGCGCGTGAGCTGGGAGGTACCCAATCGTGAAGTACGCTTACTATCCAGGTTGCTCGTTAGAGTGTTCCAGTGCTGCCTATGATATGTCGGTTCGTGCGGTGGCCGATCTTCTGGGGATCGAGCTTCGCGAGATCGACGACTGGAATTGCTGCGGTGCCACAGAGTATTTCAGCCAGGATGAGCTGACGGCCTGTGCGGTGATCGCAAGGAATCTGGCCCTCGTTGAGCCACAGCTCAACCAGATGGTAGCACCGTGTGCGGCCTGCTATTTGAACCTTAAAAAGGTCGATCATCTGATGCAGGAGAATCCCGCACTGGCGGATAAGATCAACCAGTGTCTGGCGGCCGGCCAACTCCACTATGATCCGGGTCGAGTTCGCGTCCGCCATCTTCTCGACCTGATTCATACGGATATCGGTGAGGAGGCCGTGAAGGACAAGGTCGTTCAGCCACTCACAGGTTTGCGTGTGGCCTGTTATTATGGCTGTCAGATCGTTCGTCCGTATAACGATTTCGATAACCCTGAGCAACCGGTCAAGCTCGATCAGTTGATGAGTTGGGTCGGAGCCGAGGTGGTTGATTTTCCGGTGAAGGCCCATTGCTGCGGCGGTCACATGACGCAGATCAGTGAACCCCAGGCCTTCGAGTTGATTCGTCGGCTTCTTCACAATGCCGATGAATATCGAGCAGACGTCATTCTCTGCATGTGTCCGATGTGCCAGCTTAATCTGGACGCCTACCAGAACCGTGTCAATAGTTTCTTTGGCACGAATTACCAGATCCCAATCATTTTCTTCACCCAACTTTTGGGTGTAGCGTTTGGTTTGGACTGGAAAAAGCTGGGCTTTGGAAAGGAAATCGTCGCGGCGGAGCCGGTTCTGCGTAAGAAGCTAACAGCTCCGGTGGCCGCGACCTGAGGGAACATGCAGCCCACGACGAAAATCCATAGAAACTAAACCAAAACCTCTTTGGTGTTGGACGACAAGAGATCCATCAAGTTTGAACAAGACGAGTTTTTGAGGAGAGATATCCCATGGCCGAACGCGTTGGCGTTTATGTTTGCCACTGTGGAAGCAATATCGCGGGGATGGTGGACGTAGAACAGGTTGCCCGTTGGGCCGGCGCCAATCTTAAAGATGTTGTCGTCTCGCGCGATTACAAGTTCATGTGTTCTTCGCTTGGTCAGGCGATGATCGAGGAAGACATCAAGAAAGAGGGGCTAACGCGGGTGGTTGTGGCGGCATGCTCCCCCCATTTGCATGAGAAGACGTTCCGACGGGCGTGCGAAAACGCAGGCCTCAATCCCTATTTGTGCCAGATGACAAATATTCGGGAACACGTCTCCTGGGTTTCCAAGGACCGGGACAAAGCCACGGAAAAGGCCAAGGCCCTCGTCTCAGCCGCGGTAGAGCGCGTGAAGCGACAGGCACCACTCCAACCATTTTTTGTCAAGGTTAATCCCGCTACGCTCGTGATCGGGGGAGGAATCGCTGGTTTGCAGGCGACTTTGGAACTGGCCGATGCCGGTTATCCCGTTTATCTGGTCGAAAGAAGCCCAAGCATCGGCGGACACATGGCCCAATTCGACAAGACGTTTCCCACGTTGGACTGCTCAGCCTGCATTCTGACGCCTAAGATGTCGGAAGCCGGACAACACCCGAACGTCAAATTGTTCACCTATGCCGAGGTGGAAGAGGTCAGCGGCTCGGTGGGCCATTTCCGCGTGAAAATCCGGAAAAAGGCCCGCTATGTCGAAGAGGATAAATGCACAGGGTGCGGTATCTGTGTCGAAAAGTGTCCGCGGAAAGTCGTCGATGACGATTTTGAGGCTGGCCTGGGTTACCGGAAGGCGATTTACACGCCATTTCCGCAGGCCGTTCCGAGGATCCCCGTCATTGACGTGAGTTCGTGCATCTGGTTTGAAAGACAGAAGTGCCGTGCCTGCGAAAAGCTTTGCCCCACGGGAGCGATCAACTTCGATCAGAAGGACGAAGAGATCACCCTGGATGTGGGAAATATCATCGTGGCAACCGGTTGGAAGATGTTCGACTGCCGGAAGATCCCTCAGTATGGCTACGGGCGATTAGCCAACGTCTTCACAGCCCTGGAATTCGAACGGATGTGCAACGCGGCCGGACCGACAGGCGGCAAAATCGTCTTGCGCGACGGCAAGACGGAGCCGAAGTCGGTGGCCATCATCCATTGTGTCGGGAGCCGCGATTCCAATCACAACGAGTATTGTTCAGGGATCTGCTGCATGGCAGCCTTGAAGTTTGGACACCTCGTGCTGGAAAAGACCAAGGCCGAGGTTTACTCCTTCTATATCGACATGCGGACCAACCAGAAGGGCTACGAAGAGTTCTACCACCGGTTGCTGGAGGAAGGGATGCACTTCGTGCGGGGCAAGGTGGCAGAGGTCACCGATGCCGCCCGCCGTCCTGAGGAAGCCGGAAAGGTCATTGTTCAGGTGGAAGATACATTGATGGGCAAGCAACGACGAATCCCCGTCGATATGGTCATCCTCATGGGGGCCCTGGAACCCCAGACCGATGCCAAGGAACTGGGTCTGAAATTGGGTATCTCTTGCAGCATGGCGGGATGGTACACCGAGCGGCATCCCAAACTCGACCCTGTCGCCACAATGACAGACGGCATCTTTGTGGCCGGTGTGTGCCAGGGGCCGAAAGATATTCCGGCATCGGTGGCTCAGGGGGCGGCGGCAGCAGCCCGCGTGATGGGTATGATCACCAAAGGTGATGTCATGATCGAACCCGTGGTGGCTTCGATTATTGAGGAAAAGTGCTCCGGGTGCCGGATCTGCAATAACCTTTGCCCGTACAACGCCATTGAATTCGACGAGGAAAAACAGGTCAGCCGGGTTATTACCGCCATGTGCAAAGGCTGCGGCACGTGTGTGGCGGCTTGTCCCGCTGGGGCTATCACCGGTGCTCATTTCAGTAATGAGCAGGTCTTCGCGGAAATTGAAGGCATTTTGTGGGATGCAATCCACGGAAATGGTGGTGGAGGAATCAAGGAGCAGCAAGCCGTTCCGGCATAAGGTCCTATCCCAGTGTGGTTGAATCGGAACAAGTCAATCGAATATCCCAACTGCGGTGTTTCAAGCGGTTGATTGAGAGCAGGATTGAACCATGGCCAACGAAACGTTTGAACCCAAAATTGTGGGGTTTCTTTGTAACTGGTGTTCGTACCGGGCGGCAGACCTGGCCGGGACTGCCCGAATCAAATATTCGCCGAACGTGCGAATCATTCGGGTCATGTGCAGCGGTCGGGTCGATCCGAGTTTTGTTCTCAAGGCCCTGTCGCTGGGAGCCGACGGCGTCATGATCGCTGGCTGTCATCCCGGCGAGTGTCATTACATCGAACAGAATTACAAAGCGATGCGGCGATACTATATGATCAAGCACACGCTCCGGGCTTTGGGGCTCGAGGAAAACCGCATCCGCTTGGTTTGGGCATCGGCGGCTGAAGGCCAGCAATTGGCCGAGCATATCGACAAGTTCGTGGAAGATGTCCGCAAACTGGGGCCCCTCAACTGGCCAGCCAACTGGGAAGAGAATGGGGAACGGTTGCATGCTGTCGAGGCCATCGCCAAGGAACACGAAGAATCGCTGGAGGTGCTTCCATGAGTCAAACACAAGGTAAAGGAAAACTGGCACTGTATTGGGCGGCATCCTGCGGCGGATGTGAGATCGCTGTACTGGCCATCGATGAAAAGATTCTGGAAGTCGCCAAGCACTTCGACATCGTGTTCTGGCCCTGCGCAACCGATGGCAAAGTCCGCGATGTCGAAAAGATGGATGACGGCGCTATCGACGTGTGCCTGTTCAACGGGAGCATTCGAACCAGCGAGCAGGAATACATGGCCCGCTTGTTACGGCGAAAATCCAAGGTCCTGGTGGCCTTCGGCTCCTGTGCTATGGAAGGTTGCATCCCCGGTCTGGCAAATCTAAACAACCGGGAAGAGATCTTTCAAACGGTTTATGAGGAAACTCCATCCACGGAGAATCCTAAGCATCTCGTGCCACAACACGAGACGGAAGTCCCCGAAGGCAAACTGTATCTGCCTGTTTTTTATGATTCTGTCTTTACTCTCGATCAGGTAGTCGAGGTTGATTACTACCTGCCGGGTTGCCCACCGGAAGCCGAACGGATTTGGGACGCGATTGTGGCCATCCTGGAAGGGAAGCTGCCGCCGAAGGGGTCTGTCATCGGCGCTGACACAACGGTTTGCGATGAATGCCCACGGAAGCGAACCGAGAAGAAGATCAAGAAGTTCTATCGCACGTGGGAAATCATCCCGGATGAAGAGACGTGCCTGCTCGAACAGGGCATCGTGTGTGCTGGGGTTGCCACGCGGGCAGGTTGTGGTGCCCGCTGTCCCCGCGTCAACTCCCCATGCATCGGTTGCTATGGTCCAAACGCTGGCGTCGTCGATTTCGGGGCACGTCTGATGACAGCCCTGGCATCGGTGATCGACTCCGATGATCCGCAAGAGATCGAGAAGATCATCCAGGACGGAATCCCGGATCCGGTGGGAACATTTTATCGCTTTAGTCTAGCGCACAGCTTGTTACGGCGAAAGCGCAAGTTGATGGCTTCCGCTATGGCGGGACAATGAATAGGGTCATTGCTGGAAAAAACGCTCAATTCGACTGATATTAAGGTGACACGAGGGAACCATGAAGCGCGTCACGATTGATCCCATCACGCGGTTGGAAGGTCACGGCAAGATCGAGATCTTTCTCGATGATCGTGGCGAGGTGGCCAACGCGTATTTGCAAATTCCGGAATTGCGGGGATTTGAGCGGTTCTGCGTGGGACGGCCGGTCGAGGAGATGCCGAACCTGACGGCTCGCATCTGCGGTGTCTGTCCGGAGGCCCATCATATGGCCGCCACGAAGGCCCTAGATGCGGTGTTCCATGTCGATCCCCCGGCCACGGCCAAGAAGCTCCGCGAGCTGTTTTACAGTATCTTCTTTGCCACCGACCACACCACGCATTTTTACGCCCTCGGCGGACCGGATTTTGTTGTCGGTCCGGATGCCCCCAAGGCGGAACGAAACATCCTCGGCGTGGTGAACAAAGTCGGCCTGGAAATTGGTGGCCAGGTGATCAAGATGCGGCACGTCGGCCACAACCTGATTCAGTTGATGGGCGGTCGCCGTGTCCATCCGAACTGGGGACTGCCCGGCGGGGTCAGCCGTGGGATCACAGAGGAAGAACGTCGTGAGATCGAGGCTGCGGGCCGCGATGCCGTCGAGTTCGCTAAGTTCAGCCTTCAACTGTTCGACAAACTCGTGCTGAAAAATAGCGAGTATGTGGCCCTTATCACTGGCGATGTCTATGTCCAAAAGACTTATTACATGGGCACCGTGGACGCCAACAATCACGTGAATTTCTACGACGGAATGATCCGGGTCGTAGGACCTGATGGAAGAGAGCATGCCAAGTACCATCCCAAAGATTACCGGGAATATGTGGCGGAGCGGGTTGAACCCTGGACCTACTTGAAGATCCCTTATCTCAAGAAAGTTGGCTGGAAGGGATTCGTCGATGGACCGGACTCCGGCGTGTATCAGGCGACGCCGCTCTCACGGCTCAACGCGTCGGATGGTATGGCGACTCCGCTGGCCCAGAAAGAGTTCCAGCGATTCTACGAAGTCCTGGGGGGCAAGCCAGTTCATCACACGTTGGCCACCCACTGGGCACGCCTGATTGAATTGTTATATGCCACGGAACGATGGCTCGAGCTGGCATCTGATCCAGCAATTACCAGCAAAGATTACCGCGTTCTGCCCAAGGAAAAACCCACCGAAGGCGTCGGCTGCGTGGAAGCCCCACGTGGCACGTTGACCCATCACTATATCACCGACGAACGTGGTTTGGTTGTGAAGGCGAATTTGATCGTCGGCACGACGAATAATAACGCTTCGATCTGCATGTCCGTTCGGCGGGCAGCCCAAAAGCTCATTAAAGGCGGACAGATCCGTGAAGGTCTGTTGAACCGAGTGGAGATGGCCTTCCGCTCTTACGACCCTTGCTTTGGCTGCGCGACCCATAGCCTGCCCGGTCAGATGCCGCTGGAAGTCATTATCCGGAATCCCGCCGGGGATGTTGTGGAACGACTGACTCAGTGTCTGGATTAGGCTCTGATTGTCGGGCATCATCCCGCCGCTCTGCGACGGAGATTTTTTCAAGTGTGGGGGATTCAAAAGAATCCCCCTTTTTTTCGCCGGGCCAACATGCGACGAGTCTCGTCAAGCCTCACTCTCGGCAAATCAGGCTGCGCCACTCCGATTTGGTCATTGACCGGAGTTCATCCATTGTCGAGGTGGCTATTGGGGCGGATTTTGCGTTTTGAATAGACTGATTTGCATGGCCTTCCAGTCAGAAAAGGGGAAAAAGGGCTGGCTGGGCAAATGCCGGAGGGTGAAGACCCATTGCGGTATAACCCTCTTCGCTTTGCAGAGGAAATAGCTGCCATCGCCCCTCTGGCACGTAAGCTTCGAACAAGACGTATTCTGGGACAGTCCGTTTCTTCCCATGACTGCCGTCTCGCAGTTATCCTAGCTTCTCAACGTGGTGGCTATAAGACTTGGCAACCTCCGTCACGTCGGCCACAGTCAAGGAGTCCTCGTGGACCTTCTCGGCCGATCCGCTCAGCAATAGCTCGCTGATCGCTGCCATGTCCCAGGGGTCACTCTTCAGATGGCGACTCACCCGCTGCTCAGCGGCGTGGACATTGGTTGACCCGCATCCCGCCGCCCGGGCAATTTTGCTCAGGTGGACATGCCCCACCACCAGCCCCACGATCAGCTCCCGGAGGAATTGTTGGCGACGGGTTTCGGAAACCCGTCTTCCAAAGCCACACAATTTGCGACGTACTTTCTTCCATAGTCCCGCGACTGCCATAGGTGGTCTCCTTTCCTTTCAATCCATTTCAACTAAAGGTTAGGAGACCCTTTTTTTCTCCCTCCTGGCAAGACCCACACTGGGTGAACTCCAAAAAGTTAATCTGGAGTTCACCCAAGTGTTTTTCCAATCGTAAATGGTTCCCGAAAACATTATCCCGTGATTGATCGAAGGGTCTTGTCCATGCTGACCGCGATAACGGTTAACCCATTTGGGCAAACGGTTGGCAGAGCCAGCAAGTCGTGGGAACGCGCTCAAAAAGGCCAACCTTTTGCAAATACATAAATTCGAACAGGTTGCAACTGGGTGAACTCGAGAAGAAAGTTAATCGCTTGATATGGAAATGATTTATGTTACAATCATTTTAATGGACGTTGGTGGTCGGGTGTGATGGCTTCGCACTCGACGAACAGGGAATCCGGTGAAAATCCGGAGCGGTCCCCGCCGCTGTGACCAGGCGTTAGAAGATTTGCCCAGTCTCTATCGGCCATTGTCGCGTTGTGTACCCTTGGTGAGACACGGTTCCGAGCCGTGTGACGACTTGCGACGAGAAGGCCGGGCAGAATCGAGCTTGGAAGTCAGAAGACCTACCAACGTTTGGTTCAGAGCCTTTGCGCGGGACGAAGGCTCGTGAGCGAACTCTTGGAGCATCCGTCGATCCATCCGTCTGGTTCGGTTATTGAGAACGCTGGATTCGTCGTGCGTTGCGCCGATGGTTGAACTCTATCCGCGGCGGCTTGAGCCTCGGCTGGGATCGGCGGCTGACGGGTGTTATTTTGTCATGACTTCAAGACATGCGTCTTATTCTTATGTTGCTAATAGACAGGACATATTGTGTTTGTTGCTGCGGTTTACCGGTAGGGGCACGTTGGCATTTGTGTGGGTCGAACTATTTGGAGAGATCGCAATAGTCACCGTGTTCCCGGGCCGGGGACTGCCAGCGACGCAAGCTGGTGGCAAATTCGCAAGGAGCATTATTAGGTGGCACCCTGGCCCCCTGGTGCAGCCAACCGGTAGTGACTGCTTTGGGTGGAAATCAAGTTGCTTTTGGAGCGTCAAAAGTCTTACGACGTGCATCGGGATCAGGAATGGCAATCAGTTGGCCGTCGGCGGTCGGCGGCCCATTCGGAGGGTGAAAGTTCGACGAGGGGAAGACACCTTGGTTAAGGAGTTCGAAGACCATGGTACGCTATTTGAGTCCGTTCCTTGTTGTCATTTTGGGACTATGGTTGAAAACAGGGATCGAGGCTGGACCCTTTGATCCAGCTGCGGGTCAGGAAGGCTCTCTCGCTGTTCACATGTCGGACAGTGCTTTCATTGGCTGGGCAACGGGGTGGCGGGACTACAACGTCGGGACTGATGTGGATCTCCGGTGGCGAACGCCAGAAAAAGCCTTGGGGCCAGCCAAGGGTGATAGCTTCGATATTGTTTGTCTAGGCAATGGGGGAAGCATTGTCCTGACCTTTGACCGACCGATCACGAACGGTCCGGGCTGGGACTTTGCTGTGTTTGAAAATGCCTTCAACGATACATTTTTGGAACTTGCTTACGTCGAGGTTTCGACCAATGGAATCGATTATTTCCGGTTCCCCAACGAGTCTCTCACATCTTCACCCGTGGGTGCGTTCGGCGCGGTTGACCCGACCAATATCAGTGGCCTAGCAAGCAAATACCGCCAAGGCTGGGGCACCCCTTTTGACCTTGGAATCCTGGCCGGAATTTCACCGCTTCTTGATATCAGCCGGATTCCGTTTGTTCGGATCGTGGATATTATCGGTGACGGAACCTACCTGGATAGTTTCAGCCGCCCCATCTATGACCCATACAAAACGGTGGGCAGCGGGGGCTTTGACCTGGATGCCATTGGGGTTCGCTACTTCGTCGATATTCAGGCAGTCCCGGAGCCGGTAAGTGCTGTGCTGCTACTCTCGGGGTTCCCCCCACTCGCCCTTTGGTGCCGACGTAAGAGAGCTGCGCAACTTTGTTCTTGAGTTTTTCGTTCCCCTAACATGTTCGAGAAAGGAGATGCACCATGAGACGCACCACACGGAAAGACGCCAGATGGCTTGGCGTCCTGTTGATGATGGCATTCCTGCCGGCTTGCGAAAAGTGGGCAACAGCAGGAATCGTAGACTTCGAGGATTTGCCGCTCAGTTCGGATTCCTATTGGAATGGTTCGCCGACTAACGGGACAAATACCTTCAACTCAGGCGCGTTCAAGTTTTACAACTACTTCGATAACTCGTGGGGAGTCGACGTCTGGAGTGGTTTTGCTTACTCCAACAAGAAAGACACGACTACACCGGGCTACACGAATCAGTTTTCAGCTATCCCTGGTTCCGGGGCTGATGGTTCTTCCAACTACGCCGTGGCGTATTGGCCATTGTGGGGAGGTGTGATACCGCAAATCGATGTCCCAGACAACGTGTCGCTGATCTCTGTGCAAGTTACCAACACCACTTACGCGTATCTCTCCATGCGCGATGGTGACTCGTTCGCAAAGAAGTTCGGCGGATCTACAAGTGACGATCCTGATTGGTTCAAACTAAGTATTTACGGGAAAGATTTGCAGGGAAAGGTGATCGGTACGATCGAGTTTTACTTGGCTGACTTCCGTTTTGATGATAATCGCTTGGATTACATCCTGGACACCTGGGCGACAGTCGATTTGACACCAATCGCTTCAGCACGAATTCTGGAATTTGCGGTAGACTCTTCGGACAAAGGGGACTGGGGCATGAACACGCCGGCCTATTTCGCCCTCGATAACATCGTTTTTCAAGCGGCGGGAGAAGGCAGTCAGGTGGTCCCCGAGCCAAGTTCGGCATTTCTTGTTCTGAGCGGCCTCGTAAGCGGCGGCTGCCTCCGTCGTAAACGCAAGCTTAAGGTTGCCGCGGTCTGACGCGGCGGTAAAGAATCCGTTCTGTAGATGTTGCGCGCCAGCGTCAATTCAGCCTCGGGTCATCTCCCCGAGGCTGAACTTTTTCTTGAATTTCTGTTAAAAGGCTCATTGCCCTGCCGGAACAACTCCCACTTTGCGATTCCGCAAAAAATTGTGTGTTCACCAAATTTGCTGGCGAGCTAATAAGCAAATGAGAGGTCCGCGGCGCGGCACACTTTGCGCGGGTCGAACTGAACTTCCGAAGTTCGTCCAGTATTGTTCGAATCGCGAATGGTTCCCCGAACGTTACCTCATGATTTAACGAATCGTTCTAAACTTGGTGACGGCGTTTGAGTCGACCCTTTTGGGCAAATTACTGGCGGAGCCGATGAGCCCCACGAAAATGGTGAAAAAGCTAATTTCTTGCAAACCGGCAGTTCTGTACGGGGCGTAATCGGGTGAAGTCTCTGTCATTGACCGCAGACAGCGGAGAGTCAACACTGATAGAAGGCCTGATTCGGAGGTGGTTGTATGTCTGAACTTTCTGACGCTGGAACCCCTTTTTTCGGTCCCCTGCTGGAAAAGGTCACCTGTCCCCATTGCTGGCATCGGTTTGCCGCTGCGGACACGTTGTGGATTTCTGAGCATCCTGACCTGCTCGGGGATCGCTTCCTTGGACCGTATGTGCCCCAGCGTTTTCTTCCCAATCGTTTCACGCCGCAGGGAAAAGCGCTCGATAATCGTGGCATGCCGACTTCGCGTCTGGCTTGCCCCAATTGTCATCTCGAAATTCCGCGGGGGGCTTTCCATCTGCGGTCTTTGTTCTTGTCGGTTCTTGGGGCCCCAGCCTCAGGGAAATCCTATTTCCTCACAAGCATGGCCTGGCGGCTACGAGCCGTTCTCCCCGAAGAATTTGCCGTGACCTTCACAGATCTGGATGCGATTCATAACCAGCGGCTCCAGGAATACGAAAGCAAACTGTTCCTGAATCAGGACGAGGATCATCCGGTGGAGCTTCCCAAGACGGAAATCACGGGCAATCTCTACAATACGGTCATGTTCGGAGAGTCGCCGATTCAGTACATCAAGCCGTTCCTTTTCGCTTTGCAACCAGCCGGAAAACATCCGCGGAACAAGGCAAGGTCTCAGTTCAGCCGGATGCTCGTCATTTACGATAACGCCGGTGAGAGTTTCCTCCCCGGGGGTGATACGGCACGAAGCCCTGTGACGCGGCATCTTGCCCTGTCGGCCGCCTGGTTTTTTGTCTTTGATCCCACACAGGATTTGCGGTTCCGTAAAGAAATCAGCCGGTTCTCGGCGGATCCACAAGTCCGGATGGAAGGCCCCCGCGGGCGAGGCGTGACTCAGCGGCAAGACATCGTCTTACGGGAAGCATGGGACCGCGTGTTGCAGCATCGGGATGCACGATCCGGAACGCGGGCCATCCCGCTGATCGTCGTCTGTGCCAAGGCTGACTGCTGGGGACCACTCCTCCCACGCTGGCCCTTGCCGCTGCCTTACCGTCGGACTGCACAGGGAATTGCCGGCGTCGATATGGATATTTTGACCGAGGTTTCTGACGAGGTTCGGCAACTGCTGAAACGGTTCTCGCCAGAGATCGTTACTGCGGCGGAGGCGTTGACCTCCGATGTGGTGTACTTGCCCGTCAGTGCCACCGGCTGTTCTCCGGAAGCGGATCCCGGCGGACAAATTGTTGGATTTGTACCCAAAAGACTGAATCCCATGTGGGTTGAAGTGCCCCTCATCTATTTCCTGGTCCGCTGGGTTCCAACTCTTGTTTTTCGTCTTCGCAATCCCTATGGGACGAAATTCCCTGAAACGAGGAACCATGAATTGATGTGTCCACCAAAGCATGAGTGAATCCAATCGGAACAGGCTGAACAGCCATCCGTGCGGAAAGAGTCGCGGATAACACACTTACGAGGAGACCGAGAATCATGGCGTGGGAGCTGAGCATCACCTCGGCGCCGCGTGGTTTGAAACCGGGAAGCGCGGGATTCTGTCCCGTAGCACACACCCAGAACATGCCACCCCTTCTCATCGAACGGCTGGAAACGATCAGCGGTTATCGTCACGTGGAAATTGGCGCGGGATCCTCCCAACGGAACCCCATTGTGTGGAGTCACACAATCCTTCGTCTGAGTGGCGAAACATACCATGTCCTGTCGCGCATCTGTGATGCTGGGCGAGACTACTCCGGGCGGTCAAATCGATTTGCCTATCATCTTGTTCTGAAACCGCGGGAGCTGGTCCCCGCCGGGCCGGCGGCACTCTTGCAAACACCAGGGCTGCTGCGGGAACAATGGGATGGTCAGGTCTGTTTGATCCCAAACGAAAAGGAGATCCCCAAACTCACGTCGCAAGCCAGACCGTGTGCGACCTGGGAGCGGGTCCTGGGTGACGCCGGTTGGGCCGGTGTCCTCGTCCAGCGGTTCCTCAATGATTCGCAAAAAACTGTCTATTTCGTGTATCCTGCGGAGGTCGATATCCTGAAGCTCTTTGGGGAAGCAATCGCCTTGTTGCCCGTCGCTTTCCGTTGGAAAGTGACTTTTTCCACATTCGACCAGGGATTGCCAGAGGTTGTCCTCTGCCGGTGGCGCGCTATCCCTGAGCATGCTCCGGAGGTTGTGGAGGTTTTGCGAAAACGGGGGCTGGAGGTCTGGGACTTACGGACAAGGCGGGGACCAGCGCCTTCGCTCCCGGAAGCTTTGGCGGCACGAGAGGGGCGATCTCTCGAGTTGCCCACGCCG
>Ga0068707_1000308_pt1 | contig 30324 bp, 27 predicted proteins | sample YNPNPMetaG_FD_66600 | JGI IMG/M metagenome (GOLD analysis project Ga0068707, IMG submission 66600) | Anoxygenic and chlorotrophic microbial mat microbial communities from Yellowstone National Park, USA - YNP NP MetaG | ecosystem: Environmental > Aquatic > Thermal springs > Hot (42-90C) >... | reverse complement strand
TCAGCCGGTTGCTCGGGTGCCTTGGTCGGTTCAGCCGGTTGCTCGGGTGCCTTGGTCGGTTCAGCCGGTTGCTCGGGTGCCTTGGTCGGTTCAGCCGGTTGCTCGGGTGCCGGGGTTGCCGCCGGGGCGCAAGCTGCCAGTGCCAGGCTGACAATCATCACAAGGGCGAACAGTTGCCATACAAGTTTAGACTTCATGTTTCCTCCGTTTCACAGATAGAAAATTAGATATTGGATTGTCAATAGCAGGGGGATATTTATATCGTATTTCCGAGACTGCCACCTCCTTTCCGGTGAATAAAGCTCGAATAACCAACGCCCAGGGCGTTCCCACTGAACGATAAACCACCATGCTACTTGACGACGATCTCCACATCGCTAACGAAGATACTGTATCCCTATTATGTTACATTATTATTCTACATTCGCTCCCAGCGGTCAACTCATTTTCCGCACACAAGGATAGGATTTTTGTCCGGTCTTTGCAGTCCAGCCAGGCTGACCAGACTGCAAAGACCATCATAACAAGCATTACGGGACAATCCAGGTGCCGGTCTCGCCTTTGAGTGCGCGTCCAATATTTTCCGGATTGGTGACCAGCGCCTGCTGACCGCCTGCTTCAAGGAACCAGATGATCGCCTGAATCTTGGGTGCCATTGAGCCTTTGGCAAAATGGATACCTTCTTCCAGATACTGTTTGGCTTCTTTCAGCGTCATCCGGTCCAGCCACTTCTCGTTGGGTTTGCCAAAATTGATCGCCACTTTTTCAACAGCAGTTGAGATAACAAACAGGTCAGCCTTAATCTCGCGCGCCAGTAAGCTGCTGGCATAGTCCTTGTCGATCACTGCTGCCGTACCAACCAGATTACCTTCCTCATCACGAATGACCGGGATACCGCCGCCGCCAACAGTAATAACTGTCATACCTGCATCAATCAGGTTTTTGACCGCCTCAAGCTCAATAACTTCCTGTGGAATGGGTGAAGCAACCACACGCCGCCAGCCGCGTCCGGCATCTGAAACCACGTTCCAACCCAGTTCCTGAGCGCGCCGCTTGGCTTCGGCTTCATCCATGAACCCGCCAATTGGCTTGGTCGGATTCTGGAAAGCCTTGTCATTGCGGTCAACCAATACCTGAGTAACTACCGTCACAGCGTGCTTGTTGATGCCGCGGCGGCGAAATTCGTTTTGCAGATTCTGCTGCAAAGCGTAGCCGATTGCGCCCTGGCTGTCCGCGCCGCACACATCCAACGGAACTTCATGCATCCCTTCCACTTTCGCGGCAATTTCGGAACGGCGCAGAATGAAACCAACCTGCGGACCGTTACCATGACCGATCGCCACATCCCAGCCTGCTTCAATCATGTCGGCGATATGATAGCAGGTTTCCTTTGCAGCCTGATACTGATCTTCAACCGATTGATGCTGAGGGTCTTTAATCAGTGAGTTACCACCAATTGCTACAACTGCAACTTTCTTAGCCATAGTATCCGTTTCTCCTCTCAATAATATAAAGTGTAAAAAATTTTAATCACTTTTATCCCATCGTCAAAGCCATAACTGCTTCCTGAGCATGCATACGATTTTCCGCTTGGTCATAAACAACAGACTGCGGTCCATCCATCACGCCATCGGTTACCTCAATGTTGCGGTCCGCCGGCAGCGGATGCATATAAATCGCGTCCGGTTTTGCCAACGCCATGCGGCGTTCATCGGTAATCCAGCTTTCGTACTTTTTGATGATTCTTGCACCTTCTTCCGCATCAGGGGTATGTACCATTGCACCCCATGACTTGGCATAGATAATATCAGCATCCTTGAAGGCTTTATCCATATCATCTACAACTTCAAAACGGGTGCCGAATTTGCGGGACTGTTCTTGCGCCATGTCCATGATCTCCGGCATCAGACGGAATTCCGGCGGGTGCGCCAATGTGACATCCAGTCCAAAGCGCGGCATTTGCAGGATCAGGCTCTGCGGTACCGACATAGGTTTCTGATAAGAAGCTGCATAAGCCCATGAAACCACCATCTTCTTCCCGCGCAGATCGCGCCCCTTCTTCTCCAAAATGGTCATCAAATCCGCCAGACACTGGAAAGGATGGTAAATGTCACATTGCATATTGAGCACCGGGCTGCGAGAATATTTGGCTACTTCGCTGATGTACTTGTTACCGACGCCCCAATCCACATGCCGGATGGCAATGCCGTCAAAGTAACGACCAAAGATTTCACCGATTTCTTTTGGGGTATCGCCATGGGCAATTTGTGTAGTTCGGCTTTCAATGAATGCCGCATGACCGCCCAGGTGAGCCATGCCCGCCTCAAAGGAGCCGCGCGTACGCGTGCTGCTGAAGAAGAACAGCATGGCTAAAACTTTGTCGCGCAAATAGGGGGTTGGTTCATTCAAGGCACGTTTGCGTTTGAGGTCAAATGCCACCTCCATGACGGTTTCAATTTCCTCTTTGCTGAAATCTAGATCGCTAATATAGTCACGACCATGTAAATACGTTTGCATAGTTTCACTCCTTTTCTAAATTAGAGAATATTTTTATGATTACAGAAAACACGGTGACCTTTCCCGCCGAATGTTACCTCCTTCTTGTGAAAAAACAGGTTCACAAACAATCACTTTCTTCCATGATCTGATCGATCAGTTCTTTCTCCGCGGAAGTCAGTGCCATGTTTTTCTGCACTCTGCTCCACGCTGCACAAAGCATTGGCTGATTGCGTGCATCTTCCATCACAAGACCGCTATACTGTCTGGCTCTTTCCCAATTGCGGAGGTGTGCATGCCCCTCAACAAACGGCAAATACTCAAGCGGAGTATTTGCCTGTAAACCTAGCTGTTGTGCTTCTTCACCTAACGCTGCCACATTCTCCCAGTCGCCCTTTTGGCGTGCCAGGTCTGCTTTCTCAAAATAATAACACCAATCTTTGGCAACTACTTCTCCAAAGACCGCCGGCAACTTTGCTTCTTCGTTGGCATCCACAACGACTTGATCGAGATGTGAGATGGGCAACGTTTTAAGAATGCTGGCAGGCAACCCCGGAAATTCTACATCCACCGGACTTAACACCCATAGACATTGTGAAAGTTTATAGTAGATCGAAATCACCTGGGAGGTAGAACTCTGAAAACGGTGATTACGGTATGAGTGGCGTACTGGCAGTCCTTCCTCATAGCCCGGCAAAACATCTTCGACCCGTGTAGAAAGGTCAAAATACTTATACCAATTTTGAGGCGAACGATTCTCCGGCGCATAAATCCAGTTGACCAGAGGAGTCAAATCATTGTCACTGTACCGCCAGAGTGGAATATCATCTGAAACGATGATGGCACCGGCTTTCAAAGCTGGAACACGCCAGATCAATTGGGTGAAATATGTTTTCAGATTTTGCCATTCCGTCCGATAAACCAGCGCATTTTTGTAGTGGAAGCCAACCGAGAGCGCTAACAGCCCCGCCAGAATCAGGCGCTGAAAACGCGGTTGAATCACCAGTTCCAGCAGACTCGCGATGAACAGGCAAACTCCCAACATAAACGGCAGCGTTGAACGATCCCAGGGAAAAGCCAGTTCAACACGAATAAACGTTGTCCAAAAAGGCAAACCCGCTACTAGCAGTATCAGTGCCGAAACAATCAATCCCTGCACCGCCCATTGCCCCCAAATGCTTGAGGAACCATTCTCTGTAAAGGGCAACGCTTCATCACGAAAACGATAAAGGTAAAACAACAACAGCACAAAAGTCAATCCAACCAGAAAGCCGTAAATCAATAGGTGTTGCAGACCCTCTGGGAAGCTAAAAATCTGCCGCCACGCACCGTAGGTAACCGTCCGCAAATCCACAATCACGCGTTTAAGTAACTGAATAACAACCGCCCCAGGGGTTTCGCCCAAACCCTCAATCAAAGCAGGCTGGTAAGTGGGGAACTTGAAAATAAAAACCCGCCAGACACCAAAAGCAATAAAGACAAGCAGATAAGGCAACCAGAATACCAGCACCTGCCGTACACGTTCGCGGGATGGCAAAAACTGCCGCCCCAACACCAGCCAAAGCAAAACAGGACGGATCAACTCTAAACCAGCAAAGTATTCCAGCGAAAAAATTGCCAGGGATGCAAGCACGCCTAATATCGTCCACAGCCAGCGCCATTTTATCTGATGCAAAGCGAGCAGCATTGCCGCCAGCGAAAACAAAAACAAATCTAATACGCTAAAATGCAGGATGAACTGCACGGCAATTGGCTGCTGAAGGAACCCCGGATACACCGCAAACAACATCGCCGCCCAGCTCGCCTGACGAGCAGCCCCATGCCAGACCAGACACAAAACCCACCACACCAGAATAGCACTCAACCAACGCAGGACAAGTAGAAATAGGTGATAAGGCAGCGCTATCTCACCAAAAATCGGGGTTGTCAGCACATAAACCCATGCTGAAAAGGGACGATCTGCCGCCACAAATTCCCTGAAACCACCAGCGCCCAGCACATGATAATTGTAGATATAGATCCAATCATCCCCATAAAAACCAAACCAGCCGATATGCAGCCCATAACTGAGCAATACCAATACGGCGAGCATTAGGGGAACGGTGCGGCTGGAAAAACTGCGCTGAAACACGTTACCTCAATCCAGGGAACGGGGGTTGTTTGCCCCGTTCCCTGTTCGTTTTGTTTTTACGATGAAAATCTACTCCATGGCACCTAAAACCAACGCCAGCAGAGCCATGCGCATCACAACGCCATTGAAGGCTTCCTGCCAGTAGCGTGACCAGCGAGTGATGTCCACATCAGTCGGGATTTCATCCATGCGCGGAAGTGAGTGCAGCAGGATCGCATCCGGCTTGGCTTTCTTTTCGAGCAGTTCGCGAGTGATCTTGTAATTAGCAGGGGTTTCGCCATGCTCGCCCGCTTCCTGACGCGCTTTGGTGTAATCTGGTTGCACAACAGGCTCGACTAGAATGACATCCGCATCGGCGATTACCTGTTCTACATGCTCCGCTTCGCGGAAATTGAGGCTGTATTGCTTCAGCTCTGCTTTGAATTCAGGCAGTAACGACATCTCCGGCGGTGCAACAAAAGTGATTGGGCAGTCAAATTGGGTCAGAGCATATGCCAGCGAGTGCATGGTGCGCATCCGCATATCGCCCACTGCCAGCCACTTCAACCCGTCAATGCGCCCCTTCTCACGCAAGACCGTATAGAGATCAGTCAAAATCTGAGTCGGGTGCTCGCCCCAGCCATCACCGCCATTGATGATCGGTACTGAAGCCCACTTTGCCGCTTCGTGCGGCGCACCTTGCTGGAAGTGACGCATGACGATCACATCACCGTAGAATTCCAGCATCTTCACAGTATCCTTGATCGATTCCTGATACCAGTCGCCAGCGCGAGTCATCTTGGCGTCTGCGAAACCAGTTACATGACCGCCGAGGCGGTGCATAGCAGCTTCGTGCGCCAGACGAGTACGGGTGCTCGGCTGATAGAAAGCCGTCACCAAGGTCTTGTCCTTCAACAAATCGGTGTTGCGGCGACTGCGAGCGATGGGTTCCATCTGCATGGCAACATCAAAGACATGGAAGAACTCATGGCGCTCGAAATCCTTTAGGGAAAGGATATCACGACCCATAAAACTACGCATTGTTACATACCTCCTGATGATATGATTTTGATTGAACAGTTCATCTCAGTGAACATCTAAATTGTGTTGAACACAGGCAACAAGCCTGTATCACCCAGAAGAATGATCCAGAGCTACAGCATGCTCAGCAACTACACTGCGCACAATGTGGAACTTAAAATATCCCGGCAGGAAATAACTATGAGAGAAATCCACCACCTGACCGCCGGCAGCAAACAGACGTGCTACAAACACCAATAGCACATCCCCCCGTTGAACTTCCAATGCGCGAGCGACATCGGATGGCGCCGCAACAGCCCTTATCTCCGTAAGTGACTGAGTCAGAGGGGGATTGCCGCGGCGCAACAGAAAATCCAGCACCGAACCAGTGAATCCTTCTCTCAAATCAGTGGGTGTTAAGACATCTTCCGGCAAAACATCAATCAGGTACGCCACCGGACGCCCTTGTGCCTGTATCACACGCGAAACCTGCACCAACGGCGTGCCTTCCGCCACCTGCAAAGCCTCTGCCTGTTGAGCGTTTGCAGCAACCTGGGTGATATTCAGTGCGCCCATCGTTACAGGCAGATTGATCTTCTTTGCCAGGCTCTCAATACTTTCGAGCACTTCCAAACCGGTCTCAATAATTTGTGGATGTCCCACAACAAACGTTCCCACACCCTGACGGCGGCGGATCAATCCCTGTCCTTCAAAGGCACGCATGGCTTCGCGCAAGGTAGCGCGGGAAACACCCAATTGTTTTGCCAGTTCCGGTTCAGAAGGAAGACGCTCACCCGCCGCAGTACTATTGATCAGGTTAGCCAATTGAACTTGCAAACGTTGAAAAGGCTGCACGTATTCACCATCGTTTCGTTTGTAACCCATATCTGAAGTCACCTCTCAAAGCCTTGACATTGGCAGGAATGATCCGCTAGCCAGCCAGCAAACGGCGGGCAGCCCGGTTGTGCCGATCAACCAGCTTTTCCACGTCCAGCGTTACCAGTTGACCTTCCTTCACAATCAGCCGCCCGCCAACCATACTGTAATCCACGCGCAGCGAAGCACAAAACACCAGGGCCGCAACCGGATCGTGCAATGCACCGGCATAATCCAGACGGTTAAGGTTAACCGCTATCCAATCGGCACATTTTCCAGGCGAAAGTTCACCAATATCCGACCGTCCCAGAACAGACGCCCCGCCGCGAGTAGCAAGCTCCAATGCCTGACGGGCAGTCAGCAACGGCGGCGCATCCGCTCCGGAGAGAGAAGCACCCAGTAATCCAGAACGCAAGCGTGCCAGCAGCAACGCCTGCCGCGCTTCAGCCAGCATGTGCGAGCTGTCATTGCTGGCAGAACCATCTACCCCTAGCCCAACCTTCACACCAGCCTGCAAATACTCCCAAATGGGCGCAATGCCTGAGGCAAGCCGCATATTTGAACTGGGACAGTGCGCCACGCCGCAGCCATGATGAGCAAAAAGATTTACCTCTTGTTGATTGATATGCACCGAATGCGCAAACCAGACATCGTTGCCGATCCAATCCACCGTTTGCATGTACTCTACTGGACGATAACCAAACATCTGCTGACAAAAAGCTTCTTCATCCTGCGTCTCAGCCAGATGAGTATGCAAATGCACACCATACTGGCGCGCCAGCGAAGCACTTTGCCGCATCAAATCTTGACTGACGCTGAAAGGTGAACAGGGCGCCAGAACAATACGCACCATAGCCCCAGGGTTTGGATCATGGTAGCGTTCAATCAACCGTAAGCTGTCTTTCAGAATAGCATCTTCATCCTCAACGACGCTATCCGGGGGCAAACCGCCCTTGCTCTCACCTAGGCTCATCGAACCGCGCGAAGCATGTAAGCGTAAGCCGACCTGCTGCGCAGCCGCAATTTCATCATCCAGTTTCGAACCATTCGGAAAAAGATACAGATGATCGGAAGCTGTCGTACACCCAGACAGCGCCAGCTCCGCCAGCGCTGTCTGGGTTGAGACAAAAATATCTTCGGGTGTCATACGCGCCCAGATGGGGTATAACGTCTTGAGCCAGTTGAATAGATTGGCATCCTGCGCAGCAGGCACCGCCCTGGTCAGCGTCTGATAGAAGTGATGATGGGTATTGACCAAACCCGGCAACACGACATAACCACTTAAGTCCAAAACCTCATCGGCGTCAGCGGGCAGGTCGGCAGTGGCACCCACCTTTTCAATGAAACCATCTCGCAAAAAAAGACCGCCATCAGGAATCTCCCGACGCCGGTCATCCATCGTCACCAGGACGGTTGCATGTCGAATGAGAAAAGTGGTCATCGGGCAAAAGTGTCCATTTCTCTGAACAAAGATATTCAGGAAACTGTCCTCAACTTACAGACTGAGTTTAACCACTTTTGCCCAAAACGTCAATTGTCAGACAATATGACATTTGTCACATTTTGCTGTCTGCCAACTCAGCCGCGCGCAGGGTATTCTGCAACAACATTGCAATGGTCATCGGTCCAACGCCACCCGGCACCGGCGTAATCCATGAAGCAACTTGGGCAACCTCATCATACGCTACATCACCAACCAACCGATAACCTTTCGGTTTGCCGGGATCATCCACACGATTAATGCCAACATCCACAACTACCGCCCCTGGTTTGACCCAATCGCCGCGCACCATTTCCGCTTTACCCACCGCAGCGACCAGCACATCCGCCTGACGCACCACAGATGGCAGGTCTTTGGTGCGCGAATGGCAAATTGTGACAGTAGCATTTGCCCGCACCAACAATAATGCTACAGGCATTCCAACGATATTTGAACGTCCCAGCACCACTGCATTCAATCCCTCCAGTTTTGGCAATGTCTGCTCAAGCAAATACATTACCCCTGCGGGTGTGCAGGGTATGAACAAGGGATCGCGCCCTTTTTGAGCCAATCTGCCAATATTCATCGGGTGAAAACCATCCACATCCTTCTCAATGCTGATTGCTTTCAACACATCTTCCTCAATCAGATGGGAAGGCAAAGGAAGTTGCACCAGAATGCCATTCACGCGCGGATCTTCATTCAGGCTGCGCACCAGGTTTTCCACTTCTTCTTGTGTAGCAGTCGCCGGTAGTTTATGCCCAAAAGACTCAATGCCAACCTCTGCACAGGCTTTCTGTTTAGAACTTACATAGACCTGGGAAGCAGGATTATCGCCAACCAGTACGGTTGCCAGACCGGGCCGGGGTTTTCCCGCCGCCACACGCGCCGCAACTGCTTCTGCAACTTGCTTACGCACCTGTTCAGCTACTGCTTTGCCATCGAGAATTTGTGCCGTCATTGCTTAATCCCTTTCGTTTCCGTAATTTTAGAGAGCATGTCCTTTTCTATTCATCTGGTATAGATTATACTCCAGTACATTGATTTCTACCCGTGCTTGGTCATCCTGTTGAAAGCAAAACAATTGTTGTTAAACTGCAATAGAAAAAATGGGCTTCCTGACAGGTTGAATAGTTCCAAAAACCTTACAAAAGCGTTACAATCAAATTACCTGCAGGAAGTTTAACATTACCAGAGGGACAACTATCCACTTCACCAAGGAGAAAAAGACGTATGAGCAAGATTTGCGTGATTGGCACCGGTTATGTAGGGCTGGTAACAGGTGTTTGCTTTGCCGATCTTGGGAACGAAGTTACCTGTTTAGATGTAGACCAAACTCGTATCGAACGGCTCAAGCAAGGCATCATGCCCATCTACGAACCCGGATTGGAACAGTTAGTGTCACAAAATGTGCGCGCTGGACGTCTTGCCTTCACTACCGACTACCGACAGGCACTGGACGGTGCAGAGTTTGCTTTCATCGCTGTTGGCACCCCTTCCGGTGTTGATGGCGAAGCAGATTTGCAGTATGTGCGCATGGCGGCCGAAGCAATCGCCGACATTGCCAAAGGATACCTCATTATTGTCAATAAATCCACCGTACCCGTTGGTACTGGCGACTGGATAACCGACATCATCCGCAGGCGACGCAACGGCACCAGACCGCTTTTACAGTTCAGCGTGGTCTCTAATCCTGAATTCCTGCGCGAAGGGTCGGCGATTAACGATTTCATGTATCCCGACCGCATTGTCCTTGGCTCCACCGACCGCCAGGCAGCAAGCAAGGTGGCAGAACTGTATGTCAGCCTGCGTTGCCCGATTCTCATCACCGACCTGCGTACCGCCGAGATGATCAAATACGCCTCTAACGCTTTTCTTGCCACCCGCATCTCATTTATTAACGAGATAGCTAATATCTGCGAGGAGCTGGGAGCGGACGTACAGGAAGTTGCGCTTGGCATGGGGTATGACAAACGAATTGGACCGGCTTTTCTGGATGCCGGGCTGGGCTGGGGCGGCAGTTGTTTTCCAAAAGATGTTAAAGCTCTGGCACACATGGCGGTTCTGCATGGCACGCAACCTCAGCTCTTGCAGGCAGTGATGGAGATCAATCGCAACCAGCGCCGCCGTGTTGTCTATAAACTACGTAAGGCGCTTAATAATCTGGATGAAAAAATTATCGGTATTCTGGGATTGTCCTTCAAACCCAACACAGACGACATTCGCGAAGCGCCTGCCATTGACCTGATCCATCTTTTGCAAAATGAGGGCGCTATCATACAGGCGTATGATCCTCAAGCTATGGAAAATGCCAGACAGGTTCTCAAGCGGGTGAAGCTGTGCGAAACCCCTTATGAAGTAGCTCAAGGCGCTGATGCTCTGGTGCTGGCAACAGAATGGAATGAATTCAAACAGCTTGATTTTGAGCGCATCTATCAGCTCATGCGGCAACCGATCATCATGGATGGTCGAAACCTGTGGAATCCAGAGCCATTGCGCAGCATAGGTTTCACCTATTTTGGCGTTGGGCGCGGTGCAGACAATCACATCAACAATCATCAGCCGGAGACGTGAGTATTCGCGATGAATTGATTAAACCCTTTTCATTCCATAATCATGTCTTCCCACGCTGTGCTTTGCGCGCAAGCCGTGCAAAGCGCAGTATAATCAAAATATTCGCAGGGCTGCTCGCCCTGAATTTTCGCGGAGGAATCTCATGCAAATAACCAGCGCACAATACAAGCACTGTGACCTGGTAAAACCCAGCGGACGGATTGACAGTGCCACGGCTCCCCAGTTTGCAGAAGCGCTCAATCAAATCATGGCAAAAGGTCAATACAAAATTGCCATTGACCTCAGCCAGGTGGAATTCATCTCCAGCGCCGGATTGCGGGTATTGATCAACACGCAGAAACTCTGCAAACGATATAACCGCGGCGAGGTTGCGCTGGCAAGCGTTCCAGAAAACATCCTCTCTGCTCTAGAGCTGGCGGGCTTTACTACGCTATTCAAAATCTACGAGGATGTTCTGACAGCCGTTGGAAGTTTCTAGAAAGCCCCCTATTGTTCACAAGGCAGTTTTTCCTGCCCGCTATGAAAGTTTAGCATCTATCAGCCGGTTCATCCGCCAGGTTGCTGCACAGGCTGATTTGGATAGCACCGTGATTTACCGCGTTGACGCAGCAGTGGATGAAGCCTGCTCAAATATTATTGAACACGCCTACGGGGACCACCTCACTGGCAATATTGAATGCACCTGTCAGATAGACGATACAGCGCTGACTATCATCCTGCGCGATGATGGACGTCCCTTTAATCCAAATGCAATCCCGGAGCCAGACATCACTGCCCCACTGGAAGAACGAACAGATCACGGTCTGGGATTGCTATTCATCCGCAAATGGATGGATGAGGTGCACTACGAATTTTCTGGGCAGGGGAATACACTGACACTGGTCAAATACCGAAACCCTCACAAATAACACTCACTCACCAAAGAACAAAGCCCACCACACTTCCCAAGGTTTGGCTGGCTCAACAGTGGGTAAAATCAACGGCGTTGGAGTGGATTGAACGTTCGCTGGTGGAAGCGGCACGATGACATGATCGCCTGGTCTCGCCATATGCGCTTCCTGACGTGCCCACTCTTCAACATACTCATCCGAGCCCACATAGGCAATCCGGGTGTTGAGATACTGCATGGTGGAAATCTGAGCGGCTACCTGCGTCTTGACCAGGTCACGCTGGGCGCTCACTCTAGAAAGCTCTTGCAGACGCGTGTTCAGGTCCATCATCAACAAACCAAACAATACCAGCAGGCCCACCATCAACAGGCGCCGCAAGTTCAATCTTACTGACCATTTTTTCGTCCTGCTCATCCTGATTTCAATCTTACTGCATTCGCCGCACAGTTTCAAGCCAAAAACGCTTGACCGAAAAGAGCCGTTGCAAGATTTACACCGATAAAAAAAAGCCCCCTTTGAGGGGGGTAGTGCCGAAGGTGGGATTTGAACCCACATGAGCGTACACTCACTACGCCCTGAACGTAGCGCGTCTGCCAATTCCGCCACTTCGGCAATTGATTTGCCTGAGTTTATTTTATCGGAAACTTCCAATTTGTCAACCTTTACACACTCCCCTTTGCGATCAGCCGCAAGCCCCCTATGGTAAAATCAGAATAATTACTCAAGAGAGTGACAAGTCATCATGAGCCCATTTCTGCAACTGGCGTTTGTCCTTTCGATCATTCTGCTGGCTGCGAAAGCAGCAGGCTATCTGAGCACGCGGCTGGGTCAGCCTTCCGTATTGGGAGAACTGCTGGTAGGTTTATTGCTGGGACCTTCCCTGCTCGATCTCACCCACCTATATATCATCACCGATACCCACCTGACTGAGATCGTCATTGAACTTGGTGAATTAGGCGTCCTGATCCTGATGTTCCTTGCAGGTCTGGAGCTGCACTTTTCCGAGCTGATCCGCAATGTCCGTGTATCCGTTTTTTCCGGCTTTTTGGGAGTGGTCACACCTGTGGGACTGGGATGGCTGCTGGGAATCCTTTTTGGCTTAGACGGTCAGCAAGCTTTCTTTCTGGGATTGTCACTGGGAGCGACCAGCGTCAGCATCTCAGCGCAGACGCTGATGGAACTAAAAATGTTGCGCAGCCGAGTAGGGCTTGGCTTGTTAGGTGCCGCTGTCCTGGATGATATCCTTGTCATTCTCCTGCTTTCCACTTTTTTGGCGTTGATCACCAGCACAACTGGCGGTTTGGTCAGCATCTTGATCGTTTTTGGACGAATGCTGCTGTTTTTGTTGCTTTCCGCTGCCTTTGGGTTATGGGTGTTGCCCTACCTGACGCGCAAAATCAATGAGCTTTCCATCAGCTACGGTCTGACCACGCTGGCGCTGGTAGTCATGCTGGTTTATGGTCTGGCGGCTGAGTTGATTGGGGAAATGGCAGCCATCACCGGTACCTTCCTGGCAGGCTTAATGCTTGCCCGCACACCCGAGAAACTTCAATTTGAGGACAATTTGCAAGCCGTCGCCTACAGCTTTTTCGTACCCATCTTTTTTGTCACGATAGGGTTGAGCATTGACCTGCACACACTGGAAATCAGCGCTCTCTGGATCAGTCTGGCTGTGTCAGTGATCGCTATCCTTGGTAAGCTTCTTGGCGCCGGCTTGGGTGCCCGTCTGGCAAGTTTTTCCTGGCGCGAATCTATCCAGCTCGGTATTGGCATGGTCTCACGCGGCGAGGTTGGCTTAATCGTCGCTAAAGTAGGACTGGACGCAGGCTTATTGAACAGCGTTGCGTTTTCAGCGGTGATTGCCATGGTGCTGATCACCACTCTGGTGACGCCACCCTTGTTACGCACCGCTTTCAAACAGCCGGCTGTGAAACCGGTAGTGATTGCAGAAACCTGAATCCTCTTTGGGAGGAGAATGATTTTATGTACCTCATCTTATTTGTCCTGGATGATACAAAATGTCTGGAAGATGTGCTTCAGGCATGGGAAGAATGCGGCGTCAATGGAATCACTATTCTACCCAGCACGGGGCTGGCAAAATTGCGTCAGAGAAAGTCAGCCTTACGGGAAAATCTGCCGCTGATGCCCAGTTTGCAAGACATCATCCGCCATGCGGAACAGATGAATCGCACGCTCTTCACGATTGTTGAAGACGACAAGATAGTAGAGGCAATCGTCCATGCCACTCAGGCGGTGGTAGGCGATTTGAACGAACCGAACACAGGGGTTATGGCAATCATCCCCCTGGCACAGGCATATGGTCTGCATCGTAAACCCCAGCGTACAATCAGTGACACAAACAATGAATGATATGCTTGCACCGGGCTGGCAATGGATGCCCAACATCTGACCAGCTTCACTCTGGAACATCTCACCCAAGCTGCTCTCGTGCGTTCGGTGCTGGCAGCCGCATTGCAAGCCGCCGACCCCTACCAGGCAGTTCGGAGCGCACTGCACCGAACGGGCGACCTGCTAAAAGTTGACGAACAGATTTATCCGCTCAAAAACTTTCAAAACATATATGTCATAGGCGCAGGAAAAGCCGCCTATCCAATGGCGCTGGCAGTCGAAGATATCCTGGGCGATCACCTGACCAATGGTCTGATGGTCACAAAAGAAGGTCACCTTCCCCCGCAGCCAGCCTTGCGGCGAGTCCATATCCTTGAAGCAGGGCACCCATTACCCGATGAACGTGGGATAGAAGCTGCGCGCCGGATGCTGCATCTCCTCGATACTACCACCGCAGATGATCTGGTCTTTTGCCTGATTTCCGGCGGCGGTTCTGCTTTGATGACCGCGCCGGCAGAGGGGGTGAGCCTGAGCGACCTGCAGCAACTGACCAACATTCTGCTGCGCTGCGGCGCAAGCATCGCTCAAATCAACACCCTGCGCAAACATCTGGATCAGGTCAAAGGCGGCGGGCTGGCACGGCGGGCGGCGCCCGCCCGCGTCTGTACGCTTATCCTCTCGGATGTCGTCGGCGACCCATTGGAGACCATCGCCTCAGGACCAACCGTTCCAGACGCCAGCACCTTTCAGGATGCCTGGAAAGTGCTGGAACTGTTTTCACTGCTGGATGAGACTCCGCAAGGCATCCTCTCTTATCTCCGGCGCGGCTTGCAAGGCGAGGCTGCTGAAACGCTCAAACCGGGCGATCCAATCTTCCAACGCGTTCAAAATGTGCTTGCCGCCAGCAACGCTCAGGCGGCAAATGCCGCTGCCGAGCGCGCCAAAACGTTTGGTTTTCACACCTTGCGGTTGACCACTTTTCTGCAGGGAGAAGCGCGCCAGGCTGGGATGCTGTTGGCAGCAATTGCCCGTCAAATTCACGCAAGCGCTGAGCCTCTTTCCCGCCCTGCCTGTCTGATCACCGGCGGCGAGACCACTGTCACCGTGCGCGGCAGCGGAAAAGGCGGACGCAATCAGGAGCTGGTTTTGGGCGCAGTGGAGGGGTTGGCACAGGTACCGCAATCCTTGCTGATCAGCCTGGCAACCGATGGCGGCGATGGTCCCACGGACGCCGCTGGAGCGGTCGCCAGCGACACCACTTTATTACGCGCCCGCGCACTGGGGCTCGAGCCGCAGGATTTCCTCAATCGCAATGATGCCTATCACTTTTTTGAGCCGCTCGGCGACCTGCTGAAAACAGGTCCTACCCGCACCAACGTCAACGATTTGCAGTTCCTCTTTGTTTTTTAAGCAATCGTGCGGATGACGGCTTTTGCCTCACCCGCACGGATGTATCTCTGCAAAACTTTAGACTAGTGGCTGGCTTCAAATTCCTGCATACATTCCACCAGCGCCTGGACACTTTCAATCGGCAGTGCATTGTACATCGAGGCGCGGAAGCCCCCCACTGAGCGGTGTCCTTTAATGCCGACCATGCCTTTGCTGGCGGCGAATTTAGCAAATTCCTCTTCGTATTGTTCATAGCCGGGTGCCATCACGAAGCAGGCATTCATGCGTGAACGATCTTCCTTTGCCACCGTGCCGACAAAGCACTTGTTGCGGTCAATTTCGTTGTAGATCAGCTCGGCTTTGGCTTTGTTACGCCTTTCGATTTCCGCCAGACCGCCAATTTCTTTAATCCACCGCAACGTCATCATGGTTACATAAACATTGAGCACAGGCGGTGTATTGAACAGAGAATTGTGCTTGATGTGTGTGCGGTAATCCACCATCGTCGGCAATGGGCGGGAAACCTTACCCAACAGGCTCTCCTTGACGATGACCACCGTCAGTCCTGCCGCGCCGATATTCTTCTGCGCGCCTGCGTAGATTAACCCATACTTGGATACATCCACCGGACGGCTGCAGATATCCGAAGACATGTCCGCTACCAGCGGAACCGGCGAGTCGATGTCATAGAGAATTTCGGTGCCGAAAATGGTGTTGTTGGTGGTGATGTGGAAATAGTCGGCATCACCCGGAATCGTATAACCCTTGGGAAGATAAGTGAACTTCTTGTCTTCCGAAGAAGCCACCACTTCTACTTCGCCAAACAGCTTGGCTTCTTTGTAAGCGCGCGTTGCCCACTCACCAGTGACCAGATAGGCGGCTTTCTTTTCAAGCAAATTATAGGGGACATGGAAGAACTGCGTGCTGGCGCCGCCGCCGACCAGAATGACCGCGTAGCCTTCGGGAATGTTCATCACCTCTTTGAACAACGCAACGGTTTCATTGACAACTGCTTCAAATTCTTTGCTGCGATGGGAAACTTCGAGAATCGAGAGACCGGTACCGGCAAAATCCTTCATCGCAGCAATCGTTTCATTAACAGCAGACTCGGGGAGTATCGCTGGTCCTGGGTTAAAATTGTGCTTTTTCATATTCATCCGTCCTTTTTTCAGTTTTTAGGTTCAAGCTGGTGTATTCAGGTTGTTCCAAATGCTCTGTTTATCATAGATGCGGTGTTTTCGAATCACCTGCAAAAGTTACAGGGAAATTGCCCATTTGGCGATAGTGATTATACCCGCTCTTGTCCGTACAGTGTAGGTCTTCACTTTTATGGCACTCATTCGGACAGCTCAAGCGACGGACGATCGCGGCTCAAGATTTCATAACGCACCCGTCCGCCGCAAAAACGGCTGATCAACCCGCCGGCTTCCTGACAAATTTGCTCCACCTCATCCACGGTCACCGGCGGCAGCCCATCTACATTGTATTCGATGGCGGTCGTGGTCAGCAGGGTCAGGGTGTGGTTTGCCTGCCGCCAGGTCCAGCGGCGGGTCAACACCGTATCGCCTTCGGCAAAGATGACTTCACCGGGCAGGGGATGCTCGACCTCTTCACTGCCGAAAGGGATAAAGGTTTCCTGCCCGCCGGCAAGGCGCAGGCTGATGCCCCCCTTGAGCACGTCAATCGCATGACCGCCGGCCGGCACCAGATAGCGCAAAGAAAGCACGTTGCCGATGTCCACCAGCGCGTTGATGGAAGGAAGCTGCTGATCCTTGACCACCCGGCGCGCCAGCGCTTCCATCGAGGGGCGGAACTCGCTCGGCTTGGTGCCAAAGGCGCGGTATGCCTCGCGCCAGGCGGCAATGCGCGGATGTTCGGCGATTTTGTCAGGGTGCAACTGCCTGCGCGCCTGCGCCTCCGCCTCGCGCAGCATGGCAACCAGCTCCGGCGGCGACGGGCGGTTCTGGACGCCGAACGCCAGCACCACCCCGCGCACATAGCCGGGAAAGCGAACAAAGATTTCCTCTGAAATACGATAGGTAAACGGTCTGCTCATCCATGCCTCCGCACGCAATTTTACCGCAACGAGCAAAAAACGCGCGCCAACCCCCTGCCCCTCGTCAGCACACCAGCAGCCCAGCATCACGGCTGCGAGCCCCTACGGGGATGTGCCAAGCGCACACCGAAAGCCGAGACTGCTGTAGGTACTGAAAGGCTCGAACCTGTGACGGTTGGCAGCCCGCACGTAGTCCTCGAAGGTGAACCACGAGCCGCCCCGCACAACACGATACTCCCCGCTGGACGGGCCCGGCGGATTCTCCCGCGGCGATTCCCTATAGTAGCTTCCCCCATACCAGTCCGCTGCCCATTCCCAGACACTCCCCGCCATGTCCAAAGCTCCATACGGACTCGCTCCAGCCGCATGTCGTAGGCTTTGTACACCACCGCCATCCCCCCGCGCCCCAACTGCTCCACAAGGTGATACCGCCCTAACGATTGACCCATCAGATTCCCTGCCATCATCCGCTTTCCCTCTGTATCAAAGTTTCCTCATTCAGTGTACACCAAAACTTCCCAAATGCCAATTTTTCAACCCTCGCAGGTTAAGGGGGAAAATCAAAGAGATGCGCACAAAACTTGCAAACTGTTCAAAATTATGTTATCATAACGAACGAGGATGGAATGAAGCCAGAGGGGCCTCATTCGCAGGGAAATCGCTCCAATTGGAGTGGTTTTTGTTTCATGCCAGCCCAACCGCAGGCCCTCCTTAACCTGTTAAAAACAATTGCGTGAAGGATAATAAGATGCCTACCTCGTTCCTGACCAAAGAAGGCTATCGTAAACTACAGGAAGAACTGGATTACCTGCGCACCGTGAAGCGTCAGGAGATCGCCGAACGGCTGCATGAAGCCATGGAAGGCGGGGAACTGATCGAAAACGCCGAATACGAAGCCGCCAAAAACGAGCAGGCTTTTGTCGAAGGGCGCATCAAAGAACTGGAAATCCTGCTTGCCAGCGCGCGCATCGTAGACGAAGAAACCAAAGTCAAATCAGACACCATTCAGGTTGGTTTCAAAGTAACCATCCAGGAAGAAGGCGGTGAACCGGAAACTTATGTGATTGTGGGCGCCGCCGAAGCCAATCCCAAAGAGGGGCGCATTTCTAATGAGTCGCCGCTTGGCAGGGCATTGCTCAACCATCGCGAAGGCGAAACCGTGCGCGTCGATGCGCCTGCCGGTTCATTTATGGTAAAAATCTTAAAGGTCGAATAACTCTGGGGCGAACAAAGACAAGCCCCGCCCCATATCCAGCGGGCGGGGCTTTTTGTTGCAGAAAGGCTTGAGAAAGTATGGAATTTTCAGACCTCGAAAAAATTCGTTATGAAAAAATCCAGCGGCTGATTGCTGCCGGGATTCCCCCCTATCCCACGCGCGCCCATCCCACCCACACGATTCAGGAAGCCATCGCCGCCTTTACCGCCAGCGAAAATGATTCCAATGCTGCGCCCATTCAGGCTACGCTGTGCGGGCGTTTGCGCTCCATGCGCGTCATGGGGAAACTGATCTTCGCTCACATGGAGGACAGCCAGGCGCGCATTCAACTTTTTCTGCGCGTCAATGAGCTGGGAGAAGAGAAACTTGAGCGATTCCGCGAGGATTTTGATCTGGGCGATTTTGTCGAAGCGCAAGGCATCGTCATGCGCACCCGCACTGGCGAAATCTCGCTCCATGTGTATGACTTCCGCATGTTGGCAAAAGCTATCACCCCCCTGCCCGCCGCAAAAGATGAAATCGTAGATGGGCAGGTCGTCCGCCACGCCACCTTAGCCGACCCCGAAGTGCGCTACCGACAGCGCTACGCCGATCTGGCAGTTAATCCGGAAGTGCGCGAAGTCTTCCGCACCCGCGCCCGTATTGTGCGCGCTTTGCGTAATTTTCTGGACAGCCACGGCTTTCTGGAGGTTGAAACCCCCATCCTTCAACCTATCTACGGCGGCGCAGCAGCCCGCCCCTTCATCACCCATCACAATCAGCTCAAACAAGACCTCTACCTGCGCATTTCCTTTGAACTTTACTTGAAGCGTTTGCTGGTCGGCATGCTCGACCGCGTGTATGAAATCGGGCGAGACTTTCGCAACGAAGGTGTTTCTTTTAAACATAACCCGGAGTTTACTCAGCTCGAGTTTTACTGGGCATACGCCGATTATCTGAAAGTCATGGACTTTACCGAAGAGATGCTCCGTTATACTGCCATCGAGGTGCTGGGCAAACCCGCCTTCACTTATGAAGGGCATGAGATTGACCTCAGCAAACCCTGGCGGCGTCTGGAGCTGCGGCAGGGACTGATCGAAGCAATTGGAATTGACATCAACGAACACCCCACCAGCGAAAGTCTGGAAGCTGCCATGCGGGCAAAGGGGTTGAACCCAAAACCGGGCACGCCGCGCGGCAAATTGATTGACGGTTTGCTGGGCGATTTCCTGGAACCGACGCTGATCCAGCCCACCTTCCTCTACGACTATCCGCGCGATATTTCTCCGCTGGCAAAGAGCAAACCCGGCGACCCGACGACTGTAGAGCGCTTTGAAGGGTTCATCGGCGGCATGGAACTCTGTAATGCTTTTACGGAGTTAAACGACCCGCTGGATCAGGAAGCGCGTTTTCTGGAGATGGGACGCGCCTACGAAGCAGACGATGAAGAACGCCACCCATTGGATGAGGACTATCTGCGCGCCATGCGCTACGGTATGCCCCCCAACGGCGGCTTTGGCATGGGCATTGACCGTCTGACGATGCTTTTCACCGACAAGCATACCATCCGTGAAGTACTGCTCTTCCCGCATCTGCGCGAGCGCGAGGAAGATTAAGAACTTCTACTTCGCCAGCATGCGCGCCATTTCAATATATTCTGCTGGAAGCTGACGGGTATTGCTGATCACCTCTTGGATCGGCACAGCAACCACTTCACGCCCCTGCAGCCCCACCATCACGTTGGATTTGCCTTCCAGAAGAAACTCGACTGCCCGTGTGCCAAAACGCGAAGCCAGCAGGCGGTCAAAGGCGGTAGGCTTGCCGCCGCGTTGAATATGCCCCAGAATGGTCACCCGCGTGGTGAAGCCCAAATCCAGCGCATCAATCTGCTGTCCCAGCTCGGTTGTGCGTGGGCGGAAGCCTTCGGCAACGACGATAATACAGTGCGTCTTGCCGCGTCGGTAAGCGTCTTCCACCATCGCCGCCACCTCCGCCACCGGCGTCGCCACCTCCGGAATCAGCACCATTTCAGCCCCGGTGACAATTCCTGCCTGCACCGCCAGATATCCCGACATGCGTCCCATTGTCTCCACCAGAAAAGCGCGCGTGTGGGACGAGGCAGTATCGCGTATCTTATCAATGGCGTCCACAATGGTATTCAGTGCCGTGTCCACGCCGATGCACATATCCGTACCGTAAATATCGTTATCAATACTGCCCGGAATGCCAATCACCGGAATGCCCTGTTCAGCCAGCTTTTGTGCACCATGCAGCGATCCATCGCCGCCAATCACCACCAGCGCCTCAATTCCGGCATTGTTCATTTGGCGGACTGCCTCGCGCTGACCGCGCGGTGTTTTGAACTCCTCGCTGCGCGCCGTGCGCAGGATGGTACCGCCGCGCTGCAGGATTCCTCCGACATCGCGCGCCCCGAGAAGCTGAAAGTGTCCTTCAATTAAGCCCTGATAGCCATCTATCACCCCAATGACGTCCAAGCCATAAGCCAGCGCAGTGCGCACCACTGCCCGAATGCAGGGATTCATCCCCGGTGCATCCCCGCCGGAAGTCATTACACCAATAGTCTTGATCTTTGCACTCATTTTATCTCCTTGCGGACGGTATTTTCAAACCAATCAAAAAGCACGCCCGGAGCAAGCAGAGCTTTCACTCAGGACATCTTTTCAAGTATTTATTATAAGCTTAATGCACGTGGATGGGTTCGACGCGGATGTTTTCTTCTCCCACCAGATGGATCAGTCTTTGCATCAACTCCGGCGTGATGTGTGTGGTGTAATTCGGAAACTCGATCAGGTAAAACGAGCCAAACTCAAAGATCATGAAGGCAAAGTGATCTTTGCCCGGACAGGAAACCAGTAAGCCGTGAATATGGCGCAGCCGCCGCATGTCCCGCTCGCGGTCTCCGCTCGGGCGCAGGACGATTGTCAGCATGCGCGGTTGTTCCTCTTTCTGTTGAACAGCCAGCAACCGCTCGGCAGGGGAGATCAGATAAGGTACCTCGGTCTTTATCGTCCGCTCAGGTTGGGGCACAGGCTGATCCTTGACAGGTGCGGCAACTGCAGGCGCCTCATACATCGAAGCGGTTGCAGCCCGTTCTTCCTGGGACTCCCTCACAGCCGCATCCGCCAGCCGCCGTCCATGCTCATCCACCAGATGCCAGTCGTCCACCTCTGGCGGCGGCGGCAAACCCTCCAGATCAAACATCCCTGCTCCATCGCTGCCCGCCGTCCATGCGGGCGGGTTCTCTGCCACCTGATGGCGAAGCGGCGCTTCGCCTTCCAGCAAGCGCTGCCGCTCTTCATCCGCATCATCAAAAGAAACCGGTTCAAACTCATCCGCCTGTGACCGTTCCATATCTGCCGGCGCAAGGTAAGGCATGTCTTCCTGCACCTCGACATCTACCTCTTCAACAATCACACGATCTACCAAAACCTTTACATCGCCATTTTCAGCATCTACACTTCCCTCAACAGTGAGGACGACATCCGGCTCAATCAAATGGTGATACTGCTCCCAAACACGCGGGAACAATACCAGCTCGATATTGCCCTGCATATCTTCTAAGGTCACAAAACCCATTGCTTTCCCGGTTTTGGTCTGATGCTGGCGGAAGCGCGTGACCATGCCAGCCACCACCACTTTCTCCCTATGCGCAGCTTCGCCAAGCTGCGCAGAAAAGTGTGTCACCTTGTGTTTTAACTGGGTCAGATAGGGCATCAAAGGATGTGCGGAAACATACAAACCGATCAGTTCACGTTCCCACTCCAACATCTCGCGGCGGTCCATCTCACCGCTTTCCGGCAAGACGATCTCTTCTTCTATGTTGTCCGACAAGTTGAAAATGCTCAACTGACCGCATTGCGCAGCGCGGAAATGGCTGGCGCTTACGGACATCATTGTATCCAGTCCTTCCAAAAGCGCTTTGCGCCCGCCAAAACCATCCAGCGCTCCAGCGCGGATCAAACACTCCAGCGCCCGCTTGCCCACCTGCCGCAAATCCACCCGCCGCGCAAAATCGCTCAAACTCTGGAAAGGACCACCCTCCTGGCGCGCCTTGAGAATCCATTCCACAGAGTTATACCCAACGTTCTTAATTGCGCCCAAGCCAAAACGAATCGCCGGTTTATCGTCTGGACGGTCCTCAATTGTGAAATCCCAGTCGCTATTATTGACATCCGGCGGTAGGACATCTACGCCCATGCTGCGGCAATCCGCCACATAAAAAGCCACCTTATTGGTATCGTTCTTGGAAGCCGAAAGCAGCGCCGTCATAAACTCAACCGTGTAATGGGTCTTGAGATAAGCAGTCTGGACTGCAATGACGCCGTAATCGGCGGCGTGGCTCTTGTTGAACCCATAGCGGGCAAAATCTTCCCAGTCAGCAAAGATGGTCTCAGCCGTTTGACGAGGAATGCCGCGTTGCACTGCCCCCTCAACAAACTTCTTACGGTGTTTTTCCACCTCACTGGCTTTCTTCTTGGCAATTGCCTTGCGTAAATCATCCGCTTCAGAAGCCGTGTAATTTGCCAGCCGCATGGCGGCGAACATGATCTGCTCCTGATAAATCGGGATACCATAGGTTTCCTTCAGCACATCCTCAAGATCAGGATGGCGATAGGTCACTTCTTCCAAACCGTGCATTCGCTGAATGTAGGATGGGATAAAACTCATTGGGCCCGGACGGTAGAGCGCCACCATCGCAATAATGTGCGACAGATTTTTTGGTCTCATTTGCGTCAAGTAGCGCGTCATCCCGCTGCCTTCCAATTGGAAGACACCCGCCGTATGACCCTGTCCAAGAAACTCATACGTCTCCGGGTCATCGAGGGGAATGTTTTGTAAAGTGAAGCGAACGCCATGCCGTTTTTCAATCAAGTCACAGGCACGCTGCATGATCGTCAGCGTTGCCAGTCCCAAAAAGTCCACCTTCAGCAAGCCCAGAACATCAATTACCGACATCTCGAACTGCGAGACGGCTTTGATTGGGCTTTCTTCAGACCCGCTGGTTGGACGGTGCAAGGGTAAGTATTCAATGATAGGTTTATCGGTAATAATAACCCCGGCAGCGTGCGTTCCAGCATTGCGCACCACGCCTTCCATGGAAGAAGCCGTGTCAATCAGTTCGCGTAAGTAACCGCTTTCTTCATACAGGGTTTTCAGTTCCGAAATGGTTTCAAGCGCCTCACGAAGCGTGACCGGTTTGCCGGGGATATTGGGAATCAACTTGGCGACGCGATCCACTTCTGAAAGCGGAATATCCATCACCCGCCCGACATCGCGAATCGCCGCGCGCGCCCCCAGCGTACCAAAGGTGATGATTTGCGCCACGCGGTCATCACCATATTTCTGCGCGCAATATGCCATCACCTGTGAACGCTTGTCATCTTGAAAGTCTAGATCAATATCCGGCATGGAAACGCGCGCCGGGTTCAGGAACCGCTCAAAGATCAATCCATGCTCAATCGGCTCAACCAGGGTGATACCCAGCGCATACGCCACCAACGAACCGGCGGCTGAGCCGCGCGCGTTATACCAGATGCCGTTTTCCCGCGCATAGCGGCACAAATCCCAAACGATCAGAAAGTAAGCATCAAACCCCATCTGCCGGATGACATCCAGCTCGTAATCCAATCGCTGGCGAACTTCTGGGCTTTTTGCCCGCGCTCCATAACGCTGCTCCACCCCTTCCTCGCACAGCTTTCGCAGGTATGTCGTTGGTGTAAATCCTTGCGGAACCTCAAAGATGGGTAGATGGTAACCCTTCGAAGACAAATCCACATTACAGCGCTCAGCAATCAACAAGGTATTACTGATGGCTTCCGGTACCTCGCGAAACAGTGTCATCATCTCTTGAGGCGAGCGCAGGTAGTACGAGGAATCAGCCATACGCATACGGTTCGGGTCACTTAAGAGCGTACCGGTCTGGATCGCCAGCAGAATATCCTGATAGCGGTAATCCTCTGCGTCTACATAATGTACGTCGTTGGTAGCCACAAAGCGCCCCTGATAGCGAGGACCAAGTTCTAACAGGGCTTTGTTAATGCGTTCCAGCGCCGGAATATTATGCTGTTGCAATTCAAGAAAGAACCGATCTGCGCCAAAAACCTCATAGTACCAATCCAGTTTGCGCCGCGCCTCATCCAGATTTCCCTGTTCAAGCGCGCGGGGAATTTCTGCCGACATACAGCCCGTCGTGCAAATCAACCCTTCCGAATGAGCAGCTAGAAACTCATGATCAATACGGGGGTAGTAGTAAAACCCATCCAGTTGCGCCGCTGTAGCAATCTTAAGCAGGTTTTGATAACCGGTCTGGTTCTCCGCCAGTAAAAGCAGATGATAGGCGGATTTGTCCAGTTTCGAGTCTCGGTCCTGCATCCGGCGAGGCGCCAGATATGCCTCCAGACCAATAATGGGCTTGATTCCAGCCGCGCGGGCGGCATTAAAGAACTCAACCACCCCAAACATGGTGCCATGATCGGTAATCGCCACAGCAGGCATGCCCATCTCCTGGGCGCGCTCAATCAGCTTCTTAACTTTGCTGAAGCCATCCAAAAGAGAATATTCGGTATGCACGTGCAAATGGACAAAGGACATGGCAGCCTGTTCAAATGAGACCACAATAACCCAAAATCATTATAGCACGCGGGTTCTGGATAGCAGAAAATTTTAACCTTCATCAATCTTAAAATATCGAGAGTGTTGAAAAAGTCATATATGGCGCATATCTATACGAAAAACAGGCTGTTTTACCGTCATATATAGGGGGTGTGTTTTGTTTTTTTTCAACACCCTCAAATGTCAGCTAAGACTGCAACGCAGTATAATGAAATCATGAATTCTATCCCCGATTCGAAGCAGTCAGCGGAAAACATTCATCTTGAGTTTGAAGTGGACCTTCCGCCTGGAGAAAGCCTTGAGATTTTGATTAATTGCGCCGAGCAAATGACCACTCAGACGGAAAACGGGGACATCATCATCCAACCGGTCAAAAGACCCCATTGGTTCAACCTGAAGCACATAACCCGCTCCATAAAATCTGCCCTGCGCCGCCTACAAACCACGCCATTGCCACTTAATGAAAACTGGCTTTTTCTCTTTGCACTCACAATGTACATAATCACCCGCCTGATCGCGCTGACAGACTTTCCGCTCTCTTTTACCGCCAGGGAAGCGGCTGCCAGCGTTGCGGCTGCTGAACTTCTGCAAAATCGCTTCCATGGGAGCGATGGTACACTCTTGCCCACGTTTTTCAGCGATGGACAAACCCTTTCACTTGGCACGTCGGTTTATCTGCGCGCTATTTGGATTGCTCTTTTTGGTCAATCGCTATGGCTGACGCGACTGTTTAGCATGTTCAGCAGTTTACTGGTAGTTTGGGGTCTAACCTATTGGCTCAAAAACGGTTTCCAGCTCAAAAGCTGGTGGGTTGTTCCCCTGTTGCTTGCAGCAACACCAGGCTGGTTCATTCCTTCCCGCAGTGCGTTAGACTTGACGCTCTTGACCGCTCTCTACGTTGCAGCATTGGCTGCCTATCTGCGCTACCGTCGGGGAAGCCCCGGCTGGCTGTATGGGGCGGTTGGATTTGCAGCACTGGCGTTTTACACCTCGCCTCCAGGGCGTATTCTCATCCCACTGGTCATTCTGATTCTGCTGGTCATGGATTTTTCATATCACCGCCAACAGGGTGTATTGCGCTGGCGGGTTTCTTTGTTGTTGATTGTCCTTATCCTGCCATTGGTGCGGTTCTTATGGTCTGCGCCGGGCGATATTCTGACCATAGACTGGCTGTTGCCCGGTTCTTTGTGGAGTAACCCGCAACCGCCCGTTATTGGCTTGCATTACCTGCAACATCTCTGGGAGGCACTTAACCCAATCTCCTGGTTTCTGCCGCTCCCGGTTGGTATGGATGTTTACAGCCTGCCATTGTATGGTGCGCTGGGATGGGCAACTTTTCCTTTTTTGCTTATCGGGTTCTGGCTGGTTCTGCGAAAGGCTGGCAGCTCCCCTCCTGCATCGCTTGCGCTGATCGGCTGGCTGGCATCACCGTTCGCTGCCGCTATCTTCTGGAACTTCCGAACAATTGTTTTGCTCATGCTGCCGTTTTGGATTTTGTTCATTGCGCTGGGGCTTGAAAAAACACTGAACCGGCTGGAACAATACCGCCAAAACCTGAAATTGACTCTGGCATACCTGTTGATCATTGCGTTATCTGCTAGCAGTGTAACGATTCTGCTGGATACGCTTTACAATGCACCGCGTTGGTATCCTGACTACGGGCGTAACGGTCTGCAATACGGCGGCGCACAGATTTTCCGCCTTGCCCGGGATTACGCCCTTTACCACCCGGATATGACCATCCGCATCTCGCCAATGTGGTGTACACAGTGCGAAACACTGCGTGCCTTCTTTATCCCGGATAACCCTAAAATCCTGCTCGACCCGCCTACCCGTTTTATAGAATCATTCGATGAGACCGTCGTCAACAACATATTTATCGTGACCAAAGAAGAATATCTCACCCTTGTTGAAAGCGGGCGTTTTGGCGAGATAAACGTCAAAACGATTATTCCCTTCCCTGACGGATCGCCTGCCTTCTTCCTGTTACGCCTGAACTACTGAAAAAATGTGAGATGAAGCTGTGGATTGCGGGGATCCACTTTATGGTAAACACGGCGGTTTTGTTTCGCAACTGCCTCCATCATTGGCACAGGTTCAAAATTGGTCAACAGCAGAATATACCCACCTGGCGCTAATTGACCCAGCAATTCGTTGACTCTATTCAACGGTACCTCGCCACGCGCCAGCATCTCTGTGCCATTGACCACATACTGTGGCTCTCCCTTGATCCAATCGGGATCACTGGCTTCGGGTGTGAAATGAGTGAATAAAACCGTTTCACCGCCTGACCTTAGTTCCGGTTGACCTATCTCGCGCCGCAATTGATTGACCAGTTCGAGAGCCTCTATATTCCCAATTTGAGCGATTTTTTCCAGCGTTGCCAGTCTGCCAACGGTACGCCGCAATACCGGATTGGTCAGGTTCCTGAATGGTGGCGCAATTTGAATGATCTTCTCTTCTAGCTCGGGATATACACTTAACACATCCTGAAGTTTGCTTTTAGGTGTTATTTCCATATGTCGTCCAGTCCTTGTATGTGCATGTAGGGTTTACGCTTCGTCCTATAAAAACCTTGCATCAATTTTTACTGCCTCGATGGGCTTCATCGTACATCAGCAAACGACGCTCTCCTTCAAGCTGGCGCAGTTCGGTAATATCCTGCGTCACCTCCAGCGTACCCAGATACTCACCCCGTTCGTCACGCACGGCATAATAAGCAATCAATATCATTTTTCCATGTAGGTTGATCCAGAAACGAGCGTAATCCTGCTTACCGGACTTGAAATCGCTCAGTATCTGGTTGACAATATGTACACTTTTGGGCGGATGGCAATATTGCACTTTGCGCCCCAGAATAGCGCGCGTCCGCTCAAAAATACGCTTCTCTCCGGGACTGAAGTAGCGCACCGTATCATCTTTGTCCACAAAGGTCAGGTCAAACGGCAAACTTCGCAACACATGAATTAATTCCCCAAGCTCAAAACTTCCGGTAGGCATTTGAATCCGTCCATCATGGGCAAGGGGTTGCCGAATCTCACGGTGAACTCCGCCCTCGGGCACCCACTCAAACTGTGGTGTATAAAGACAATAACCGATTTCATCACTCTGTAGATAAATGTCGTACCAGTCCTGTTCGGTGAGCAGGTTTAGCGCTGTAGGAAACAGGATTTTTTCCTCCTTATAAACCATATCATCCACTACATCCAGCGCCGGGATCACAGCAAACAGACAGTAGGCTTTGGCTTCAGCGGCATTGATCAGGTTAATTTGCTGTAACCCCTCGATGGTCAACTTTAATGCCTGACGTACTTCGTCATCTTTGCCCCACATAACCATCGGCGGTCCGGGCAGATTGTTCTTTTCAAAGTAGGGAAAGAGCAGGTTTTCTTTACGCCGATAATGTTTATCTACATCCATCAGGCTGTTCAGCAATGACTGAACCTCGCGCATAAGTGAAATTGCTTCTGCCTCATCAGGTAAACCTTGTAATTGATCAATTAGAAGGCGTATCTGCGCGGTTGTTTTGGTCAACTCACGATTTTCCTGAACAAAAGTGTGTATTGGATGACCAGGAATAGTTTCAGGGGTCTCCTGAAGGTCTAAATGTTTCTTAAGCACACGGGTATGCGTATCGCATAGCTCCTGAATCTTCTCAGCGGGAATACCTTCCTGAATGAGCTGCACTTCCATCAAAAAGACATCGCTGTAATCTGCCTCGTCCAACAGAGTCTCAAGCTGATGCCTGATCTGCGCTTCTGCCGCGCCGCTATGCAACTGGCGAATCAACGCCTTCATAACATTGATTCGTTGCTGACGGTTATTAATCAATTCACTCATCATCACTCCCTGAACTTTTTTTATTAATCTTCCAATAAAAATCGGGGGCGGACAAGTGCATATATTCACCCTTTTTAGATGATTTTTATCCTAATACAGGCCCCAGAACACCCCTTTCAGAAATGGCAAGAGCGAACATACTTATTTTTTGCTCAAAATGAGAGTGTTGAAAAAGTCATATATGGCGCATATCTATACGCAAAACAGGCTATTCTACCGCCATATATAGGGGGTATGCTTTGTTTTTCAACAACCTCCTCAAAAATTCCCTTTGACAATGCTTAAGATTACCGTTATAATATTTCGTGTAGTGCTTAGAGATATAGCTTATTAACTTGAGCCTTTCAAGATTGAATCGCAAGGGAGGCAGCGGTTGGTATTTCGAGAAAAAACGGTTTCACTCTGCAATTTTTCCGGCCGCGTCTTGTTTTGCGACCGGTTTTTTTTATCCCTTTACCAGAAGGGAGGTGAGATGCCGTGACAAGCGTTGTGCTTCGCCCCAATGAATCGCAGGATCAACTGCTTAAGCGCTTTCGCAAAAAAGTGGTGAAAAGCGGGATTTTGAGCACCGTGCGTCGCAAGCGCTGGTTTATTTCCAAAAGTGAATTGCGCCGCGTCGAGAAGAAAAAGGCGATTCGTCGAATTAAACGCCGCCAACTTAGTAAAGCTGAGTAGGTTGAAACCCGGGGTTTGAAATTTTAGAACGCCAATGGGTTACCTGTGAGGATAATTATGGCAAAAGAAGAGGACAAGATAACCGTAGAAGGCACCATTGTGGAAGCACTGCCTGGGACGCAGTTTCGTGTCCGTCTGGACAACAACCACGAAGTGCTTGCCTATCTTTCTGGCAGAATGCGCAAATATTATATCCGCATTCTATTAGGCGACCGTGTGCGCGTTGAAATGTCCCCCTATGATTTAACGCGCGGACGGATTGTCTATCGCCAGAAGAAACATCACGAACCCGGCGAAGAGGAAGAATAGTATCCCCCGGACTTTTTCTGCAGTAATTAGCCCCCACCATTAACGGATGGGGGCTTTTATCTTAAGGCTTTAAGTCAAACATTCAAGCGGTGGTCATAGCTGGTCAGTGCTTTCATGTAGTTGGCGCGCTCGAATGCCGCCGGCTCAGCAACCGCCTGTTGGCTCATGCTGCCTAACATTTGAGTAACCGATTCATACTCAAATGTTTCCATCCACTGCACGATGCCGGTCAATAACTCGCCTACGCGGTTGATTCCATTTGCTATAAGCTCCGAAGCAATCTGTACCACATTGGCTCCTGCCATAATAGATTTAATAACTCACCTTACGCAGATTTGAGTAAACTTGGTGTATGAAAAACGGCAAACTCCTGGACTTGTACAGCGACTATCTGATAAGCGCCTTTGGGCAAACCACCGCGACCGGGCTGTC
>Ga0068707_1000307_pt1 | contig 30325 bp, 24 predicted proteins | sample YNPNPMetaG_FD_66600 | JGI IMG/M metagenome (GOLD analysis project Ga0068707, IMG submission 66600) | Anoxygenic and chlorotrophic microbial mat microbial communities from Yellowstone National Park, USA - YNP NP MetaG | ecosystem: Environmental > Aquatic > Thermal springs > Hot (42-90C) >... | reverse complement strand
CGTCGGAATGATTTGAATAGCCGCTAATAAGACGGCAATAACTACGGCCAACCCCAATGGGATAGCCAGGCCGATGACTGGTGTCAGCGGAGCGCAATTGGTCCGTCCCCCGATGTGTCTTCTCACAGCACCGATCATCCTTGCGATCCAGGTCGCGGAGGCAAGAACGACACAATGGTACGCCGTCTGGGGATCACCCCCCAAAACCATGAGGGCCAGAAAGACACCAAAGCGGATAGCCGCTGTATTTCGGCCAAGGAACGAGATTGAAGTTTTTGGAAGAGTCTTCCTGTTGCTCCTGGTCGGATTATGCACGATGGATTGCTGGCTAGAATTTTCTCTTAATAGAAGGATTTCCAATAGCGACTCGATGGCCCAGGAGAGCCATGCGGCGCTGATTAGAAAAATGGGGTTGTAGATTTGAAATAGCACATAACCGGAAAAGGGATAAGAAATTGCGGCCAGGGATGCAGCCTGGACTGTGCCCCCACATTTTCGCACCAGTCGTGCCGCGCCCCACGCAGCAAGGCTCAAATGGACAAGTAAGAAGATTAAATAAGCCGTATGAAACGGTACTAGAAGCCCCAGAACAGCAATTCCCGGGTAGAAGGCCGCACAACTATTCTCAGCAGCCAAAGGTGCACCGAAGTTAAGATAGGAATTCCACAACGGTAACCGACCTTGCCGGTATTGATTTATCACAAACAACCAGAGGGGAAAGAAAAAATTACTGCCGTCGCGGAATAAGGGGACTGAATTGTGAAACAAAGCATTGCGAAAAAAGAACAGAATTAAAAAAGAGAAAAGAAATATCCCGGTGATGCGATGTGATCTAAGAGTAGAGAAAAACTGAGGAAGCAAGTGGTTGCCAATCAAATTCGCGTGGCACACCAGGGCGACCCATTAAAGCAAACTGTCCAGATTTTTCTCGTTGGAGCTTTTTCTGATAAAGAAAAAGTCAATTGGCGGATGACCGCGCGGCACGTCTTGCCACACGGACCATTGCCCGCAATCGCCGCAGCTCTTGCTCGCGTTTGTCGAGTTTTTCATCACCCGCCACCGCTTCCCTGGCTAGGGCGGCCAGCTCGCCATGAACGGCATCGAGGGCAATCTCAGACCCCTTCATGGCCCGCGTCGTGATGATGGAAACGGTCTTCCCGAAGACTTCAACGATCCCGCCGTCAACGTAGAATCGCTTAACATCATCGCCTTGGCGAACCCGCAGTTCCCCCGCGCCGAGCCTTCCAATCAGGGGGGCGTGCTGAGGGAAAATGCCTAGCTCGCCGTCAAAAAGCGGCACAATCACGGCATCCACAGGTTCCTGGAGAACCTTTTTTTCCGGTGTGACAATGACGCATTCAAGTTCGGCCATGATCCCACATTTCGTACAGCATTATTGGTGGCGCCAAAAAAAGGGTTCCTCAGCCTTTACGTTTTGCTTCCGATTGTAGCCGTTCTGCCTGCTCTGCTGCCTGTTCAATGGCACCGACATACATAAAGGCCTGCTCGGGGAGATGGTCCCATTTTCCGTCCACAAGTTCCTCAAAGCTACGGATGGTTTCTGAAAGAGGTGTGATTTCTCCAGGCCGTCCCGTAAAGGCCTCAGCAACAAGGAACGGTTGCGACAAGAACCGCTCAATACGACGTGCCCGATGGACCACGAGCTTGTCTTCCTCGCTCAGCTCCTCGACCCCGAGAATGGCGATAATATCTTGTAATTCGCGATACCGCTGGAGGATCCTTTGGACACGGCGGGCAATATTGTAATGCCGTTCTCCAACATACTGGGGATCGAGTAATCGACTCGATGATGCCAGGGGATCAACCGCGGGATAGATACCCTTTTCGGCGATGGCCCGCTCCAGATAGATAAAAGCATCCAATTGGCCAAACGCGGTTGCCGGCGCCGGGTCTGTTGGGTCATCGGCCGGGACATAGACCGCCTGAACCGAGGTGATGGCTCCCCGCGATGTAGAGGTGATTCGTTCCTGCAAGGCCCCCATTTCCGTCGCCAGTGTGGGCTGATACCCGACAGCAGAGGGCATTCGGCCGAGCAGTGCTGAGACCTCACTTCCTGCTTGGGAAAAACGGAAGATGTTGTCGATAAACAGCAATACGTCGGCCCCGGTGGTATCGCGGAAATACTCCGCCATGGTCAGAGCCGACAAAGCCACTCGCAGACGTGCTCCCGGTGGTTCGTTCATCTGTCCGAAAACCATACACGTCTGTTCGATAACCTTCCGCCCTGTCGTGCCGATTTCGGTCTCCTGCATTTCCAGCCAGAGGTCATTTCCTTCGCGGGTTCTTTCCCCGACTCCTGCGAAGACCGAGTATCCGCCGTGTGAAGTGGCGATTCGGGCGATCAATTCTGTGAGGATCACGGTCTTGCCAAGGCCTGCTCCTCCGAAGAGTCCGGCTTTACCACCGCGGACAAACGGTGTGAGCAAGTCGATGACTTTGATCCCGGTTTCGAAGATTTCGACTTTGGTGGAAAGGTCGGTGACGGGCGGGGCCTCGCGGTGGATTGGCCACCAGTCTTCAGCCTCGACTGGTCCCCGGTCGTCGATTGGTTGTCCCAGAAGGTTGAAGACGCGTCCCAGAATCCCCTTCCCTACCGGCACCTTGACTGGACCGCCCGTATCGAGACATTTCATCCCGCGAACCAGTCCGTCGGTACTTCCAAGGGCGACACACCTCACCCGGCCGCCACCCAGGTGCTGCTGGACTTCTCCGGTCAAATCAATCTGCAGACCTTTCACCTGCTCCTGAACCTTGACGGCATTGTAGATTCCCGGCAAACGGTGTTCAGGAAACTCGGCATCGAAGGTCGAACCAATCACTTGCGTGATTCGCCCGTAATTAGGCTCTCGAATGACATCCGCCTGAGGACGTCCCGATGTCGCCGTTGCATTCATCATTGTCTTACCTCAACAATCCGTCTTTGTAATGGGGCCGATCAATCCGGCGTGTTCTTTTTACCATCCAGAACGATGCCGCGGGTGATGTCACTGTTTTTCGAGGGCTTCGGCACCGCTCACAATCTCCAGGATCTCCGACGTGATTTGGGTCTGTCGCGCTCGGTTGTAAGCAATACTGAGGTTGGCCAGCATGGTATCGGCGTTCTCTGTGGCAGACTTCATGGCCACCATGCGCGCGATCTGTTCCGCCGCGGCTGATTCCAGAAAGCAGCGGAACAGCCGCATCTTGTAGGCTGTCGGCACAATCTCTTCGAGAATGCTCTCGGGAGACGGCAGGTATTCATACTCGACGGCGTGAAGGGGGCCATTTTCTTCTTCTGCATTCAGCTTGCTTAAAGGCAGCAACGTCTCGACCACCGGATACTGCCGACTGGCCGACTCAAATCGTGTGTAAACAACATCCACCTGATCCACTTCGCCTTTTGCAAAGGCTTCCCAATATCGCACTGCCAGTTTTTCAACATCCTCGAATTGGGGTCGCGCGTCAAAGTGGGTAAACCGCTCGTCAATCGGAATCCGACGATACTTGAACGCAGAAATTCCGCGTTTTCCTGAGACCTCGACACGCGTCCTTTCCAGCTTGGACTGCAATGATCGCAAATGGGAAACGGCCAGCCGCAAGACCCCTGAGTTGAAGCCGCCACACAAACCGCGATTGGAAGTCAGCACCAGAACGATCGCGTTCCGCATTTCGCCGTGTGGCTGCATAAGCGGGTGACGGATCTCGATTCCGGTCTGAACCAGATGCCGCAGGACATTGGTCAGCCGTTGTGTGTATGCCGATGCGGCCAGCGCACGATCCATAGCCCGTTTGAAGCGCGCAGTGGAGATCAACTCCATCGTCCGCGTGATCTTGCGGATATTTCGGACCGAACGCCGTCTTCGCTCTAACGCTCTTGCCTTGGCCATACCGTCACAACTATGCTGATTACCATGTCTTGCCGAACGTTTGTCGGACGTAAAACTCTAAAAGCCTCCAGTAGCCTCCTCCCGCGTTGAGACTGTCGTGGCAAATCATCCGGTTTTTGCTGAAGCTTTCATCTTGGCTGCATATTGCCGATTGAACTCTTCCAGCACGCCGATCAATTTTGCTTCCGTCTCTGAATCGAGTTGTTTTGTATCCGTGATGCGTTGCCAGAGGGCCTGATGCTCGCGGTGAACGTGATCCAGGAAGGCCTTCTCCCAATTGCGAACCTCGGTCACGGGAATGGCATCCAAATAACCCTTGGTTCCCGCATAGATCACAAGCACCTGATCTGTCACATGCATCGGCTGATACTGTGGCTGTTTCAGGAGTTCCGTCATGCGATAACCGCGATCCAGCCGTGCTTGCGTTGCCGGATCCAGCTCTGTCCCCAATTGAGCGAAGGCTTCCAATTCTCGAAAGGCAGCCAGATCGAGCCGCAAGCCGCCGGCCACCTTCTTCATCGCCGGAATCTGTGCCTTGCCACCCACCCGGGAAACCGAGATTCCCACATTCATGGCGGGCCGTTGTCCCGCAAAGAATAGATCCGGCTGAAGATAGATCTGACCATCTGTAATCGAAATGACATTAGTAGGAATATAGGCTGAGACCTCGCCCTCCAACGTTTCGACGATTGGCAGAGCCGTTAACGAACCGCCGCCGAGTTCATCACTCAGCTTGGCCGCCCGTTCAAGAAGGCGACTGTGGCAATAAAAGATGTCGCCCGGATATGCCTCCCGTCCCGGCGGCCGCCGCATCAAGAGGGACAATTGACGATAGGCCTGCGCCTGACGTGTCAAATCGTCATAGACGACGAGGGCATGCTCACCTTTGTACATGAAGTATTCGGCCATGGCGCAGCCTGCATAGGGCGCCACATACTGAAGTGGGGCGGGATCGCTGGCCCCTGCCACAACCACCGTTGTGTATTCCATCGCCCCATAACGGCGGAGCACGTCAATGATCTGGGCGATGGTTGATTCCTTTTGACCGATGGCGACGTAAAAACATTTAACCCCGGTCCCCTTCTGGTTGATGATCGTGTCGATGCAGATGGCCGTCTTCCCGGTCTTTCGGTCACCGATAATCAATTCCCGCTGGCCACGACCGATCGGGGTCATCGAATCGATCGCCTTAATTCCCGTTTGCAAAGGTTCCTTGACGGGCTGGCGATGGGCGACCCCGGGGGCGGAAGTCTCGACCGGACGCCGTTCCGTCGTGACGATAGGCCCTAAACCATCCAGGGGGTTACCGAGCGGGTCGATCACGCGCCCCAGCACGGCGTCACCTACGGGAACGCTCAGGAGTTCGCCAGTACTCCGAACTTCATCCCCCTCCTGGATTGCCAGGAAGTCACCGAGGATGATGACGCCAACGGAATTCTCTTCGAGGTTGAAGGCCAACCCGCGAACTCCGTTGGGGAATTCCACCATTTCACCGGCCATCACGCCCGACAAACCATAAACACGGGCGATTCCGTCCCCAACTTCGAGGACCCGCCCGATTTCGCGAACGTCGATTCTCGCCTCGTACTGCTCAATTTCCTGCTGAATAACTGAAGCGATCTCGTCGGCTTTGAATCTCATGGGCACTCCTATCGATAATTTGCTTTCTCAGCCTTTCCAACTGGGCCGACACAGATGCGTCGATGACTTTGTCACCAATTTCAATAACGATCCCACCAATGACGCGAGGGTCAATCCGATGGGAAATTCGCGGCTGACCTTTAACCAGATCTCGTAGCCGTTCTTCCAGTTGCTGCAACAGTTTATCTTCCAAGGGGGCCGCCGTCACAATGCGGACCGGAACAACCCCGTTGCGACGGTCCATTTCTTCGTGAATCGCCTTAACGATGGGGAGAAAAATATCAAGCCGTCCGCGTCGCGACAGGACCTTCAAAAAATTCAGGACCAGCGACGATACGCGCCCCTTGAAGATGCGGTCAATAATTCCCACCTTCTCTTCATGAGAAATGATGTTCGAGCCGAGAATCTGGGCGAACCGCGGGTACGGTTTCAGGATGTCCTCGACAATCGCATCCAGCTCAGCGAGGGCGGATCCGGGATCACCGCTCTTTTCGGCGGCGTTAACGAACGACTCGGCATACACAGCTGCGATACGCTCGACGGTCACATCGCCGGCGAATTCTGCTGCAAATCGAGAGTCCTGAGCATCGAAATCTTGACTCATAGTCCGATTCGTTCTCGCGCAATGCTGGGATGATTGCCCCCACTGGATTCAGTTCAAACCAGGAGGTTTCATCTGGGCAATCGACCCCATCGCCTGTTCGATGATCCGCTGATGGGCAGCCGGATCCAATCTCGCAGAAATGATTTTTCCCGCCATCTCGACAGCAAGGGTCGCACTTCGCTGCGTCAACTCCTTGACCGCGCGATCTGTTGCCTGTTCAATTTCCGCCATTTTTCTTTGGTACTCCGCCTCGGCTTCCTGACGGGCCTTGGCGATTAACTCCTCGCTGATCTCCTGAGCCTCTTTTCTGGCTCGATCGAGGATCGCTCGCACCTCGCCTTCAACTGCCGCCATCTTCTGCTGGTATTCCGCCAGAATCTGTTTGGCCTCTACCTTGGCATTTTCCGCTTCCTGAATCTCCTGACGGACATGATTCTCACGCTGGTCCAGGGCCTCGGCCAATGGCTTCCACGCGAAGGCCCGCAAAACAACGAGAACACCTACAAAGACGACGGCCGTCCATAAGGCAAGATCGGCCTTGAAATCCAGAGGATTGACGGCCTCGGCAACGCTCGTTTCCTCGCCGTGCCCACCGTGGCTCTCATCGGCGCAAAGGATGATCCTTTGAGGACCTGCACAGACCAGGAAGATTCCCAAAATCAGCGGAAGAATCCGGCGAAACACGGCCATGTTTCCCTTGCTCCGAGCTATTATGAATGCGATTGCACACCAGGTGCAAGCGATCTTAGAACGATCTCCATTACCATTTTGCACTGCCCAATCGCCCCCTGGGCGAGTCAGCGATCGTCCTCGCCCAGGGAGGTGTGCCACGCTGTCATTCAGCCCGTGAAGAACAGGGCAATCAGACACACGATCAATGCGAAGAATGTGACACCTTCGATCAAAGCTGCCGAGATAATCATGGCGGTCTGAATATTCCCGGCCACCTCCGGTTGCCGGGCCATTGACTCGACAGCCGAACTTCCGATCCGGCCGATACCAAAGGCCGCACCAAGTATGATTAACCCCGCCCCAAAAGCACCGCCGAAAAAGATCGAAAATCGGTCGGCCCCTTTGGCCTCAGCGGCTTGCTCCTGAGCGGCGGCCTGCGCCGTCGCCCCTGTTTCTCCAACCGCTGCAGCCTCTTCTCCTCGCGCCAAAAGCCCACCGGTCGCCAATACCAGGCCTAACGCTAATGCTGTAAGCCACTTGTTCACGGGAAAAATCTCCTTTTCCAGCAAGAACCCTTGAATTCCCTGGCCAGCACAACGGCCATTCCGTCTATTTCCACAGAATTCGTTCCGCTCGTTTCTCCTTGTTCGCACTCAAGTTATTGATGCCGTCTCGTTGACTTCCACAGTTCCGATTCCCAGTTGATCGCGTAAATAAGCTGTTGACTATCAACATCTTTCAGTGCTGATGCACCGACATGCCGATGAACAGCGCCGCCAGGAAAGTGAAAATGTACGCCTGCAAAAAAGCGACGAACAACTCCAACATCATCAGGGCAACCTGACCTGCCACACTGGCAATGGTTACGCCAAACCAGACAATCGTCCACATGCTGGCCACCGCTGCAATGAAGCTGAGAATGACAGCCAAAACCAAATGTCCGGCAAACATGTTCGCCATAAGACGCACGGCCAACACGGCATGTTTGATGCACAGTCCGATTAACTCGATGACCCACAACATCAATTTGAGGATGATACCCAACCCACCCTTGAGGTCCATGTGAGGAACGAGACCTTTGAAATAGCCCAGAAAACCGTGCTCTTGAATCCCCGCCCCGATGACGGCACCGAACGTCAGCAGAGCCAACACGGCGGTCACGCTCAGCGAACCCGTCGGCGAACCCGCCCAGGGTAGAAGTCCCATCAGATTGCAAAACAAAACAAAGAAGAACAAGTTCCACAGAAACGGGAGAAATCGGCCGGCCTCGTGCTCGCCGATGGCCGGTTTTGCGACATGATTACGAATATAACAAAGGATGGCGTCAAAAAAAGTTATGAGCCTTCCGCGCGGCGGACGGCCCCCATGCAGCTGCCATGCAATTGGCACGAAGACCAGAAACATCAGAACAGCCACGGCCAGCTCGATCGCCATAAACTTTGTGATTTGAATCCGCAACGGGATCTCGAAGACGCCGGAATCCGTTCCCAGGAGGCCGAAAGGAATGGCATTCCTGGACAGGCGGATCGTTCCAAGGTCGATCAACGGTAGATCGACATGGATTCCGAACGGTAAATGAAACGCCGTCGCATCCTTGACGTGCTCGCCAGCGACCGCGATGTCTAATCCCATTTTTGGCTGGCCTCCGCCTCACCCTTCTTTTGCGAACTGACCTCCAGATCGCCGAACTGATCCCCTCGCGCGCGAACGCGGGATGTTCCAGTGCGGGCTGTGTTTGCCGCGGCCGAACCGCGATTGAGTCCCCGCAAGGAATGAAACGTTTCAAATGACAAAATCACGGCATAGAAAAATATAACATACAACAAGAAGCTGATCCTGACTAGTCCTTTGGCGAGTGTGAGAAGACCGGTTAGAAGCAATAGTGTCAATAGCATCCGAACACCCATCGCCACAATCGAGGACCAAGCCTCCCACACCTTTCCACGACTGAGCTCGATAGCGAGTAGCCCTGCAACGCCACTAACCACAGAGATTCCCAAAGCCAACGCCGCATTGAATGCCTCGCTCCTGAAATCCGCAGCGAAGAGACCAATAGCCCCAATGGCAAGGCAAAACGCTGCACCAGCCACCCCTACCAAGGCCGCCAGCGATCGGGGAAAGCCCCAACGGGTAACAAGTGGCTTCGTAGGATCTAAAGAATGTTCTGGCTGCTTCATTAATGTGGCCCAACGCGCTGCCATTGCGCACTTGCTTACTATTCGGCATCCGGGGGTGTGTCGCGTCGATCTGATCCCTTGCGTCCTTGGAGGCGATTTAATGTCTGGGCGAAATGGATAAAATGCACGGTCCCTGCCGCAAAGCCGAAGACCATCCCCAGGGAAGTCAAAATGGGAAAAATGTGCAACCATCGATCGGCGAAGAAGCCGAGGAGGCCCGGCAAGACAAGCTCAAGTGCAATTGTGATGACTTGTGAGCTTATCTCGTACCCTTTTACCCAGACTGCGCGGGTGTCACGGCTTGAACGTTCGTGTTTCCGTGGCAATATCGTCCCCCCTATTAGTTGGGTTTGTCTGCTTCCACAATCGGTGCAGACCAATTCGCAGGACATTCGGTGGCATAGCACCCCCGATTGGTCCTACAAACCGCTTTCGACCGTTCGATGAACTTTGCTCATTAAATATGCATATTGTGGATTCATGGATCGATTTACATGTTTAACTGGTGTTTTCGTGACTGTAATCAATCGTGACGCGGGTTGCTGTTACTGCCAGGAAGGATGTCATAGCAATCACCAGCGGGTTGCCACGGTTGCGAAAAACACGCGCGCAGTGTACAATGAGTTTCTGATGGAGTCCTAGAGCCAACACCAAGCCAACCTGAGCGAGTTGTATGCGTCGATCTGGTGTTGTGACTGGATTGTATGTCACCTTTGTTAGGGCAGAACCTCCCCCAGTGAAGGCAACTAGGAACGAGGGCACGGACGACCTCCAAAGCAAATATTTCGTGTCCTGAATCGCCTTAAGAGTATAGTTTTCCTCTGAGACAGGATGCTATGTCAAGAGTTGGCGGCGAGTCAGAGACCCGGAGTATCGATCAAAGTTAACACCAGGCAAAGACCTGGAACGTGTGCTCGTTTTGTCGGAGGTTGAATCTGTGATCACCGCCGCGGAATTGACACTACATACCGTCAAGGACCTGGCCGAGATGGCCAAGAAAAAAAAGATTCCGGGTTGGCGCTCGATGAGGAAGCAGCAACTGATCGAAGCGCTCCTAAACGCCGCAAAAAAGGAGGCCCGGCAACGCAAGAACAAACAGAAGGTCACATCAGCCAGGTCCAGTAAAGTGGCGATGACGAAGGGGCAAAACAGCAGCGGAAACGGCAAGGTCAAACGGAAACAATCGGTTGTGACTGCAAGGGGTTCGAGTCTCAGCAAAACGGCATCGAGATCTTCTCGAAGTGAATCTGCGGATCAGTCACCCGCCCAAGAGCCAAAGACATCCCGACGTAGGGTCAAAGTTGCTCCTCTTCAGCCGGAGGTTCAAAAACAGATCGCTGAGTTGCGGAGTCAGATTATTGACCAGAAGGACCTGGCCAGTACGTCTCGTGAGGGATCGCTTGGGACGGCAAAAGATCGTCTGGTTTTGATGGTTCGTGATCCGTACTGGCTGCAAGCGTATTGGGAAATTGGACGTCAGACGGTGGAACGGGCGAGGGCAGCCCTCGGACAAAACTGGCATTTGGCTCGCCCCATTTTGCGGATCTGGGAGGTGCGACGCGACGGCACCAGTCATGTGGAGAGGATTCATCTTCGGGATATCGAGATTCACGGTCGTGTGAATAACTGGTATGTGAATGTCGATCAACCCCCGCGCTCTTTCGAAGTTGATATCGGTTATGTGACACCTGATGCCAAGTTTTTCTGTTTGACTCGAAGTAACATTGTTACCACTCCCATGGCCTCCGCAGCGGGCCCTGATCTGGACTGGGCGGTCCTGGCCGACGAGTACGAGCGAGTCTATGCCCTGAGCGGCGGATACGACGAGACCACGGATACCAGCGAGCTTCGCGAAGTCTTGGAAGACCGATTGCGACGGCCCCTGGGAGGCTCGGTCATCCAGCGGCTGGGTGCCGGCGTGGAGGGGCAGGTTGAGCATCGGTCGCGATTTCCCTTCCATGTCGATGCCGAACTGGTTGTTTTCGGACATATCCAGCCGGGTTATCAGGTTTCAATCCGGGGTGAACCTGTTGCTGTTGGTGCGGATGGTCGCTTTTCGTTACGGCTCCCATTGCCTGATCGACGGCATGTCCTGCCGGTCGTCGGTCAAAGCCCCGATGGCACGGAACAGCGGACGATCGTCTTGGCCGTTGAACGCAACACCAAGATTATGGAGCCACTGTTGAAAGAGACAGAGGTCCAGGGCTAATTGTGCCACAAGTCGCCCGCGAAAGGTGCTGCCATTCTGGCAGATCGGGTGTTTTCTCGTCTAAAGATTTCGTAAGATTGCTGGTTGTTGTCCAGAAGTGAAATGCGATCTTATTGAGCCGTCGCGGCAAAGGCGGTTTGTCAGAATCACACGATATCAGGGCCAGGAAACAGGCAGGATGCGGTAAAACAAGCTGGTTGGCCAGCAGGCTTTTTAAGGATTCCAAAATGAGTACTGCGGCACGATGGATTGGGCTTGTCGTTTTCATTGGGATTTGTTTTGGAGTGGGGGTTCTAGGATCCCTTGCCACCAGGCCCGAGGTCGATACCTGGTACAGGTCGCTCAACAAACCTGTATGGAATCCCCCTGGCAGCATATTTGGACCGGTTTGGACAACGTTGTATGTCCTCATGGGGATTGCCGCGTGGCTGGTTTGGAAACGAGAAGGTTTCTGGCCTGCCAAGGCGGCACTCATTCTGTTCGCCATTCAGCTAGTCTTGAACGGTGCTTGGTCATGGATCTTCTTTCGCATGCATCGACCGGATCTGGCGTTTCTTGAGATTCTGTTTCTCTGGATCGCGATTGCTGCGACGACCCTTGCCTTCTTTCGGCACTCGCAACTGGCTGGTTGGCTTCTCACGCCGTATCTTGCATGGGTTAGCTTTGCTGCGGTGCTGAATTTCACAATCTGGCGAATGAACACGTGAGCCTGCCTGCAATTTGCCGTGCGGCTGGATTGCGCTGGCAGTTTCACGCCGTTGGTCGCATAAATCTCACGAACACTCGTCATTAATCACTTCGAGAGACCTGTCAGGGGCGCAAAATCTTCGTTGTGGTGCATAACAGGTGATCTTATAATGTTCTCTCTGGAATCTGCATGTGATGATAGGCCTTTAAAACGTGGGAGTATCCTTGATGAATCCGATGAACCGAAGAAACTGGCTGAAGGCAATCGGGGCCTTGGGGGCCATGGGCGGAATCGGGGCCGTTCCCTTCACCCGGGCGGAGAGTCCTGTCGTTGCGACGGTCGGCGAGTCCTCGGGCTTCACAAGCAGTGTGCTGGATCCGCACAAAGTCCAGGACACGCAATTTACTGCGAAGTTTGTTGACGGTCGGGTGATTCAGCCGCAGCGAGAGTTGCCTTTGCTAACTCGATGCGAGGTGCTTGTTGTGGGAGGCGGCCCAGCCGGTGTGTCCGCTGCCATTGCTGCCCGTCGCGCCGGTGCCCGCGTGGTCCTTGTGGAGCGTTATGGCCATTTTGGGGGACTCTGGACCGGCGGTTTGGTCCTTCTGGTCCTGGGGCATATTGTCACCGGGAAAAAGCAAGTCTGCATGGGCATTGGCGAGGAAATGATGCAGCGGTTGGAGAAACTGCCGGGCGGGATCATCAATCGCCAGCCGGGAAGCAATCCCACAGTGGATGCGGAGGCCCTCAAATACGTGATGGTCGAAATGATCGAAGAGGCCGGCGTTGAAGTCTTCCTCCATGCCTGGGGGGTGGACGCCATTCTTGAGGGGAACAAAGTGCGAGGGGCTGTCTTCGAGAGCAAGTCCGGGCGGCAGGCCATTCTCGCGGACGTGGTCGTTGATGCGACGGGCGACGGAGATATCTTTGCGGCGGCAGGGGCAGAGTTTGAGCATCGCACACACAACGTGGGGCTGGTATCACGGGTGGGTAATCTGGATCGGGTGGACCCCTCTCGCGCACCTGCGGGAAGCCGACCAAAGCGGCTGGGCAGCCCAACACCGGCTCCGGGGGTCAATTGGGTCAATCTGACGGGACCTGAAGTCGATGGCCTTGATGTCCGGACTCTGACTCGTATGGAGATGTCGCACCGAAAGTTCATCTGGCGTAACGTCCAGCAAGCACGCCAGGTCCCGGGTTATGAGGCCTTGTATCTGGTTGAGACGGCTCCTCAGTTGGGCGTGCGGATTACACGGGTGCTAAACGGCCTGGCCACGGTCCGGTATGCCGATCTGAAGGCCGGACGGCGGTTTGATGACGTCGTCGCCGTGGGGGGTTCAACCAACGGTCAACATGGCGAATGGCAGGTTCCTTATGGGGCGCTGGTGCCCAAAGCTGTCGATAACGTGCTGGCAGCAGGACGGTGCATCAGTGCCGAAATGCAAATGGCCGATCTGGTGCGTCTGATTCCCAATTGCTTTGCTACGGGACATGCCGCCGGCGTGGCCGCAGCCGTGGCCGTTCAGGATCATTGTTCTCCCCGCAATGTCGAAGTCCCCAAGGTGCAAAAGATCCTTCGCGAGCAGGGAGCATACCTTGGTTGATGCGCAACACCAGGAAAACGTCGTTCAGGCGACTACGTTTTCCGATCGCGACGAAAGAAAGTTGGCCGGACCATCAGATATTCGTCCGCGGTTTAGTGATCCTCGTTTTTGTGTTCGTGCCATCCGCTGGACGGTACGGTTTGCCGTTCTAGGTGGAGCCACGTATCTTCTGTTTGCCGGCTGGTTGGGGGATGTAAGACTGGCCACGTTACCCGCCGGATTGAGTCCCTATGTTGTCCTTTGTGGACTGATTGCTACGGGGATTCTGCCAACAATAGGATGGCTGGCCTTGCTGGTGGGATGTCTTTCCCTATTCAGGCTGCGTTGGTTTTGCCGCTGGGTTTGTCCCCTGGGGACATGCAACGAGTTGTCAACAATCCTAGGGAAGAGGGTCGGTTTGCGTGTCCCACGGGTGTTTCATATCGGACATTACCTAGTCTTCGCAGCCTTGGGTGGGGCCTTGCTGGGGTTCCCGATCTTGCTCTGGCTCGATCCACTCGCAATTTTGAGCAGTCTTGGGCAGCCATTTTTCTCGGCCTGGCAATTGGTTGTCGGAATGAGTGGTTTCTTAACCGCCATTGCGTTGAGCTTTTTTTTGCCCGGCATCTGGTGTTCGCGTATCTGTCCCCTGGGTGGTTTGCAAGAGATAGGGTTCGTTGCTCGGCGGAGGATGGTGGAATTCGTCTCCCGACTTGCCTCCCGTCGCAGGCAGCATGAAATAGGGACGGAATCGGCACTCTCCGTCGTTTCTGAGGTTTCCGATCTTGGCCAGATTGGCCGACGAGGGATCTTAGCGATCTTGGCTGCCGGGCTTTGGACGTATCTATCACCGCGAGTGTCACAGACGCGGACAGCCCCGCTCCGTCCCCCGGGTGCTCCGTTGGACGATCGACAGTTTCTTGCACTGTGCGTACGTTGTGGAAATTGCATCCGTGCGTGTCCGACAGGGATTATTCAACCGCAATTGGCCGGGGGCGGATTATTTACCTGGCTTGCACCGCAGTTACTGTTCGTTACCGATTTCTGCGAGCCTTCGTGTCATCGATGTGCGGACGTCTGCCCGTCAGGCGCACTCAAACGTTTTCTTCCTGAAGAAAAGCCGCACGTCGTGATCGGCAAAGCGGTCGTTGATCTGGAGCTTTGCCTCCTCACTGAAGAGCGTGAGTGCGGCATTTGTCGTGGCCATTGCCCGTATCAAGCCATCCGCTTGCAATTTAGCGAGGAGACGTACTCTGTGCAGCCGGTGGTCGATTTGGCACGCTGTCCCGGTTGTGGGGCGTGCGAAGCGATTTGTCCCACCACACCGCAAAAGGCGATTCGCGTGGTGCGGGTTGACCCGAACGACTGAAGGCTAACCGTGGGGTGCTGTGTCGTCCGGCGATGGGATGGAGAACTCCCATTGGGTGCCCACACAGGCTTCACGACATCGTTTCGAGAAAGCCTGCCAAACCGCCAGAGTGGCGTTCATCCCAGTGCAATGGGCCGGGGCAATGAGTTGGATTGCCCATCTCTTAAGTTCTCTGATAGTCTCTCTGATTCGTTCCTCTGGGGCATCCACCATGTGCATACCTCCGATCACGGCGTGGATTGGCTGATCCGGTGCCAGTTGCGTGATGTGACGGAGGGTATTGATCGCACCAGAATGCGCGCAGCCTAACAGAACGACCAATCCCTGGTGTGTCGTAAAGTAAACCGCCTGATCATCTTCGAGTGGATCCAGCGTACGACAACTATCATCCAACAAGAAACGGGGATTCGGCACTTCAAATTCGGTCACCCGCGGGATAGGACCGGTTGCCACAAGTCCGGGAAAAACGACCGTGGGCTGACTGACGTGGTGTACGGTCACGGCAGGCCCTTGTAAGGCTTGAGATGCCTCTTCTGGGATTCCAATTGAGCGGATAGAGCCATCCGAACGTTGCATAAACTTTGGCCGAAATGCGGCAGGGTGAGCGTAAACATCGACCGCTTTGGCACGGGAAAGAACCTCGCCGATTCCACCGGTGTGATCATAATGGCCGTGACTGAGCACAAGGGCCTCAACTGATGCCAAGTCGATGTTTAATTCCGCCGCATTGTGGCGAAGGACATAGCCCTGACCGGTATCGAAAAGGATGCGATGGCCGCCATATTCGATCCAGTATGCCAGACCATGTTCTGCCAGGAGCCTGGCCCGCTTGGCTGTATTTTCCACAAGAATCGTGACCCGAGCTCTTGTTTGGCCCATTGCAGGTGTATCCCCTTTTCAGTGTAGATAACGCAGCCGCAAATGTGATACAGCTCTTGTTTCAGTCTCCATACACTCCCCGGCATCTTCCGCAGGGTCTGAAGGGACGCGCTTGTCGGGTCCGGTGCACCTTGGAGGGACCCGCTTGTCGGGTCCGCGGAATACCGTTTGATGATCCATCCCACTTCGGCGGGCATGACGAGCATGCCCCTCCGAATCTCGTCTCGGAGGCACTCGCTTGTCGGGTCCGCTTTGCGCAAGACATTTGAAGCGAATGCCTCAATTACAAATATCAGGCACAAAAGGAACCAAGCAATGCTTCACAGAGGCTAGAAAATCTGAACGGTCTTGCCTCAACGGGGACGTTTTTCCAGATCATGAACCTGACAAATCTGTCTTTTCGGTCAATGTATCGCGCTGACTATTCGGACACAACTACAGAAATAGTGGCTGGCTCCGCTGTTGGCTTGACATGTTCTGCCACAACGCGATCTGGGCGATTTCTTCCAATTTTGACTGTAAATAGACTTTCCGAAAAAACAGGAGGCCGAAAACGATTGCCCATAATCCGCCGGGTGTACAGAATTTCGCCAGTTGCCTCGTCAATGACCTGTACGACGGGGTCAGAAAAGTCACGAAAACTCAACTCAGGGAGGTATCCGACCGGCTTTCGTCCATCATTGTCACTCATCTTTATCGTGATCGGCCAACCGGGATACTGAGCCGCATTGCCTTTTGACAGATCGGCAAAGCGAGGCCAGCATTCGAACGTGAGGCTTCGATCTGACTTGCGAAATCGAATCAGGGTGTACCCATCACCCCGATTGACTGAAGGATCGCGCTGGGCCTTGCGCAGCTCAGCGATGTTGTCCAGTTCGGGATTGGCGTACGCCCACATGGTAATGTGGTTACCCAGACCGTCGAGGTAGTCGCCGGTCCACGGAAGCGGACTGTTTGGGATGGGATTGTTGCCCGGTTTTTCGTCCGCAGGCCACCACCAGCGGGCATAATAACTGTTGACGATCGCCGGACTGGTAAAGCCGAATGGACCGTCGCGAAATCCTTCGATCCCGTGTTGCACGACAACCGCAAGGTGTTGATCCCCGCAAAGATGGCACGCGGCGGCCTGACGGAGGATTCGCAGGACCTGATCTCTTTGCGATTGAGGCCAGCCGTTGCAGTCGAGATCGGCAAGGAGCCGATTGTTCTTCGACCCGTGCAGATGAACCGCCCCGCACAAGGCTGTCTGCGAAAGCATGGCCTTCATCACGCTGCCTTCCCAATCTTGAGTCCACCTCTGAAGAAAGGCCATCTGGCGTTCGCCGAGGAGCTGAAGACCCGGGAGATCCACTGATCTGGGATCAACATTGGGATCATTGATGTGATCAGGCCGCGGGCCACGCTGCGGGATCTTCCCCTTTGGTCCGGATTTGAACTGGCGATCGGCAATGATGGCAAAGTCGATTCCACCCACCCGTAACCGCGTGAAATAGACGGAAATATTCTGGGCAACAGGCCGCGGATCAACGGGATCCGGCAGGTGCCACGTTTGACAGCGATGCACCATATTGATGTATTCGGGCGGATAAAAGTAACCGCCAGAGTCACCCGCCGGAGAATCCGCCACGATGCCACCTTCCCCCCACAAGTTACCCTGTCCGATGTCATGATCATCAGGGATCGTCACCGTGGGGCGATCGCGGATCACGTCACGGAACTGCCAGCCCCACAATAGCCATGCTGCTGTGTGCTCTTGATGGTCATAGCTTTGATCGCCGGCGAAAAACAGCAAGTCTGGGTCCTGCTTGATGAGGTTTTCCACAATCTCCTGGCGGTCTCCGCGGTCGGCATTCGAGTCGCACGAAAGCGAGGCCACAACGATTTCGTCTTTGTCGCGCGGGTCGGGGCGGATGACACCCTCGAAACTTGCCGCTGTCCCATGGTAAACACGGTAGCGAACGCGTCGTGTGTTATCCCAGGGTTCAATCCGGAAATGGGCGGACCAGCCGGGATAAATGACCGGCGCCCGGGCGACCTCTTTCCAATTGCCGTCTTCCCAAAACTCCAGGCGGACCTCGCGTGGCTCGTCCGGCATCAGCGGATACAACTGGGCCGTCATTTTGAGCACGCCGTTGTCGTGCGTGTAAACGGCAAAACCTACGACCTGATCTCGTGGAACGCGCACGAACTTCTCCAAAAAGGTCTTCGGTTCCCGAGTCCAAATATCGTCACGGCAGGCCAAATCGAGTCGTTCCCCACGCTCACCCGGAAAAGGTGCTTTCTGATCTGCTGGGAGTGGGGGAAAAACCGTGGCCATTACCAGAAGTATGACCCAACGTAAGTGATGCCATAGCTGCGTATGCGATAGTCGTTTCGTTGCTTTTGACATTGTCCATTCCTCCCCGGTGTCTCAGTTTGCATTGGTCCCGCAGGGTCTTTTCCTTTGGCGCCTTGTCAAGCACAAACAGCACAGCGTAAGATATCACCGCTGACCGTGACATACAAGGGACCTGCTTGTCGTGCCCGCGTCGGAGGGGCGTGCTTGTCACGCCCGCCGCATTGGAATGGATCATCGAACGGTACACGGCGGACCTGACAAGCAGGTCCCTCCGAAAAACGACAAGTGCGTCCCTCCAAAGAGACGCAATCGGAGCTGCTGTGAGTCACGGCCCAGATTGGACACAGCGAGGTTGTCGCGAATAACCCAGATAGGGTGTTTTCCGCAATAGGGAGATTCGACTGTGTGCGATGCATCTCGATCTTCAACGTTTCCTTTAGACATGATGTTCCTGTTCACGGCCGTTGTTATCTTTCCATTAGGTAGCAAGGCAGCGGCAAAAGACGGAGATTGGCGCAATCTTGCATCTGGGCATATCATCGCTCAAGCTGGGTACGCCGATCAGCCTTACGTTGTGATTTTGGCAAACGGCGAGTGGTTATGTGTAGCCACAATCGGGCCCGGCAAGGAAGGACAAACAGGACAACACATTGCTGCCATGATTAGCGCTGATAAAGGCCAGACATGGTCGGCGCCCATCCCTATCGAGTCGCCTCAAGGACCGGAAGCCTCCTGGGCTGTTCCCCTCGTCACACCGTTTGGCCGGGTGTATGTTTTTTACACCTACAATGGGGACAAAGTGAAAACGCTTGAGGGCAAACCGATTCGCGCCGACGTCCTGGGCTGGTATTGCTACAAGTACTCCGACGATTTTGGTCGCTCCTGGTCAGATCGTCACCGTTTGCCCTTGCGAATCACGGCATGTGATCGAACCAACAACTGGCAGGGCAAGGTCCAGTTGTTCTGGGGCATTTGTAAACCTCAAATCGCAGAACAAAAAGTGCTCTTTTCTTTTACAAAGATCGGCAGATACATGCTCGAACAGGGTGAAGGCTGGGTCTTTTGTTCCTCCAATATTCTGAGCGAACGTGACCCAGTGCGTTTGCAGTGGGACTTGTTCCCTCCGGGAGACCACGGCATCCGCAACGATTCCTTCGGTTCCGTGCAGGAAGAGCATAACCTTGTCTGGCTTGGCGGCGACATTTGGTACTGCGTTTACCGCACGACATGCGGATATCCGGCCCACACATACAGCTTCGACGGCGGGAAAACCTGGGAAGAGCCAACTCTCATGACCTACGAGCCAGGAGGAAAACCCATCAAGAATCCCCGCGCATGTCCCAAGCTGTACCGCACAAACGATGGCCGTTTGCTCTTCTGGTTCCACAATCACAGTGGCACCGACTTTGTGGGCCGAAATCCGGCCTGGGTTTCCGCCGGACACATCAAGGATGACCGGGTGTATTGGTCCCAACCAGAGGTGTTGCTTTACGATCCTGATCCGAATGTCCGGTTCAGTTATCCGGACTTTTTCGAAGATGAAGGTCGGTACTTTGTTACTGAAACCCAGAAAACGATTGCGCGAGTGTACGAAATTGATCGCGATTTCCTGAACATGTTGTTCCAACAAGGTTCGGCGTCGATCCTTCCCCGGGATAAACCGCTTGTAGAAATGCGGGCGGAATCAACCGAGACGGAAAAACCTCTCGAAGGGACTATCGATCTCTCGCGGGATGATGGCTTCACCGTGGAAATCCACGCCACGTTCGATCGCTATGAACCGGGGGCCATTCTTGTGGATAATCGCGACACACAGGGTCGCGGATTTATGCTGTCCATGGACGACGAGCATTCGCTGGTCTTCACAATGGGGGATGGGAAGAACGCGTTTTCCTGGTCGTCGGATGTGGGCACCATACAAGTAGGAAAACAGCAGCACATCGTGGTTATCGTCGATTCCGGGCCGCAACTGGTGATGTTCGTGGTGGACGGACAACTGTGCGATGGGGGAGAGCAGCGCCAGTATGGCTGGGGCCGATGGAAGGACCCGTTGGGGCAAGTGACGGGCAGCCACGTCCGAATCAACTGTGCGTTCCCCGGTCGGTTGCATGTGTTGAAGGTTTACGGACGTCCTCTTCGCGTCTCCGAAGCCGTGAGTTTGTACCGAGCGATGTAGCTACGACGGGACCTATGCGGGCCTTTGCATCTCAAAATTCCTCTCATTTTTTACCGTCTCATCTCAACACAAGCTAGAGTTAAGATGAGAACGCATTAGCATGATGTATCGTTGCGATCGCAAAAAATACGAATGACCACTACATTCGGCAAAGTCGAGACAATTCTGAGAATTATTCACGTTCGTACAACCAAGAGACACAGACGTGGGTGAAAACCGGACATTCTGGTGTCTCTATAATTTGCGAAGATCAATAATACTCAACAAAATCCAATTACTCCGTTGGTGAAGGACGGATGTCACGGACCGAGGTTAGCCATAACAATGCGGCGGAGCGCCTGGCGGCTCTTGCGGGTAACCTTTACACGTTGCCTGCGGTCGCCCTGGAAATCCTCAATTTGGTTGACCGAGCTGATACCGATGCAGTTGCCTTGCGGCGGTGTGTGGAGAAAGATCCCGCTCTGGCGGCCAAGATTCTAAGGGTTGTCAATAGTTCTCTCTACGGACCCGGTCAGCCGATTGGGGATCTTGGTCAGGCCCTGGCGTTCCTCGGAGCCAAGCCGCTCAAGCTCCTGGTACTGGGATTTAGCCTTCCGACGAGGATGTTCCAAGGGATTGAGGCCAAGGTTCTGGGCTACTATTGGCGACACACATTGACAAAGGCGATTGCCGCCCGAGAGTTGGCCGAACAGCTCATCCGGACGTCGAGCGAGGAGTGTTTTCTGGCAGGATTGTTGCAAGACATCGGTCTATTAGTGTTTGTTCAGAGCCTTGGAACACCGTTTCAGCGATTTGTGGAAAAGGTCATCGACAGACAGGAGGACCTGTACGCGCGCGAACAGGAGGTCTTTGGCTTTGATCATCGTCTCATCTCGGCGAAACTGTTGCGTCATTGGGGGATGCCGTCGGTCATCGTGGAAATCATTGATGAGTGGGAATCGAAAAAGACATCAATCGGAGCGAGTGTTGCTCAGAGGAGAAGGCTCCTTTCCGCTGCCGAGGTTGCCGCTCAGATCCTGGCCGACGAAAGACCGGAAGAGTGGGCGAGATGGGAACAAATCGTTGGACAATTGCGAGCTCGCAAGATAGGGCTAACTCCCGAAGAGCTGCTCAGGGAAATTCATCAGAAAGTGGGGCAGTTGGCGGAAGTCCTCTCTCTGCGGCTGCCACCAGGACAAAGCTATGAAACGATCGTGGCCATGGCGCACGAAAAGCTGGCCAAAGTCTCGGAAGAGGTAGCGGGTTTGATGCTCGGACAAAGCCACTCAAAAGAAGTTGCGTCATCCGACCGAGACTCGCAAGAGCATAAGGAAGCTGAGGAACTCCATCGCACGCTGATGTCGTGTTTGGAATCACCTTCCTGGACGCAGTCACCGTGCACAGGCCCTGGCCTTGCGGAAGAGTGTTCTGGAACCTCCCGATTGCAAGAAGAACCTTTGTTAGCAAGGCCCAGAGTTGAGCAGGGAATGACAGGTCGTGATCGATTGCCTCGAATCAGGACAGATCGGGAAAGTTCCGCAAAACTCGCCGATCCTGGGCTATTAGGACAGTTACGGGCGATCGTCGCTTATTGTCGTGCCAAACGTTGCGGAGTCAGTTTGCTTCTGGCAGATTACCATGATGTTTCAAGTCTTCTCCTGCTCGTGGGAAAGGATCGTTTTTCACAACTTCAGCAATTCTTGGTTGCATCGTGTGTGAGTTTGGAGCATCCCGATTCGATATGTTGTCCTTATGGCGATACGGGATGTGCCTGGATCCTCCCGGATTGCGAGCGGGAGACAGCCGTTCTCTACGGCCATCAGTTGATCGAGGCCGTCAAAAATCTCCGCCTTACGGGGCAATCGAATCTGGCTGTCGTGGCTGGCGTTGGTATTGCCTTTGTGGCGGCTCCTGCCCCGAATTTTCCGGCGGAAGACCTCCTTTCGGCTGCGCAGCGATGTTTGTTCGGCTCATTGGCCTCTGCCGGTGGAGTCGTTAAAAGCATCGAAATTTACTAAAACAGTGCAGCAGAGGTGGAGAATCCTTTGGCAGTGCGTTTGTCCGTGACACGAGCGCCTGATGGCTATTGCAGACGGGAATGAACATGGCACACGAGCCGAAAATCCAGTGTTGGCACTCTGATCAACCCATTCGTGTGGCGATCTCGGCATGTTTGCTGGGCAAGAAAGTCCGATATGACGGGGGACACAAACACGATCCTTTCTTGACAGAAACGCTGGGACAGTATGTGGAATGGGTTCCCGTTTGTCCTGAGGTGGAAATCGGTCTCGGAGTTCCCAGGCCGACACTCCGCCTGGAGAGGCGGAACGACGAAATATGCCTCATTATGCCGAGTGAGAATCGCGACCTGACGCAAACGATGAAGACCTTCGCCCATCGCCGGTTGAAAGAGCTGGCAGAGACGGAGATCTGCGGCTATGTCCTCAAGAAGAATTCGCCGAGTTGCGGCATGGAACGCGTCAAAGTTTACAAGCCAGACGGTCACCCAGTGAGTAAGGACCGCGGGGTCTTTGCCAGCGTGTTACTTGAAACCATGCCGTATCTTCCTGTGGAGGAGGAAGGACGACTCCATGATCCGCGACTTCGTGAGAATTGGGTCACCAGGATCTTTGCCTTTCATCGTCTCAAGAACCTTTGGAAGCAACGCTGGTCAATGGGTGACCTGGTCGCCTTTCATACGGCTCACAAGTATTTGCTTCTGGCGCATTCGCCTGAGCACTACAAGAGATTGGGACAGTTGGTTGCCCAGGGGAAATCGATCTCGCGAGAGGAGTTGAAGGTCCGCTATGAGGCCGAGTTTATGAATGGACTCAAACGTTTGGCGACGACCGTGAAGAATGTCAATGTCCTGCATCATATGCTGGGATTCTTCAAGAAGCTCTTGCCAGAAGACGTACGACAGGAAATCCGACAGCTCATCGAGGATTACCGCAAGGGGCAATTGCCTTTGATTGTCCCTATCACTTTGATCGCCCATTATGCCCAGAGGATGAGCGTGACCTACCTATTGGACCAGGTTTATCTTTATCCCCATCCCAAGGAGCTGGGCCTCAGAAATCATGTGTGATCGGGCCTTTGCCTGCCGCTCTTCCTGAAGGGACAAGAGACGGGCTAAGGATCAGGGATTGCTGGGAGCATCTTTCACGAATTGAATCGAGTGCCAATCGGCTTTAAGACCTCTCGTCGCATTCTCGCTTCGCAATAGTACGCGCAGTCGCGTCTTTTGATTTACGAACTTCGACAGATCGGCTTCAATCGGGGACGGCAGGTTCCATCCACCCCATTCCGGGACGTCGCCGCTTGCCAACAACTGGTCATTGGCAAAGATTTCAGCCCGATAATGCGGCACACCGCGCGGTCGGGAAACAAGCACGGCCAGCGTCTTCACCTGATCGGGGATTGTCAACGTCTGTTCGATGGCGAACTCCGTGTCAAATTCTTGAACCCACCGAAAAGTCGGATAATTCGCCGAGGTTTGATCCAAACCCTGAACAATCCGTACAGGTGTGTGATCGTCACGCATTTGCCAACCCTGCCAGGCCCAAATGAACTGGGACTTCTCTTGCTGAAGGGCATTTGTGAACATGGTGTGATCTAATGTTAAGAGTGGTTCGCCCCAGTTGGCTAGATCGCGAACATTCCACGGGTCTGCTGCGGGCGGCCTGTTTTCATGGGCTTCATCAACACGAAGGATCAATTGTCCGCCTCGGCCTTCAGTGGGTAGAAGCAATGGCCCCGTATCAAAGGCCTGAGCAGACCCAACAATGAGGGGCGATTGGTAGATTGCGTGCTCCGTCTGATCCACGACGGATACAACTGCGCGGATGCAACCCCCATCGTTAGCCAACTTGTCCAGACCGATGTTCGCGCGAAAGGCATTCGCCAGGGGCGACAAAGGAAAGACCATTTCTGAGCCGGAGGGGACACCAAAACCCCAGCCGAAGACCCGTGATTCGGTGGTCATGACGCCGTCTTTCAGGTTGCGGTTCACATGGTATCCCCACTTGCCGCCGAGCGTGGAAGTCTCGCGGTAAACCTTCGGTGATAAGACGGAGAGCGGTACCTCATGGTTGGCGAAAAAGCGTCGCCAGATCACCGAGCGATGGGGAATCCAGAGTCCGTCGAGACTCCACATGGGCTGAACAAAGTGATACCAATTCTCGGGGAGGTTCTTGTCCCCGCGCGATCGGACGAGGCAGCGTTCAGAAGAAGTGGTGACGATCAATCCGTCGATCGTTTCGAGCTGCATAATCGTGCCCTTGTCCTCAGGTGCGAGACCAGCCCTTTGCGAGAGGACCTCTTCCCAGGGATCAACTGCGGGCAGGTGCAGCTCAGCCAGGTCAGCGAAGGCGAGGGCCCGAATCCCATCGTTTGTGAGAAGTCGGACGCCGTCCGCAGTCCACTGAGCCAGCCGGTATGATATGCTCGTCCCATCGCGGAGAAAGGCCTGGCCCGGGCGTAACTCTCCCACAACCGGTTGCCACACGATCCGTTTGACGTGCGAAGCGATCACACGAATCGTTTGTCGCGACGGACCATCGGGCCAATCGACCCGGGTGTAAGGAACGACTTCCAGATGTGTCGGTAACTGTTCTTTCTCAACGACGCCTGCGGCGATCGCTCGCTGGACTCTTCCCGGCAAACGGTCGCCTGCTCCAAGTTCAATCCACGCGTCTGGGGGGCTAGTTTGATCTTGAAGTGACGAGTCGAAGATCCAACGCGCTGGATCGTTTGCATCAAAGATCAAGTGTCCCGAGATTTCCGGTTGGGCATCGGGATCGCCCCAATTGGAAATCTCCGCGGCACTTGTTTGTCGCCCTTGCTGCCACTGGACAATGAATCGTTCCACCGGTACCCTGGGCCTTTCGAGCGTATCCAGGAGAACGCGAATATCCTGCCGCCGCATCCGCTGACCGAGAAAACGGTAAAGGGCGGAAAGGTAGTCGCGTGTCCCAGTGGAGAACTGATCGACTTGGCCCACGCCGCGGAATATGAGATCCTCCGCGACAATGTTCATTATCAGAACATTGAGGGGATCAAAATAGTCACGCTGACGCTTCCCTGCCCCGATGGCCGCGTATCCTGGGTTCATGACCGAAGACGCCTCGGCCGTGTCCACAGCGCCGAGAAAATGTCCCAAAGCGTGGATCAGGACCATAAGTTGATCCTGGGCGGAAAAGGTTGCCTGGACATCAGGAATTATGATGTGAGAATCGAGCAATCGCGAGGTGACGTGAAAACGACTTTCAGCCGGAACAGTCAATTGACTGCTAAAACCGATCAAAAGCCGTGCCTTTTGGGCGGGAATTTTTTGGCGAAAATCTTCGAGAAGGCCTTCGACGCCGGTACGAGCGTTATCCGATTCCCAGGTGCCGGTGCCCACGACTTCAAATCGCACGCGGCAAAACCATTCGATAAATCGCGATGCTTCGGCAACTTGCCCTTGCAACCTGGGTTCCCAAACGGATTGCTTCGCCGGCTGCTCCTCATCGACGAAGATTGCGACCGGTATTGTGACCGTTTGAGGCAGCTTTTCCCTGTTTGGAAAGAGCCAAACACCGGGGCGGACATTACCAATCCGGACCGGCGCAATAACGACACTCTGGTTCGTGTCGTCCCCACGCATGCGGATTTCATAGACTCGATTGAGGGACAACTCCTGTACGGTCGAAAACTGCCCGAGAGAAACGCGAACTGTCACCGGAGCAAAACTGACGATGGGCACCAGGCCATGACCAGGGATCTGATAGTCGGCAGCTTGCCCTTCAGGTTTCACAACGTTGACTTCAACGGTGTTCTCTGTTGGGTTGCTGATAACCACAACAGCGCCAAGCGACGAACGGTGATCCCCAAAAGTGATCATGAGGACCAACCAGAGACAGACACGAATAGCAAATAGGACAGACCGATATGTCCCCGAAGCCTCTTGATGCCTTACCATGCTCGATGACGTGACGAACGCCTTTCCAGCGATAACTTTACATGGGGATGTGCCGGGAAAATGTGCCAGTGCCGACTAATTGGCAGCCGTTTGCGTGCCGGCTGGATACAGACCCACGCTGGCCAGCAGTTTGTGGATGGCCGTCATGATGACGTCCTCAACGTTCTCTGCAAAGGGACCCGGCATGCCATAATAAATCATACTCGAGACCGATTCATATCCGCCACCGAGAAGCACGTTTTTCGATGGAATGTAACACATGACATCGTTGGCATAGCCGATGACGACAAGGTCTTCTTGATGAAACTCACGTTTGCAACGGAGCGCGTATTCGACACATGTTTCGCCGCCGATTGCCAGGAGGGTGAGACTGTTGTCGAAACGGACGACCTGTAAGGGCAAGGCTACCGATCGCATCGGCCGCCCTTGATCGTACAGTTCCAACATACGGCGGGCACGGCCTTCGCGGTAAATATCATTCGCTGCGACTGCCTTATTCAGTTCCTCCTCAAACATTTCCCGCGTGTGCGGAGCGAACTCAACATCGGCATACATGACGGCCCCGCGAATCGGCGGCTTGACGTCTTGCATCGGACCTTGCAGGACCTGCTCTACGGCCTGGGCCAAGGCCTTCCCGTGCTGCACAACATACTCGATGGCACCGCGCGGGTTGGGGTTCTGATCCGCACCGCAGAGAATCGTAAACATAGCCGTCACATCCGGATGCTGGTTTTCGAGTTCCGCCTGAGCGACTCCCGCGTAATCCCCATGAATCTTGTAAAAATCGTCCCCCGTTGTCCCCCCAATCGTCGTGTTATGGCAGGCGTAGCCGAAAAGAACCGCCCGCAATTTTCCGTCCGGAGCGCTGACGGTGATTACCGGGACATCGTGGTCCATCGGGCCATTCGGATTGACGCCCAGGACAACATTGTCTCCCCGTATTTCTCTGCGGTTGACGGCGAAATCGGTCTTTCCATGTCCGATCTTAAGATGGGCTGGCTGCATACTTTGAAGTGCCATCTCAATGACCGTCAGGAGCTTCTCTCCGAGTTGTTTCGTGTATTCATCGATTGTGGCCGCCTCTTCATCCGTCAAGCGATACATCGTGCGCAAGTTGCTACCCACCACCGGACCGCTATGGGTGTGGGAACAAGTTAAAAGGATCTCTTCTCGATGAAGACCAAAGCGCTCTTTGGCCCGACTGAAAAGATCATCGGAGAAGTCCCGATTAAAGCCAATAATGTCTGTGGTAATAATTACGATTCGGTGCCCTTCTTTATCGCGGATGGCAAGGGCCTTCGCCCAGATGTCTTGCAGGACACCCACCGAGGGCTTGTTTCGCGCAGCGTAGCCTGACATACGGATGGGCTTTTCCGGGGTGATCTTGACCCTTCCGATGCCCACCTCAAACTCTTGAGCCGATACCGGGACACAAATCAAGATCACCAACAGAAACCATGCGTGTTTCATTGCGAAATCTCCTGAAAAAGCAGGACCATTTTTACATCATCATTCCTTATCGACCCAGCCTGATTATTGTTGCGATGATTCCCATTTGGCAAGTGTGGCGATAATCTCTTTAAGCAGAGACTCATTTTCCGGTGCCAGGCCTGTTGCCGTTGGCTCGTATCCGCCTTCCTGGAAGGCCTTAGCAGTGCAGATATAACCCGGTCCGAGATCCCCGTAAGCGGCCACGGCAGTGAAGGCATTTGGCCGGAGCGATTGTGCGTAGAGTTGATATTCTATGAAGCATTCGCCGGGCAGATGCAGGATCAAGGCGTCATTAAGAGAGAGGGCCTGAACCACCAGGGGCTTTTCCGCCCTTTGCAGGAAAGACAATCTGCACGCCGCCCGAACCCGCTGGACGGGATCAACACTCGGATCGGCAAGACGGCCCCGCAGATCATCCTCTCGATAACCAGCATCCGACCGCGGGATAAAGCGGAATGGCATGCTTTGCCAACGAACCGAGCGAAGGGGTTCATATCGGGTTTTGAGCCGTGCCTGACTCATGGCCTGATAAAGTCGCTCGGTCAATTGATCTCGCGCCTCTCGGCTCCCATCGTTGTACTTGCCCATTGTGATATTGCCCGAACAGCCTGTGAAATAGATCTGAAAGACCCCCTCGTCTTTTTCCAGTCTTGCCCGGGCAAACCCAGGGACATCACTGCTCGCCCGTGGGTCGCCGTAAAAACTCTGCGGGTGGGTCGCGTAGTAATGAAGGCGGACGATTGGCCGACCACCGCTGGCGAATGTCACCGTCCTCAGGAGTGGGTCAATGAGTCCTTCAGGGAGATCGCGAATCTGCGGGTCTTTGCATGAACTGTATCTTGTGACAAGGCGACCATCAGGCGTCCACGCCCGACGATTTGATGCGACCTGCTCTACGGCGACTGCGCTGAAGCCAATCTGATCGACCGGTTGAAAGCGCTGAAGTGACTCTCTTACTGCGTTTTTCATGCGATCGGCGACAACGTTCAGAAAGCTGTCGTCCACATAGCGGATTTCCGCTTGAACTTCGTCCAACAATCGCTGGGCCTGGCTGTCGGTATAAGGCGCCGTATGCTGATGAACCGTATGCAGGGCCACATATTCCGGCTGCGTTTCGGCCCCCTCTGCCAGTGCATTTTGTAACATCTCGTGTGTTGAATTGCAGATGCCGCACCAGTCCATTGCACAGAGGACGTAACGTCGTTGGCCGTCATCCAGGACGATTCCCCTTGCTTCCAGGGGCGTCTCGACTTCTTTGACAGGGGTAAGCCAGATGAGTGGATGGCCATCGGGAGGCGGCGTCACGTCGCAGGAAAACGTTGCAATACGATAAGGAGCCGACTCATCTGGTTGCTCACCAAGGCCGGCAGGGCACAAAACACACAAAATGACGACGGCCAAACTGTACACAGCGCGTGGCATTGTTGATCCTCCCAGTGGTTTCCGCCCACAGTGCAACGGACCATTTGAGTATTCCGGCGACCTGACAGTAATATACTCTGATTCCTTCCCGTGTCCACAGAATCGCCCTGAAAGGCACAAAGAAGGGATCGTGTTTTTGTAGAATGGAAAATGCTCGGTGGGATCAACAAGACGAACGTTTGCCGAAAGGTTCGGGCCAACACTGCATTGACGCCAGTGTTCTGCGACCATGACCACTGGACTCGAAGCCCGGCAATTAGTAAAAGATAGGTAAAGGCGTATCACCCTTCGTAGAGGGGGAAGAAGGAATTCGCTAGTCCATTCCGGATGGAGGGACCACGTTCGATGATTTGGCCGCAATTGCCGGTTGCATTGGTGTTGATCGGAACCTTTGTATCCTCGTCCTTGCTGGCACAGACTTCCGGTACACACGTTCGTTTTTTGGAGGCTCTGAGAGGTCGCGGATATTACGATACCGCGGTCGAATACCTGGACCTGCTGGCCTCTGACCCAGGTTGCCCCTCGGAGCTTAAAGAAATCATCGACTATGAGGCCGGGGTCTGTCTCATCGCTGCTGCCCAAACTCAGCGCAGCCCACAAAAAAGAGATCAGGCGCTGAGAGATGCCATTGAGCGATTGCGAAAATTCGTGCAAGAGCATCCTCAGCATGCACTGGTTGACGCTGCCCGGGCCCAGTTGGGCCAGGGACTGGTCGAGCAGGCCAAGAGTCTGCTGCAGGGAATTGAAACGAAAAGCCCCGAAGAGGCCAAGCGTCTCCGTGCGGAGGCCCGAAAACTAATCGAGCAGGCGAAACAGGATTTCGATGCTTACGAAAAAAACGCCTACACGCGGGCAAAGGAGTTTCAGGGGAAGGTCATTGATTCGCGCAATGAGCAACTGAACAAAGAGCGAGAACAAGCCTATGCCGACTATCTGAAGGCGCGGATGTTCAGCATGGGGGCTGTTTATCAATTGGCGCAAACGTATGCAAAGGACGAAAAACAGCGAGCCGAATTGCTGAAGCAAGCAGCAAGTGAATACGAGAAGTTTTATGAGAAGTATCGTGATCTCTCGGCAGGGTTTTTCGCTCGCTTTTATCAAGGTGTTTGTGCTCAGGAGCTAGCGCAAGACAGCACGGCGATGTCTCGTTCACCCAGTAGCCGCGGACGGCCTCCACGTCGGCGGGGTCCGTTGCAATGCCAAAACTGTGTTCAGGATTCTGGCTGTATCGAGCGGGTGTGCGAACATCCT